>ERZ724517.713-NODE-713-length-19607-cov-7.293730_pt1 | contig 19607 bp, 15 predicted proteins | sample MGYA00376050_ERZ724517 | MGnify/ENA primary metagenome ERZ724517 (study PRJEB28724, sample SAMN07190886) | activated sludge metagenome | isolation source: activated sludge of sewage treatment plant in Hong Hong | place: USA: Christiansburg, Virginia | collected... | reverse complement strand
CCGATTCCCGGGCTGAACGACTCCAAGAAGCTCAGCGAACAGAAGCGCGACGTTCTGGCCGGCCTGATCCGCGAACGGGCGCTGGTCTGGGCGGTCGCCGAGGCGACGGTCGAGGAAATCGATCGCATCAATATCCTGCAGGCGACCCTGCTCGCCATGAAGCGCGCCGTGGCGGGACTGGCAATACGGCCAGCCAGCGCGCTGGTGGACGGCAACCGCTGCCCGCAACTCGATATCCCGGTCGCAGCCGTGGTCAAGGGCGATGGCAAGATCGCCTCGATCGCGGCGGCCTCGATTCTTGCCAAGACGGTACGCGATGCCGGCATGCTGGCCTTGCATGCCCGCTATCCGCAGTACGGCTTCGACCGCCATATGGGCTACCCGACCGCTGCGCATTGCGCGGCACTGGCGACGCACGGCGTTTCGCCCGTTCATCGCCGCAGCTTTGGCCCCGTCGCCAGGCGTCTCGCCTTGCCATGAAGCGGATACAGTCGCGCGACAATCCGTTTTTCAAGGGCCTCAAGCGGCTGGCCGAGTCGGGTCGCGAGCGGCGCAAGACCGGACAAACCCTGCTCGATGGCGTGCATCTGGTCGAAGCCTACGAGGCGGCCCATGGTGCGGTCGACACCCTGATCGTTGGCGAATCGGCGTTGGCGAGCGGCGAAATTTCCCGCTTCATCGAAGGGCGTGAGGTGCTGGTCCTCGCCGACAACCTGTTGCGTGATCTCGGACTGGTCGATACGCCGAGCGGCCTGCTGGCGGTAGCGGCCATGCCGCAGGCGGCAGCTGCGGTCGACCTCGACAAGGACGCCATTTTGCTCGACGGCATCCAGGACCCGGGCAACGTCGGCGCCATCCTGCGCACGGCGGCGGCGGCAGGTGTCGGGCAGGCTCTGTTGGGGCCGGGCTGCGCCGCCGCGTGGTCGCCGAAGGTGCTGCGCGCCGGGCAGGGGGCTCATTTCGCACTGGCCATCCACGAAGACGCCGATCTTGGAAAGTTAATGACTGCCTACCGGGGCACGACGGCGGTAACCTGCCTCGAACAGGCCGTCCCGCTCTACGCGGCCAGCTGGTCGGGGCCGATCGCCTGGGTCTTCGGTGCCGAAGGGCAGGGCGTCAGTCCGGGCCTGATCGCCAGCGCCCGGCTCAGGGTACGGATTCCGATGCCCGGCGCGATCGAATCCCTCAACGTTGCCGCCGCAGCGGCGGTCTGCCTCTTCGAAGCCTTGCGCCGCCGGCAGGCGGAATAAGGCAAGCGACTGAAAATAGAAGGAAAAGCCAACCAGGGGAGAACTCCGTTGGTTAGACTTCCCACTGATCCAGCGACCTTTCGCTGAATTCGAGTTTCAGTTTCAAGGAGAAGCCAAAATGACCAAACCCATCCCAACGATCCTTATGTCCGCACTGCTGCTTGTCGGCATCGCCGGCCCCGTCCTTGCCGCCCCTGACACCCCGCCGGCGACAACGGCCGTTCATGCGACCGCTGATGATGCCCAGCGCGCCAAGGCGTTGCTCGCCCGTGCGGTGGCTGCCTACAGCAAGGACCCGAAGCGGGCCCTGGTTGATTTCATGATGGTCGGTCCCTTCATCGACAACGAACTCTAGGTTTATGTCGTTGGCGAAGACGGCATCATGCGCGCCAGCGGCGGTTCCTCGGTAGTGCTGGTCGGTCGCGATGTACGCGATCTGAAGGACGCCGATGGCAAATTGTTCATCACCGACATGCTGGCCGGCTCCAAGTTCAAGGACAGCGGCGCGGTCGCCTACCGCTGGCTCGACCGCGAGCATGGCATGGTCGAGCGCAAGGTGGCCTATTTCCAGAGGGTGGGCGATGCCATCGTGGCGGTCGGCTACTACATTCACCATTCGACGCCGCAGGAAGCCAAGGTGCTGCTGAAGAAGGCCGTCGAAGCCGTGAAGCAGGACCCGAAGGGCGCTTTCGCCAAATTCAATGACCTCAATGGCGGCTATACGCGGGACGACCTCTATGTATTCGTCGTCGGCATCGACGACCATGTGATGTATGCCAGCGGTTCGACGCCACGGCTCGTCGGGCGCAAGGTGGACAATGTGACCGACGTCGATGGCAAGCCCGTTTTTCCCAAGATGAGCGCAGCCGCGAAGGCCAAGGGCAGTGCCGAACTGCGTTACACCTTGGTCAATCCGGCGACCGGCAAACCCGAAAGCAAGATCAGCTATCTCGAACGCGTCGGTGACTACGCGGTCGGCGTCGGCTACTACCAGACCCAATCCGGGAAGTAACCCGCGGGCCGGGCGCGCGGTCTCCGCTGCGGGGCCGCGCCTGGCGCCGGGAAGTCAGCGCAGGTCGAGTTCCTGCAGGATGGTAGTCGAGATCTCCTCGATAGACTTGGTCGATGAATCCAGCCAGCGGATGCCTTCGCGGCGCATCATTTTCTCCGCCTCGGCAATCTCATAACGGCAATTGGCCAGCGAGGCGTACTTGCTGCCGGCGCGGCGTTCCTCGCGAATCTGGTGCAGGCGCTCCGCCTGTATGGTCAGGCCGAACAGCTTGCTGCGATGCTTTTCAAGGGTTCCCGGCAGTCGGCCGCGATCGAAGTCTTCGGGAATCAGCGGGAAATTGGCGGCCTTGAGCCCGAACTGCATGGCCAGATAGAGCGAGGTCGGCGTCTTGCCGCAACGCGACACGGCGACCAGGATGACATCGGCTTCGGCCAGGTCGCGGTCGGTAATGCCGTCGTCGTGGGCCAGCGTGTAGTTGATCGATTCGATACGTTTCTTGTAGTCCGAACTGTCGGCAGAGCCATGCGAGCGGCCGACCGTGTGGCTGGACTGAATCCCGAGTTCGGCTTCGAGCGGGGCGAGGAAAGTCTCGAAATACGACAGGCAAAAGGCATCGGCCTGATGAACGATGTTCGACAGGGCGGAGTTGACCAGCGTCGTGAACACGATGGAGCGCATCCCGTCTGCCTCGCTCTGGGCATTGATGCGGGCCACCGCATCCTGTGCCTTGGCGACATCGTCGAGGAAAGGGATGCGGATCTGCGTGAATTCGACATCCTCGAACTGGGTCATCAGGCTGTGGCCGAGCGCTTCCGCGGTCAGGCCGGTGCCGTCGGAGACGAAAAAGACGGTGCGTTTGATCGGATTGGGCATCCGCCGATTTTAACCGCTGTTACGCAAACCGGAAGCGATGCCGTTGATGGCCAGATGGATGCCGCGCGCCACCCGCTCGTCGGTCTCGCCCGAGCGGTGACGTTTGAGCAGCTCGACCTGCAGGTGGTTGAGCGGGTCCATGTAGGCCGCGCGCAATTGCAGCGAACGCTTGAGCAGCGGATTGTCGGCGAGGAAATCGTCCTGTTCGAGTATGGCCAGAAGGTGGCGGCGGCTGAGCTCCCATTCGGCCCTGATGCGCTGGAAAATGCGGTCGCGCAGCCCGGGGTCGGCCACCAACTCCGCGTAGCGGGAGGCGATGGCGAGGTCGGTCTTGGCCAGCACCATGTCCATGTTGGAGAGCAGGCTCTTGAAGAAGGGCCAGGCGTTCAGCATCCGGCGCAGGTTCGGCATGCCGTCGGGGTTGGCCTGGAGGTAGCCGTCGACCGCCGAGCCGAAACCGTACCAGCCGGGAAGCATGAGCCGGCACTGGGCCCATGAAAACACCCAGGGGATGGCGCGCAGGTCCTCGATACGTTCGGACGGCTTGCGCGAGGCAGGGCGGCTGCCGATGTTGAGCGTGGCGATCTCGGAAACCACGGTCGACTGGCGGAAATAGGTGGTAAAGCCGGGCGTTTCATAGATCAGGCCGCGGTAGGCGTGGAAAGCGCGCTGCGACAGGTCGTCCATGATGGCATGGAACTGTCCGGCGGGCTCGACACGGTTCTCGTGGTCGGTCAGGCTGGCTTCGAGGGTCGCGGCGAGCAGTACTTCCAGATTGCGGCGACCGGTATCGGGGTTCCCGTATTTGGTCGAGATGACCTCGCCCTGTTCGGTCAGGCGGATCTGGCCGGAAACGGCACCCGCCGGCTGGGCGAGGATGGCGTGATAGCTGGGGCCGCCGCCGCGGCCCACGGAACCGCCGCGGCCATGGAACAGGCGCAGGTGCACCCGGTGGGCACGGCAGACGCGGGTCAGTTCTATCTCGGCCTTGTAGAGTTCCCAGCCCGAGGTGAGGAAGCCGCCATCCTTGTTGCTGTCCGAATAGCCGAGCATGACTTCCTGCTCGTCACGCCGTCCGGCGATTAGCTGGCGGTACGCCGGGACGCTGAACAGGCCATCCATGGTCGCCGCGCTCTTCTGCAGATCCTCGATGGTCTCGAAGAGCGGAATGATGTTGACGTCGAGTTGTGCCATCGGACTCGGGCGCAGGAGGCCTGATTCCTTGAGCAGCAGGGCGAGTTCGAGGAGGTCGGAAACCCCGTCGGTCTTCGAGATGATGCAGTTGGGCAGGGCGGCGCTGCCGTACTTGGCGCGCAGTTCGCGCGCCGCGAAGAAAATGGCCAGCTCGCCGCGGGTTTCTTCGGAATAGTCGAGATAGGGCGAGTAAAGCGGGCGCGGAGTCGCCAGTTCCGTGACCAGCAGGCTGATGCGGTCGGCTTCGCAAAGCGCCTCGTAATCGGGGCAGCGACCGGCGCCGGCCAGGAGTTCGGCGACGCTGCGTGCATGCACTTCGGAGTTCTGGCGCAGGTCGATCGGCGCCAGGTGGAAGCCGAAGACCTGCACCGCGCGCAGCAGGCGGCGCAGGCGGCCGCCGGCCAGGCTCGCGCTGCCGTTCAGCTTGAGCGAGGTGGACAGGGTCTTGAGGTCGGCACGCAGGGCGTCCGGGTTGTCATAGGGCGCGGCCTGACCGATCTCGTGGCGCAGCGGCTCGAAGCGGTCGAGGCTGCGGGCAGTCGCGGCTACCCGCGCGTAGATGCCGGAAAGCGCCCGCCGGTAAGGCTCGTCGGCGCGTTGTGGCGAGTGGTCGGTCGAGTGTGCTGCCAGGTAGTCGAGTGCCGGCGTAGTCTTGATCAGCAGGTCGGAAAGCGGCAGCTCGGCGCCGAGTTCGTGGATCTCGTCGAGGTAATGGTTGAGCGCAGCGGCAGACTGCAGGCGCAGGGTCTCGCCGAGGATGTCGGCGGTGACGAAGGGGTTGCCGTCGCGGTCGCCGCCGATCCAGCTGCCGATGCGGAAGAAGGGCGGCAAGGCCCAGTCCTGGTCCGGATAGCGGGCGTGCAGCTGCTGAGCTACCTGGATGTAGAGCCGCGGCAGCTCGGTGAAGAAGGTTTCCTTGAAATAGGTGATGCCGTTCTTGACCTCGTCCAGCACCTTGAGGCGGACCGGGCGCAGCATGCGCGACTGCCACAGGGTGAGGATGGCGTTGGCGATGCCCAGGTCGTTCTCGGCTTCCTCTTCCGGCGTCATCTGCAGGCGCTCGCGCTGGTCGAGCAGGCGCGCAAGATCGCGGTGGTTGCGGATCAGGCTCTGGCGCTGGACTTCGGTCGGGTGGGCGGTGAGGACCGGGGCGACGACCGCGTGGGCAAAGAAGTCGGCGACGGCCTCGGGCGCGACCTTGCCGGCGGCCAGCTGGTCGAGGGCATGGACGAGGCTGCCTTCGCGCGGCGGCGAGCCGGCGAGGTCGTAGGCCCGGCGCCGGCGGATGTGATGCTCGTCCTCGGCGATGTTGGCCAGTTGCAGGAAGTAGCTGAAGGCGCGGACCACGATTTGCGTCGTGTCGCGCGAGAGCGGATCGAGCAGGGCGGCGAGTTCGGCGCGGGCCGTCGGGTCGCCGTCGCGGGCGAAGCGTACGGCCGTCTGGCGCACCCGTTCGACGATTTCATAGACTTCGGCGCCCTCCTGCTCACGCACCGTGTCGCCGAGGATCCGGCCAAGTAGCCGGATGTCCTGGCGTAGCGGTTCGTCCTTGCCGGAATCGGGGGGCGCGGGGGACATCAGTGTTTCCTGACCAGCAGTACCGAGGCCTCGGACAGCTTGGCCACCTGCTCGGCGACCGAGCCGAGGATGAGCAGGGCGAGGCCGCGCTGCCCGTGACGGCCGATGACGATCAGGTCGCAGCCCAGTTCGTGCGCCTTGTCCACCAGCACTTCCGATACCCGGCGCTTCCTGGTTTCGAGGAGGATGGTTTCAGCCTCGACGCCGCTGGCCTGGGCAAGGGCGTCCTCGAGGATCTTCTCGCCTGCACTGCGCATGGCGCTCATCGCATGATCGAGGTTATGGGTTGTGCTGAGCTCAAGATGATGCATGCCGAGCAGGATTTCGTCGGCGACATGGACGATATAGAGGCGGGCATTGCTGATGCGGGCTATATTGACCGCTTCGTTGAGCGCGCAACGCGAGGTTTCGCTGTCGTCTACGGCGACGATGATCTTCTTGTACATGGGTGTTTATCCTTGGGGAGTGTGTCGGGGCAAGGCGAACCATAGCAATACTGCCGCATTTCGCCAGTTAGGGAAATCCTCAACATGCCTGCTGCGGTCGACTGCATTTTTCGAGTAAATAAGCGATCGATTGATAGTTTCGCCCGGTTTCGGCAGTCAGGCCGATCTCGCAGGTGCGGTTGGTGGATACGCCGCAGGCGCAGCTGGGCGTCAATTCTTCGTGAATATGACGCAAGGCGTGCTGGTTGAGTTCCGGGACGAGGAAGCCGCGATCCCCGGCGAAGCCGCAGCAGGTCACGCCGGCCGGTTCGATGATGCTGTCCGTGCAAGCGGCGAGCAGTGCCTTCAGCTTGCCGTCCGAGCCGTTCTTGCGCACGCTGCAATTGACGTGCAGCGCGATGGGGCCCGGCTCGCGGATGATCATCAGGCGCGGCAGCAGGGCGTCATGGGCGAACTCATGGAAATCGTGAATGCTCAGGCGGCCGGCCAGGTGCTTTTGCATCCGGGTCGTGCAAGTGCTGGAATCCATGATGACCGGGTAGCGCCCGTTCTCGCTGGCTTTCACCAAGGCTGCGGCGAGGACCTCGGACATGCCGTCGGCCTCGGGTGCCATGCCCTTGCTGGCCAGCATCTGGCCACAGCACAGCTGCTCAAAACCATCTGGCAGGCGCGGCGCGTAGCCGGCGCGGACCAGCAGTTCGCTGATGACATCGCCGAGTTGCGGCTCGCCGGCAATGCTGGGCCCGAAGATGCGGCCGCCGCAGGTCGGGAAATAGACCACCGGATCGCCTTCGGCGCTGCGCGGCGCCAGGGGTTTGCCGGCATGCGGCATGTGCTTCTTCCAGGCGCCGCCCGAGATGCGGCTCAGGAAATTGTCGCCGAGGATGCCGGAGACCGCATGGCCGGCTTTCAGGCCGATCCGCGAGGCGCTGGCCACGGTGCCGAAATGGCTGGCCGTCCATTCGCCGGCGCGCCGGCTGCCCGTGCTGATCCGGCGCGCGCGCAGGCGGCGGGTCAGGTCGCCGGTATCGATGCCGACCGGACAGGCGGTCGAGCACAGCCCGCAACCGGCGCAGGTGTCGAGGCCCATGTAGGTGTAGTCGTCGCCGATGGCGCCGCCCGGCTCGCCGGCATCGGCGCGGCGGGCCAGTTCACGGACGCTGACGATGCGCTGGCGGGGCGAGAGCGTCAGCTGGTGCGAGGGGCACAGCGGCTCGCAGAAGCCGCATTCGATGCAGCGGTCGACGATGTCGTGGGCGGCGGGCATCGGTTTCAGGTTCTCGAGGTGGGCGGCCGGATTGTCGTTGAGGATGACGCCCGGATTGAGCAGCGTGTCGGGATCGAAAAGCGTCTTGATGCGCCGCATCAAGCGGGCAGCTTCCTTGCCCCATTCCATCTCGACGAAGGGTGCCATGTTGCGGCCGGTGCCGTGTTCGGCCTTCAGCGAGCCGTCGTACTTGTTCACGACGAGGTCACAGACATCGTCCATGAAGCGGGCATAGCGGTCGATCTCGGTCTGCTCGGAGAAATCCTGGGTGAACACGAAGTGCAGGTTGCCCTCCAGCGCATGCCCGAAGATGATCGCCTCATGGTAGCCGTGATGGCGTAGCAGGGCTTGCAGGTCGAGCGTCGCATCGGCAAGCGTGGCGATCGGGAAGGCGACATCCTCGATGATCACGGTGGTGCCGGTGCGCCGCATGGCGCCGACCGAGGGGAAGGTGCCCTTGCGTACTTTCCAGTACATGTCGCAGGTCGCGGGGTCGGTCGAGAAGATGGCCGGCTCGACGGTCAGCACGCCGGCCAGCGCGGCATGGACCGCGGAAATCTTCTCTTTTAGGCCGTCGACCGTGGCAGCGCGCACCTCGACGAGTAGCGCGGCGGCTTCCTCGCCTAGTTCGCGCATGATGGCGGGCAAGCCGGGCTTGTTCTCGACCGAATGCAGCGCCGGACGGTCGAGCAGTTCGACCGCCGACACCGGTTGCGGCTTGAGGCGGATCACGGCTTCGCAGGCGCTGCGGATGTCCGGGAAGAAGACGAGCGCACTGGCCTTGAACGGATCTTCGACGACCGTCTCGTAGGTGATGCGCGAAATGAAGCCGAGCGTGCCCTCGGAGCCGATCATCAGGTGGGTCAGGATGTCGATCGGGTCTTCGTAATCGACCAGCGCGTTGAGGCTGTAACCGGTGGTGTTCTTGATCTTGAACTTGTGGCGAATGCGCTCGGCGAGCTGCCCATTGTTGCGCGTGTCGCGGCCGAGGCGCTCGAGCTCGCCGAGCAGCACGGCATGGCTGCGGGAAAAGGCGTCGACGTTGAGCGGATCCTCGGTGTCGAGCAGCGTCCCGTCAGCGAGCATGACGCGCATGCCGGCGACCGTCCGGTAACTGTTCTGCGCCGTCCCGCAGCACATGCCGGAGGCGTTGTTGGCAGCGATACCGCCGATCTTGCAGGCATTGATCGACGCCGGGTCGGGGCCGATCTTCCGGCCATGTGGGGCCAGCCGGCGATTGACCTCACCGCCGATCATCCCGCATCCGACGCGGACCTTGCCGGCATCTTTGCCCAGTTCATAGGAGGCAAATCCCTCGCCGATCAGGGCCAGCACGCCATCGGTGATCGCCTGGCCGGAAAGGCTGGTGCCGGCTGCGCGGAAAGTGACCGGGCGCCGGCTGGCGCGGGCTGCGGTCAACACCGATTTGAGGTCGTTTTCCGATTCGACGACGGCGATGACCTCAGGTATCAGCCGGTAGAAACTTGCGTCTGTGCCGTAGGCCAGGCAACGCAGTTCGTCGGTGATGACCTGGTGCGCCGGGAGTGTCCGGCGCAGGGCTTCGGCGACGGCGCTCATGCCCTTTCCTTGAGCAGGTCGCGCAGGCGCTTCGGTGCAGGTTTCAGCGGGGTGCGGACGGTCGTCCACGGGCCCTGATTCGCCGGCATCAGCCCGCTGAAGCGGCTGCCCAACCAGGTTGCCATCCGGTACAGCAGCGGCGAGCGATAGACCATCGCCCAGCCCCGCCAGACGGCACTGACCAGGCCGTTGTAGCCGGCACCCTGGCCGCGCAGCGCGGGGTCGGCGTGCGGCGCGGCGAACGATTCCTCGCGCAGGCGCATCAGCAGGTCGGGAATTGGAATCTTGACCGGGCAGACCTCGGCACAGGCACCGCACAGGCTGGACGCCGTCGCCATCGTCGCCGTCGCCTCCAGGCCAAGCATGTGCGGAGAGATGATCTTGCCGATCGGGCCCGGGTAGGTGGTGCCGTAGGCGTGGCCGCCGATGCGGGTATAGACCGGGCAGTGGTTCATGCAGGCGCCGCAGCGGATACATTGCAGGGTCTTGCGCAACTGCTCGTCGGCGTAGGCTTGCGTGCGCCCGTTGTCGAGCAGCACCAGATGCACCTCGCTCGGCCCGTCCTTCTCGCCGGGCTTGCGCGGCCCCGAGATCATGTTGAAGTAGGTCGAGATGTTCTGGCCGGTCGCCGAGCGGGTCAGCAGCGAGAGCAGGGGCGGCACGTGTTCGAGCTTTTCGACGATCTTCTCGATGCCGGTGATGGCGACATGGACCGGCGGCGTCGTGGAGCACATCCGGCCGTTGCCTTCGTTCTCGACCAGGCACAAGGTGCCGGTTTCGGCGATGGCGAAATTGACGCCGGAAAGGCCGATGTCGGCTTCCAGGAACTTTTCTCGCAGCACCTTGCGGCCGATCTGTATCAGTTCATCGACGTTGTCGGTGTAGTCGACGCCCGGCACCTTTTCGTGGAAGAGGGTGGCGATCTCCTCCTTGGTCTTGTGGATCGCCGGCATAATTATGTGCGACGGCTTCTCGCCGGCGAGCTGGACGATGTACTCGCCCATGTCGGATTCCAGCGCGCCGATCCCGGCCGCCTCGGCGGCGTGGTTGAGCTCGATTTCCTCGCTGACCATCGACTTGCCCTTGACCATCAGTTTCGCCGAGTGCCGCTTGCAGATGCCGAGGATGATTTCGTTGGCCTCATCCGGTGTTTCGGCCCAATGTACCCGAATGCCGTTGCGCGTCAGGTTTTCTTCAAGACGGACCAGCAACTCGGGCAGCTTGCCGAGGTTGTACTGGCGGATTTGCTCGCCCAGCGTACGCAGGCTTTCCAGTTCCTCCGCATCGGGAAACAGGGCGGCCCGCTTGGTCATCAGGAAATCCATGGCGCCACGGAAGCTCTGGCGCAGGAAGGGGTTGTCGACGACGGCTTTGGAGCGCGCGCGGAAGCCTTCGGAGGGGTTGAAGTGGATGGGCTGGGCGTTCATTGTTCGTCTCCGAGCAGCAGCACGATCAGTTCCTTCGGTCCATGGGCGCCGTAGGCCAGAGTGACCTGGATATCGGCGGTCTTCGAGGGGCCGGAAATGAGCAGGGCGTTGGTCGGCAGGCCATCTTTCCAGGCTTCGGTCCGGGTCGCTTCAAAAAAGGTGTTGTAGATTCGCTTCGCGTCGAGCAGCACGATATGGACCGGTGGTACCAGCGACATCAGGCGGGGTTCATGGGCATCGGGCCAGAGGATCAGGGTGCCGGTTTCGGCGATGGCGGCGCGGGCGGTGGTCAGGCTGGCCGGCGTGCCGGTGAACATTTCCGTTTTCCAGGCCTCGATGGGCAGGTCGTAGGTCGGGCAATCGATGCCCTGGCGTGGCAGTTCGTCGAGCGCGGCATCGCCGTGCGGCGTGCCTGCGGCGACGAGGAGCTTGTCGATCCGGCGTACGCCCAGCACTTCGCGAAGCCTGGGCAACCAGGTGGCGGGCGTGACGGCATGCACCTCGGCGTGGGCGAATTCGATGTGCTTGCGGAAGCGCGCGACTTTCTCGGCGCTGCTTTCCACCGGACGATGGCCGGCGAACCAGGCGGCAACGTCGGGTTCGGGCCTGGGAAGCTTGGGGGCGGCCCCCAGCTTGGCCATGATGCGTTCACGGGCGTTCATTTGGCGGTCCTCCGTAACAGGAAGCTTGCGATGTGCTCGCCGGGCAACGACGGTGTATTGCGACCTTCCTGACGGTCCTTCCAGGCCGCGTGGCCGAGGATGTTCATCAGGCAGCCGCAGTCTGCGCTGACCACGCGTTCGGCACCGGTCGCCTTCAGTGACTTGACCTTGTCCTCGACCATGGCGCCGGAGATTTCCGGCTGCTTGATCGAGAAGGTGCCCCCGAAGCCGCAGCATTCCGATTCATGGTCCTGTTCGGCGACCGTCACCTTGCTCAGATCGCCCAGCAGCTTGCGCCCGGTCAAATGGACGCCCATCTCGCGGCGCGCCGAGCAGGAGGTATGGAGGACGACGGTGCATTCACTCCCGCGGTCTTGTGGCTGGTAGCCCAGCACATTGACCAGGAAGTCGGTGAATTCGTAGGTCCGCGCAGAGAGGGCCGCGGCCTGAGCCTTGTGCGCCGGGTCCGCGGCGAACAGGGTCGGGTAGTGGTGCTTGATCATGCCGGCGCAGGAGCCGGAGGGAACGATTACCGGCCAGTCGTTCGGGAACAGTGTCAGCTGCTGAGCGGCAACCTTGCGCGCCTCGTCGGGAAATCCGCTGGTGTAGGCCGGTTGACCGCAACAGGTCTGTGCTTCCGGAAAATGCACCCGGATGCCTTCGCGCTCGAGCAGGGTGATGGCGTCCATACCGGCACCCGGAAAAAACTGGTCGACAACGCAGGTCGCGAAGAAATAGACGTCACCGGGGGGTGCCGGCGGGGTTTGCGCTTGGATCATCTCGTCTCCGGTGATTTGAGTGGCGGTACAATGGTAAGACCAATAGTTACCGAGTACAAAATTTACGTTAATACCGTTACTTAGTCAAACAAATTAGGGAAACCCCCAAGCTTGCGCTTTCCATTATCGTTGACTAAAATGGCGTGGTCTTACCAATCAATGTGGTCTTACCAATGCCGAACAAGGTCCAGGTTCCACGTATTTCCGACGCCATCGCCGCCTCGCTCGAGCGGCGCATCCTCGAAGGATCGCTCAAGCCCGGCGACCGCCTGCCAGCGGAACGCGAACTGGCCGTCGAGCTCGGTGTGTCGCGCCCCTCCCTGCGCGAGGCGATCCAGAAGCTGGCTTCCAAGGGCATGGTGCAGAGCCGCCAGGGCGGCGGTACCTACGTCACGGCCCTGCTCGAATCAAGCTTCTTCGACCCGTGGCAGGACATGATGGGCAGCTACCCCAACCTGCGCGAGGACATGCTCGAATTCCGCCGCATGCTGGAAGGGCAGGCCGCCGAGTGGGCTGCCGAGCGGGCGACCGATGCCGATCTGCAACGGCTCGAGCAGTCCTTTGAGGCACTGAAGGCGGCCTTCGACAGCGATGACACCGAGCGCCGTTCCGCAGCCGACATCGCTTTCCACCAGGCGGTCGGCGACGCTGCGCACAACGTGCTGCTCGGCCACCTGTCGGCCGCACTGCTGCGCCTGATGCACGACAACATCCGCCTCAATCTCGGCGAACTGAAGACGGTCCCGGCAGCCAGCCGCCTGCTGATGACCCAGCACGCCGCGATCCACGCCGCGGTGCGCGAGCGCAAGCCGCAGGCCGCCCGTTCCGCCGCCGAAACCCATATCGACTTCGTGCGCGAGACCCTGGCCCAGACGCTGCGTTCCGTCGCCCGCCGCGAAACTGCCGAACGCCGGCTCAGTACCGATTTTTCAACATCCTGATTTTAAATTCGACCCTGAAAGGAATCCCCGTGGAAGCGCTTGTCATCCCCTTCGAAAAATTGCGCATGAATGACGTCGAGCAAGTCGGCGGCAAGAACTCGTCGCTCGGCGAAATGATCAGCCAGCTGGCTGATTCCGGCGTCCGCGTCCCGGGCGGCTTTGCCACCACCGCGCAGGCCTATCGTGACTTCCTCGCGCAGAGTGGCCTCGACACGAAGATCAACGCGGCGCTCGACGCGCTCGATGTCGAAGATGTGAATGCCCTGGCCGCCTGCGGCGCCGGGATTCGCCAGTCGATCATGGAAACGCCGTTCCCGATGGACCTGACCGTCGCCATCACCGAGCAGTACCAGCGCCTGGTCGCCGACTCGACCGCCGACATGTCCTTCGCCGTGCGCTCCTCGGCCACTGCCGAAGACCTGCCGGACGCTTCCTTCGCCGGCCAGCAGGAAACCTTCCTCAATATCGTCGGCCTGGAAAATATCCTGCACGCGATCAAGGAGGTGTTCGCCTCCCTGTACAACGACCGCGCCATCTCCTACCGCGTGCACAAGGGCTTCGTCCATGCCGACGTCGCCCTGTCCGCCGGCATCCAGCGCATGGTCCGTTCCGACAAGGGCGCGGCCGGGGTGATGTTCACCCTCGACACCGAATCCGGCTTCCGCGATGCCGTCTTCGTCACCTCCAGCTACGGCCTTGGCGAAACGGTGGTGCAGGGCGCCGTCAATCCCGACGAGTTCTATGTGCACAAGCCGATGCTGGCGGCCGGCAAGCATGCCGTCGTCCGCCGCAACATCGGCTCCAAGATGATCAAGATGACCTTCTCGGCCGAGAAGGTCGCCGGCAAGTCGGTAGTCACCGAGGAAGTCGAGGAATCCCTGCGTCACCTGTTCTCGATCAACGACGAGGAAGTCATGGAACTGGCCCGCTACGCGATGATCATCGAGGCCCACTACGGCCGCCCGATGGACATCGAATGGGGCAAGGACGGTGTGGACGGCAAGCTCTACATCCTGCAGGCGCGCCCGGAGACCGTGCAGTCGCAGGCCGGTGCCGGCAAGGTCGAGAAGTTCAAGCTCAAGCAGTTCTCCAAGGTACTCGCCTCCGGCCGCGCCATCGGCCAGAAGATCGGTATCGGCCCGGTGCGCATCGTCAGCGACCCAAAGGAGATGGACCAGGTCAAGCCGGGTGACGTGCTGGTCGCCGACATGACCGACCCGAACTGGGAGCCGGTGATGAAGCGCGCTTCCGCCATTGTCACCAACCGCGGCGGCCGTACCTGCCACGCGGCGATCATCGCCCGCGAACTCGGCATCCCGGCCATCGTCGGTTGCGGCGATGCGACGCATACCCTGACCGAGGGCGAGGAAGTCACGGTCAGCTGCACCGAAGGCGACACCGGCCATGTCTATCGCGGCCGCCTCGATTTCGAAATCTCCTCGCGCGACATTTCGGCCATGCCCGATATTCCGCTCAAGGTCATGATGAACGTCGGCAACCCGGAGCTGGCCTTCGAGTTCGCCCAGTTGCCCAATGCCGGGGTCGGCCTGGCCCGTGTCGAGTTCATCATCAACAATGTCATTGGCATCCATCCGAAGGCCATCCTCGACGTCGAGCGCCTGCCGGCTTCGAAGCGCGACGAAATCAAGCGCCGCGCGCGCGGCTATGCCTCGCCGAAGGAGTTCTTCGTCGAGAAGCTGGTCGAGGGGGTGTCCACCATCGCCGCCGCCTTCTGGCCGAACCCGGTCATCGTCCGCCTCTCCGACTTCAAGTCCAACGAGTACCGCAAGCTGCTCGGTGGAGAACTCTACGAACCGGAAGAAGAAAATCCGATGCTCGGCTTCCGGGGCGCCTCGCGTTACATTGCGCAGTCCTTCCGCGACTGCTTCGAGATGGAATGCCGCGCCATGAAGAAGGTCCGCGAGGAGATGGGCCTGACCAACGTGCAGCTGATGGTGCCCTTCGTCCGCACGGTCGGCGAAGGCAAGGCCGTGGTCGAATTGCTTGCGCAGCACGGCCTGAAGCAGGGCGAGAACGAGCTGAAGCTGATCATGATGTGCGAAATCCCGTCCAACGCGCTGCTCGCCGACGAGTTCCTCAAGGTCTTCGACGGCTTCTCGATCGGTTCCAACGACCTGACCCAGCTGACCCTCGGCCTCGACCGCGACTCGGGCCTGGTCGCCAACCTGTTCGACGAACGCGACCCGGCAGTAAAGATGCTGCTCGCGATGGCGATCTCCGCCGCCAACAAGGCCGGCAAGTACATCGGCATCTGCGGACAAGGCCCGTCGGACCACCCTGATCTGGCTGAATGGTTGATGGATCAGGGAATTTCGTCGATCTCGCTGAATCCGGACACCGTGGTCGACACCTGGACGCGTCTGGCGGGTCACAAAAAGGGCTGATTGCTGCCCGCAGCCTATGCCGCGAAGCACTTCCTCAGGCAAGGCGGGCGCGGTCGACCGCTGAAGAGAGGGAGTAATGAAGGGCCGGGAGCGATCCCGGCCTTTTTTCGTCTCGGTCGCGGTAGACCGCAAAGGGCAGGCGGTTTTCAAGCAAATGACGCCAGTCCCTGCGTGATCACAGCCAGGAATTGCCCGTCAAAACGGCAAGGATCAGACGATCACAGGGCCGAGGTGCGGGACCAGGCGAATTCCCATGTCGCGCAGTCGCTTCGTCAAAAGCGCAAGCAACATCAGCAACAACTTGTTGCCGAGGCGCGGATGTTCATGAAGGATGGCGTTGAGGGCATCGCGGTCAAGAACGGCGAAATCGACCTCCTCGTTGGCAATACAACTGGCGAAGCGGACGCCGCTGTCGACGATCGCCATCTCCCCCACCGTTGCGCCCGGGCCCACCGTCGCGATGACACGGCGACTGCCGTCCTCGCGATCCTTGACGACGTTTACCGTGCCCGTCAGAATGATCAGCAGAAAATCACCGGCATCGCCTTCACGGATCAAGAGCCCGTCGCGGCGGATGGTATAGCAGTCCATGAATTTGCAAAGATCCTGGACCTCCGGGAAACTCAGTTGATCAAAGAACGGCGCCTGATCGATGATTTCGTGGATGTCCTCGGCAAACTGCGTTGCCCTCCCGAGCGGGTGGACATGAGAATTGAGGGATGTTGGCAGGGGCATGGAAAGTTACTTGGGCAATGCCGTCTGTTGGCCGAAATCTTTGAAATGGCAGCGGGTTGATTGACAAGCGCATTCTCCCACCATCAGGCCGGTCAAGTACAGACCGGATCAACGCACATCCTGTTGGCGCCGACGGTAGGCGGCCTCTATCGGACGCGCGATCGGAGAGCATCCGGTGAATACACGTTCACTGTCGATCGCCGGCACGCACACGCTGCGCAACCAGCGCCGGGATTTTTCCGAATGGCACCGGGGGCGGGCGCCTTATATTTTCTGGGCGCTTGATCTGGACCTTCCTGAAGTCGGACAACGGGTGGCCGAAGCGGCACGGCATCTCGAAGGCCTGCTGCTCGACGGCTACCGGCGCCAGCCGCATGTCACGCTGGAACTCTGCGGATTTCCGGCAGCGGTACCGGCGGCGGACGACGAATTTCCGCCGAGCCGCCTGGAAAGCCAGTGCCGCGTGCTGCAGCGGGCGCGCGTGCCTGCCTTCGGGATCGAAGTTGGCTCGCTGGCGAGCTTTGCTTCGGCCCCCTATCTCGCAGTCCGCGACGACGGGGGGCAGATCGCCGCGTTGCGGGCCTGCCTCGCCAGCCATGGCAGGTACCGGCTGGATGGCCCTTTCGTGCCGCATGTGACGGTCGGTCTCTATGCCGATGTGTGGCCGCTAGCCGAGGTTCGATCCCGCCTCGCCGCCTTTGAGCCGGCTGCGCCCGTGCCTTGCCGGGTCGGGCGGGTCAGCCTGATGAGCTATGTGCCGGGCGAGATCGGTGGTCCATTGACCTGCATCGGCGACTTCGACCTTGTTCGCCACGAAATGCGCTGGCGGGAGCGTCTGCTGTTTCCGGGAAACACGTTGCCCTGACGGTGCTTGAGGCGCCCGGTCAGGGATGGTTGGGTGTTCCCGACGTCGTCCCGGGGCGGGGCATCTGCTAAGATGCGCCCGGAATTCTCAGGCGCTCCCATTTGTCCTCCCTCCCGGAAATATTCTCTCCCGACGGCCCGCTGGCACAGGCTATCAGCGGCTACCGCGTGCGCGGGCAGCAGGTCGACATGGCCGAGCGCATCGCTGCCGCGATCGACAGCTGTTCGGTGTTCATCGCCGAGGCGGGGACCGGCACGGGCAAGACCTTTGCCTACCTGGTGCCGGCCCTGCGCTCGGGCGGCAAGGTGATCGTCTCGACCGGCACCAAGACCCTGCAGGACCAGTTGTTCAACAAGGACCTGCCGATGGTCCGCGATGCGCTTAAGGCGCCGGCCAAGATCGCGTTGCTCAAGGGCCGCGCCAATTACGTCTGCCCCTACCATCTCGAACGTTCTCTGGCCGACGGCCGCTTCCTGACCCGAGAGGATGCGGCCGATGCGCGGCGCATCTCGGTTTTCGCCAAGGTCACGAAGAGCGGCGACAAGGCCGAATGTCTGGAAGTCTCGGAAAATTCGCCGGTCTGGAACCACGCCACCTCGACCCGTGAAAACTGCCTCGGCCAGGATTGCCCGGATTACAAGGGGTGTTTCGTCATGCAGGCGCGGCGCGAGGCGATGGCCGCCGACCTGGTAGTAGTCAATCACCATCTGTTCTTTGCCGACGTCATGCTCCGCGACGAAGGCATGGCCGAGCTGCTCCCGGCCTGCAACACGGTCATCTTCGACGAGGCACACCAGCTTCCGGAGGTAGCGACGCTGTTCTTCGGCGATACGGTGTCGACCGCGCAGATTCTCGACCTGGCCCGCGACGCCCGTTCCGAAGGCCTGGCAAACGCCCGCGACTGTCTCGAACTGCAATCCGGCAGCCGGCAACTCGAGAAGGTGGCCAAGGACTTGCGGCTGGCGGTCGGCCTCGATGCTGGACGCTTCTCTTGCGGTCAACTGCTGGAAAAGCCCGAATTTGCGCCGGCACTGAAGAACCTTGAGGAAGAGGTTGCGCGCTTCGCCGCCATCCTGGAAACGCAGGCTGAGCGCGCCGAAGGCCTGGAGAAATGCTGGCAGCGGGCGCTGGAACTGGTGCAGCGCCTGGGCCAGTGGCAAAAGCTTGCCGACGACGGCTATGTGCGCTGGGCGGAAGCCTTCACCCAGTCGCTGCAACTCAATTCGACGCCGCTCGACGTGGCCGAGATTTTCAAGAAGCAGATGGGCGGCCACCCGCGCGCCTGGATATTCACTTCGGCGACGCTGGCCGTGCAGGGCAAGTTCCAGCATTACTGCAGCGAACTCGGCCTCGGCGAACCGGACTCGGCCTGCTGGGAGAGCCCGTTCGACTATGGAACGCAGGCGGTGCTCTACGCCCCGCTCGGCATGCCCGAGCCGAATTCCTTCGGTTACACCGATGCCGTGGTCGATGCGGCGTTTCCCGCCTTGCTGGCCTCGGGCGGCGGCGCGTTCTTCCTTTGCACCAGTCTTCGCGCCATGCGCCGAACCCACGAACTGCTCAAGGCGCGTTTCGAGGACGAAGGCCACGAGTTGCCGCTGCTGCTGCAGGGGGAGGGGAGCAAGAACGACCTGCTGCAGCGCTTCCGCCACCTCGGCAATGCCGTCCTTGTCGGAAGCCAGAGCTTCTGGGAGGGCGTCGATGTACGCGGCGAGGCGCTGTCGCTGGTCGTCATCGACAAGATCCCCTTCGCGCCGCCGGACGATCCGGTGCTTTCGGCGCGCATCGAGCAGATGCGGCTGCAGGGGCGTAATCCCTTCATGGAATACCAGCTGCCGCGCGCTGTCATCAACGTCAAGCAGGGGGCCGGCCGGCTGATCCGCGACGAAACCGACCGCGGCGTGCTGATGATCTGCGATCCGCGACTTCTGTCAAAGCCTTACGGCCGCCGGGTGTGGCAAAGTCTGCCACCGATGAAGCGAACCAAGGAACTTGCCGACGTGATCAGTTTTTTTGCCAGCCGATGAAATCCGTCTTCGACAAGCTGCGCGCCGCGCAACCGCAACTATTCTCGGCGGCGACGATCGCGCTCGACGCGGCCACCGTTGAGGCCATGGCCGAGGTGATCGACGCCATCGAAACGGTCGTCGCCTTGCCGGCCTGGCGGTCGCGCGTGCTCGCCTGGGCGCCGCAGATCGCCCGCTGCCCGGTGGCGGCGCGCGGCGTATTCCTCGGCTACGACTTTCACCTGACCGATGAAGGCCCGAAGCTGATCGAGATCAACACCAACGCCGGCGGCGGTCTGATCAACGCCTACCTGCTTGCCGCGCACGGCCAGGCGGACAAGGGGGCACGGGTCAAGGATGCCTTCGTCGATATGTTCCGCGAGGAGTGGCGGCTGGAACGCGGTGCCGCGCAGCTGAAGCGGATCGCGATCGTGGACGAGGACCCCGGCGGGCAGTTCCTCGCCGCCGAATTTGCGCTTTTCGTCGAATTGTTCGAACAGCACGGCATCGCTGCCGTGATCGCCGACCCGCGCGATCTGGTGCGTGACGGCAACCGGCTGTTGCACGCTGGCGAGCCGGTCGACCTCAT
>ERZ724517.709-NODE-709-length-19683-cov-6.192837_pt1 | contig 19683 bp, 19 predicted proteins | sample MGYA00376050_ERZ724517 | MGnify/ENA primary metagenome ERZ724517 (study PRJEB28724, sample SAMN07190886) | activated sludge metagenome | isolation source: activated sludge of sewage treatment plant in Hong Hong | place: USA: Christiansburg, Virginia | collected... | reverse complement strand
CCCATAGGTCGTCCTGCTGCCCATATTTCCTCCTCCGAGCCCCTGAAAACACGCATGGGGGCACATGCCCGCGGCCCCCCACTTAGGCGACGCTAACACCTGTGTCGGCAACCTGTCGCGAAACCCAAGGATTGGGACTGACATGTGAACGAAAGGACGATGGGCGCACCGTGACAAACCGGGTGGCAAGCGGCATACCCCCGAAGGCCGATGCGGCAGACTGGGACGATGCGGCGAGCGGCGGACGACACCCCCGATGGCGGCGTGCTCGTCGTGTGCACAGGCAACATCTGCCGCTCCCCCGCGGGTGAACGGTTGCTGCGCCACTCCTGGCCCGCCGCCGCGCTCACAGTGACCAGCGCAGGCACGTATGGCGTCGTCGGACACCCGGTGGAACCAGCAATGGCGCGGCTGCTACAGGCCGACGGGGTGGACGTCTCGGGCTTCGCGGCCCGCCGGCTCACGGAGGGCCTGATCGCCCGCGCCGGCCTCGTACTCACCATGGAGACCGGACATCGGACTTCGGTCGTCCAGACCCACCCCCAGGCGTTGGCCCGCACCTTCACCCTGCGCGAGTTCGCTCACCTCCTGGAGGTATGCCGCGTGGCCGAGCCCGCGGCATACCTCGCCGCCCTCGGGACCGACCCGACGACTCGACTGCGCGAGTTCACCCGGCTGGCGGCCGACGCGCGGTCGCGACGCCTGGCCCCACCGTGTGCCGAGCCCGACATCGACGACCCCTACGGCCGCGGGGACGAGGCCTACCAACGGGCGTATGCCGAAATCCGCGCTGCCGTGGATGTCATCGTTCGACACGCAAGCCGGGTCGACGACCGATAGTGTCGCCGCCGCGTCCGACCCGCCGGGGTGAGGGATCACCGCGGTGTTCGGCTCTGTCGCCTATCGACTGATCGAGCACCCGTGCTTGCGCTGGGCCCGGTCGGTGCCCTCGCCCACCGTGCTGACTACGGCGCGGGAGTCGATGCCGAACGGCGGGCGGCAACCGCGATCCGACCGGCGGCGACCCCACCCGTAACCAGGCCGGCGGCGGCGACACCGGCGCGCAGAACCCGGCCACCCGCCCGACGGATCCGGGCGCGCGGCGCCAGGTCGCTGTCGACAAGGGCTCCCGCGCCCTCCTTCAGCCCCCCGGCGATGTCCTCGCGCAGGACGCTGGCGACGTAGCGGCGGGTCCGCGGGTCGCGCGTGCCGATCGTCGAGGTCAGCAGCACGATGTGGTTGCGGTGTCCGTAGTAGTGGTAGCGCAGGTCGAAGCGCCGCCCGTGCACGTAGGGCGCGGCGACGTGCGTCACCACCGCGCTGGGCGTGTAGACGATGCGGTGACCGGCCTGGCGCACCCGCAGGAACATGTCGGACTCCTCGCGCAGGCAGGTGCCGGGGTAGTTGTCCCGGATGCCTCCCAGGGCCAGCAGGACCTCCCGCCGCACCGACATGTTGGCGCCCAACAGGTGGTCGACGTCGACGTCGTGGCCGGGGTCTGCGGCGAAGAAGCCCAGGAGTTTGCCGTCAGCCGTCAGCAGCCCGATCTGGTCCAGGCCCTCGGTCTCCTCGCCCGGCTGCCCGTTGCGGGCCCTGCCGCCCACTGCGGCGACGGTCGGGTCGGCATAGGGCAGCAGGAGTTGCTTGAGCCAGTCGGGGTCGGCGTTGGCGTCGTCGTCGAGGAACACCAGGACGTCGCAGGTCGTCGCCGCCAGCGCCATGGCCCGCGAGGTCGCCATCGTCCCCGGGCCGGCGTCGCTGTGCAGGTAACGGACGGTGGGGAAGTCGGCCACGACGTCACGGGTCAGCCCGTCCGGCGACGCGTCGATGACGTAGGTCTCCTCGGGCGCCCGGGTCAGCGCGGCCAGGTGTTCCAGGCAGGTGCGGACGAAGTGCGGCCTGCGGTAGGTGATGATGACGACGGCGGCCGTCAGGGCTTGGCTTTCAAGCATGCTTCGCAGTCTCTCATCTGGCGCCGGCTCCGGTCACGAGGTCGTCCAACGCCGCGAGCAGATCTGCTGAGTGACCCGACGACACCTTCCGGCAGAACGGCGAGCGCGAGGCCTGGAGCTCCGGAAGGTCGGCCAAGGTGAGGACGGCGGGCCGATCGAGCGACGGAAGCCACCGCACGAAACTCACCGGGTGGGGGATCGTCGGCGGCTCCACCGCGTGCAGCGCCGTCTGGATCGCCGACTCGTCCGGGATGATGGACCGCTCGAAGAGGCGACGCAGCGGCATACCCGCGGCAAGGTCGCGAAGCACGACGGCGGCGAGGTCGCGGTCGAAGGCGATCCATTGGTCGCACTTGACGAACACCCGCCCGCCGAGCGCCCGCCGCGATCGGGGCAGCCCCAGATGAGCGCCCCGGCCGCGCGAGACGAACCGGACGGCCACGACGGGAGCGGCCCGGAGAAGGACCGCGTCGCGGACCCGGGCCGCGCCGTGGCGGGCTCGTTCCGGGAACCGTCGGCCCATCCGCGCCACGGCCGGGGGAAGCGGCCACCACCGGAAGGAGTAGCGGGTCAGGTCATCATCACCCACGCCCGGTCGGCGTCCCCAGGTTGGCCGATATCGAAGAGGGCGCGGGCGACCGATCCACCCACCACCCGCTGCCCGGACCTCGTCCTCCCACGTCCCGAGGTGCCGCGCGGGGTAGTCCTGCCCCGAGACCAGCACGAAGAAGTCCGGGTCGGCGAAGGCCCTCGCCTGCGCCACCGCCCCGAGGGTCGCCTCGACGAGCTCCCAGGACCCCCAGTCGGTCGCCAGCCCGTGGCACCACACGAGGACGTGCTCGTCCGCGAACGCCGGGGGTGGCTGCACGCGGGCGTCGTGCGCCACGATGACGACGCACCGGGGGCTCGACCGACGGATCGCGGCGACCAGCCGGACGACCGCCGCCGCGTCGGTGTGGGTGAGCACGAGGTATGCCGTGCGCCACCCCTGCGTCGATCCGACGTTATGGTTCTGCACGACCGTCAGTATTCCCGCGTCGCCCCCGCATGACATCATCAGGGCAATGCCTGCTCCAGGATTCACGCTCGTCATCCCGACCTATCATCGCCCGGATCTGGTGGCCGAGGCAGTGGCGAGCGCACTCGCCCAGGTCGTGCCCTTCGCACGGATCATCGTCGTCTGTGACGGCGACCAGCCTGCCGTCGGGGGGAGGTTGGCCGGCCTGCCCGTCGATGTCGTCACGGTGGCGCACGGTGGGGTCGCGGCAGCCCGCAACCACGGGCTCTCCCTGGTCGACACGTCCTGGGTGTGCTTCCTCGACGATGACAACCTGCTCCACCCGGCCTACCTCGCGTCGGTCCAGGAGTTCGTGTCGACCCGCGACGCGGTTCAAGCACTCAACACCTACTACTGGGTGTTCGCCACCGACTTTCTCCCCGGCGTGGACGTCGTGGCCCACAATCTGGCGGAGTGCCTGGCTGCGGCCGCCACCGAGACACCGGTCAACGATCTGAGTTATCTGCATATCGCCGGCCAGAGCTACCGCCTGCTGCTCGAACGGCTGCGCGGTTCGGTGAGCGGCTGCGCCATCACCACCGAGGTCCTGCGGGCCGCCGGGGGGTTCCCGGCGGGCCGCACCTGCGCCGAGGACTGGACCATGTTCGTCAACGTCGCCCGGCTGACCGAATGGCAGGTCATCGAGGACCGCCTTGTCTTCTTCCGGGACCACCCGTTGACGAACACCCGAACCGGGTTGTCCGCCAACGGTGTAGACACCGTGCGGGCCATGCATGAGTTCTGGACCGACCCGCGCCTGCACGAGCCCTGCCCGGTCGACCTCGGCGACTATCGCGCGGCGTACAGAACGACGGTCCGGTTCGCGCTGGAGGCGGCGCGGGTGGACGGGTCCAGCGGGCGGTTCGCCGAGATCCAGCGACTGGCGCCTGTCGTGCTCCCCCGCCGCGTCGACCGGATCCTCGCGCGCGTCCCGCCGCGATGGTGGGACCGGTTGAGGGTGGCGAGGTCGCTCATCGGGGTCCCTCGACGCGAGGCCGATGCTAGGGTCGCGGCAAAGAGTGTGGGGTGAAGGGCGGGTACGGGAGCTATGTCGGCGGCTACGGCCATCAGCGTCCGCGGACTGGGCAAGACCTACCGGATCGCTCACGCCTCGGACCGGCCTACTCGCGCGACCGAGGCCATCGTGGCTCGGCTGCGCCACCCGCTGCGTCGGACCACATTTGATCGCTTCGAGGCGCTCACCGAGGTGAGCTTCGACGTCGCCGCCGGCACCGCGTTGGGCATCATCGGCCGCAATGGCGCCGGGAAGTCGACGCTGCTGAAGATTCTGACGCGGATCACGCCGCCCACGCGGGGCCAGGCCGAGTTAGCCGGCCGGGTCGGGAGCCTCCTCGAGGTAGGGACGGGGTTCCACCCGGAGTTGACCGGGCGGGAGAACGTCTTTCTCAATGGCACGCTGCTGGGAATGCGGCGTCAGGAGATCACCCGGCGCTTCGACGAGATCGTCGACTTCTCCGGATGTGGGCAGTTCCTTGATACGCCAGTCAAGCGGTACTCCTCAGGGATGTATGTCCGATTGGCGTTCGCCGTCGCTGCCCACCTCGAAACCGAAATCCTCGTCATCGACGAGGTGCTCAGCGTGGGCGACGCCGACTTCCAACGGCGCTCGGTGCAGAAGATGCGCGACGCCGCGACCCAGGGGCGGACCGTCCTGTACGTCAGCCACCAACTGCACACCGTCACGGCCCTGTGTTCCGAAGCACTGCTGTTGGACCGTGGCACGGTGAGCGCTTACGGGGCCGTCGAGGACGTGCTAGCCACCTATCGGGCGTCAGTGGCCGAGCATGCCGTCGTCCAGCGAGAGACCCGCGCACAGGTGCCAGCCGGGATCCTGCACGTCGTCGCGGCGACGACGACCCGCCTGACCTATCTGCCAGCCGAGCCCAAACGATTCACCTTCACGATCCAGGCCGAAGCGGCGCCGGACGGGCCCTACTTCCTCTCCTGCCACATCAATGACGCCAACGGCGGCGTGGTCGCGCAGTGCGACTCCCGGCTGGGCGGGCTGTGGTTCCACCCCGACCAACCGCAGGAGGTGACCCTTGACCTGCGCCAACCCTGGCTCAAGCCCGGAACCTACACCGTCGACGTCTTCCTGTGTCGGGTGGGGATCGTTGATGTGTGGGACGGCGCGGTCACCTTTGATGTCGAGCAGGAACTGCCGTATGCCGTGACGGGGACCGCGGAATCCTTCGGTCGGGGCATGGTGTTGGCGGATTTCGATTTCGGTGTGCGGTGATGGCACCGCACACCGTTATCGGTCCCCCCGGGCCCCTGCACCTGCCACGCTGGTCAGAGTTGTGGGAGGCCCGCGAGGTCCTCTGGAGGTTCGGTCAGCGGGACATCCTCCTGCGCTATCGCCAGACACTCATCGGGGTGGCTTGGGTCATCCTGCAGCCGATCGTCACCGCCGGGGTGTTCGCGCTGGTCTTCGGGCGCGTGGCCCAACTCCCCACGGGGGGCATTCCCTACTTCCTCTTCGGTTATGTCGGCACCCTGCTCTGGACCGTCTTCGCGTCGACCGTGAACCGAGCGGCCGGCTCGCTTGTCAGCAACCAGGCCCTAGTGTCCAAGGTGTTCTTCCCGCGGTTGTTGGTGCCGCTGTCGACCTGCGTGTCGGTTCTCGTGGACTTCCTCGTCGCGCTCGTGATCGGCTTCGGACTGCTGTGGTGGTTCGGTGTGTGGCCTGGCTGGGCCATCCTCACCATCCCCGTGTGGGTCACTCTGTGCGTGGCTCTCGCGATGGGGATTGGGCTCGCTGCAGCGGCCATCATGGTTCGCTATCGCGATATCGCCTACGTCTTGCCGTGGGCCGTCCAGACCCTGTTGTATGCCTCCCCCGTCGCGTATTCCCTCGAAGCCGTTCCCGACGCGGTCCGGCCCTACCTCCTGGCCAATCCCCTCACCTGGGTGCTCGAAGGGATGCGGTGGGCCATGCTCGGCTCGGCCGCTCCTCCGGTCTGGCAGATCGTTGGCGCCGTCGTCGTCAGCGGTCTCGTCCTGTTTGCCGGACTGCTCGTGTTCCAGCGCTACGAGCGCGAGTTCGCGGATCTGATCTAGATGGAAGAGAACATCGAGGACGATCCGATGAGCCTGCGCCGTGTCGATGTCATCCTCGCGTCAAACCGCGGCGGCCCTTTCCTGGACGAAGCCATCGACACGGCGCTGGACCAGGAAGGCGTGTCGACCCGGGTCATCCTCGTCGACGACGGCTCACCCGACCCGGAGTTCATGGAGCGGGCAGCCGCCCGGCGGGAGGGCGTCGACCTCGTCCGCCAGCCGCCACAGGGGGTGTCGGTCGCTCGAAACACCGGGTTGGACCGGGTTCAGGCAGACCTCGTCGCCTTCCTCGACGACGACGACATCTGGGAGCCAACCCTGCTCACCACCCTCGTGGGGGCCCTGGCCAGCGACCCCCTGGCCCTCGGCGCCTATTCCGGTGGCTACTACCTCGACGCGGCAGGGAACCACTTCGGCCAAGGGTGGTCGGCAGCACCGGCGCGGCGGGAGGACCTGCTGCGCGGCGCCGTTCCGATCCCCACGATCATCACGCTGCTTCTCAAGGCGCAGGCGTGCCGGGCGGTGGGTGGTTTCGACCCTGGTTTCGACTTCGGGGAGGACAACGACTTCATCCTCCGCCTCCTGCAACGCGGGCCGATGGTCGGCGTCGACCTGCAACTGGTCGGCTACCGCCGCCACCAGCACAACGCCACCAACGGCGACCCCCGGGTCCGGGCGGCCGCATCCGACCGACTGATCCGGCTCAACCGCACCCGCGCCCTCGCCAGCGGCGACACCGACACCGCTCGACTGCTCACCGAGAACCTCGCGAGATTTCGGGCGGGGGTCGCCCAGGGATTCGGAGCGGACCTGCCTCGCCAGGTGAAGTCTCGCCAGTTCGGCGAGGCGTGGAGCGGCCTGCGCGAGGGCTTCTCCACCAACCCGCGAACCTTCACGGCTGGAGTGCTCGGCTCTGTCGTTCGCTACTCTCGGCGGTCCCGGCAGCGGGACCCACGGGTCGGGAACGACCTCGGATGAAGCTCAACGCCTACGTGCTGGCAGCCGATCCGGCCTGGATCGAAGAGAGCATCGCCGGCTACTACCCGCACGTGGATCGCATCATCGTCAGTTTCGACGAGACGGGGACGTCGTGGACGGGGCACCCCCTCGACCCGACGGAGGCGGTGAGCCGTCTGAAGGCGCTGGACCATCAGGGCAAGATCGTCCTCGCGCCGGGCAGGTTCTTCAGCCTGGGACGAAACGCCCTCGCCAGCGATACAGCCCAGCGCCAGAACGCCCTGGACCTGGCGAGCGAGGGTGCCGCCTGGGTCCTTCAACTGGACTCCGACGAGATCGCCGCCGACCCCGCCACACTCTTGTCATGCCTCGAACAGGCTGACCGGGAGGGTTTCGACGCCTTGGACTACCCAGCCCGCTACGTCTACCAGCACATACGGGACCGGTGGTACCTGGAACGTGGCCGACGGCTGTGGCGCGCTGCCGCGGCATACCCCGGGGCCGTCGCCGTGCGGGCGGGGACCCGGTTGCGCCTGTCCCGCCAAACCGACGCGGCCCTGTTCCGCGTGGACTTCTCGCGCCGGAACACCGATCCCTGGCATCCGCCGAGCGCGATCGTGCATCGGGTCGTCCACCCCGGGCAGGCCATCATGCATCTGAGCTGGGTGCGCTCCGAATCGGCCATGCTGGCCAAGACAAGCACCTGGGGACATGCCGGCGAACGGGATTGGAGCGCCGACGTCCTTCAATGGTCTAGGCGGGGCCGTCGTCCGTTGCGCACCGTCGCCGCAGGGCAGCTGTCCCGCAACCCCGACAACTGGCTGCGGTTCCTGCGATTGGCCGACACACCGGACGCAGCAGCTCGGGCTCGCAATGGGCTGACCAGCTGAGTCGCCTCAGAGCGGGCCCGGGGCATGCACCCGCTGCTGTGCAGCCACCAGGCCCTGCTGAATCAGCAGCTCGACAGCATCTGCCCCATCGCTCACCGTGAACGGCAACTCAGCGCGCTCGGTCGGAGCGAAATCGCGCAGGACGAAGTCGGCCGGGTCCATGCGGCCGGGAGGCCGTCCGATGCCGACGCGCACCCGCAGGTAGTCACGCGATCCCATGGCTCCCGTGATCGAGCGCAGCCCGTTGTGGCCGCCCTCGCCGCCCCCGAGTTTGAGCCGGATCGTCCCCGCGGTGAGGTCGAGGTCGTCGTGCACGACGACGAGCTGCTCCAACGGCGTGGAGTAGAACTGCGCCAGCGCCTTCACGGGCCCACCGGACTCGTTCATGTATGCCGTGGGCACCGCCAACGCCGCTGCCGGGCCAGGGGCCCCGCCGGGCAGGGTCCCCAGGCGCACCGCAGCGACATGGGCTCTGGCCTTGTGGGCCTTGAGGTGTTCGAGGCTGGTGGTGACCACCGGGGCCCCGGAGGAGGGAGTCGAGCCGGACCCACCGGCATACCGGCGGGCCAGCTCGGCCACGACCATGGCGCCGACGTTGTGTCGGTTCCCTGCGTAGCGCGGCCCGGGGTTGCCCAGGCCGACGACCAGCCAGGTGGCCATGGCGGGGTGGGCTACTCCGCGGCGTCGGCGGTGGCGGTAGCGGCAGCCGCCGGCTCAGCCTCGGCGTCGGCGTCGGGCTCCTGCGCCGACAGGCCGGTGATGTTGACGATGAGGGCGTCCTCGTCGGTGACGAGGGTCGCGCCTTCGGGGAGCACGAGCTCGCCAGCCTTGATCTGCGTGCCAGCCGGCAGGTCCTCGACGGAGACGACAACCGACTCGGGGATGTGCGTGGCCTCGACGAGCAACTCGATGGTGTTGGACTCGACGTTGACGATGGTGTCCGGCCCGGCCTCGCCCTCGATGTGCACGGGCACGTCGACATTGACCTTCTCGCCCTTGCGGACGATGACCAGGTCGATGTGCTCGATGATCGGGCGGATCGGGTCGCGCTGGATGTCCTTGGCCAGGGCCAACTGGCTCTTGCCCTCAAGCTCGATCGACAGCAGCGCGTTGGCGTGCTTCAGCGCGAGTGCCGTGTCGTGGGCCGGGAGGGTGATGTGCACCGGGTCGGTGCCGTGTCCGTAGAGCACCGCGGGGATCTTGTGGTCGCGGCGGATCTTGCGGGCGGCACCCTTGCCGAACGAATTGCGACGCTCGGCGGGAAGCTTGATTTCGGACATGACGCTCCTTGCAACAGACGTGAGCGACAACCACGGAGGTATGCCGCAGGGCTTGGGCCTCGACGCGGGACGCGACACGCGCGGCAGAGGCGAGCCGACTGAACGGCACACCTTGTCGATCACGGACGAGCCGTCATGGCACGTCCCTCGCCGAGGCAACTGTCCAATGCTACGGGACGCCAGCAGCGCCACGAAATCGCGGGGTCCGGCTCGATCGCCCGGCACGCTATGGACGACGGCGGAGGACCTGTTCGGCGCGTTGCACCGCCGCTCGGACGAGCCACCCGGCGACATCCACGGCGGCGCGGGTGAGCACCAGGCCCCGGACCGCCCGCGGATGACCCACGAGTGGGCCGCTGGTGGGGGCCAGGCGGATGGCGGCCCGGCGACGCCACTTGGGCCACAGTCCCTCGTAGACGCGCACCCCGAGCGCGTGTTCCGTGTCGCGGTTAACCAAGTGGTGAGAGGTGGTCTCGACCTGCCCGGTCAGCGTCGGGTGGGCATGGTCGAAGGCCAGCCGGCGCCCATCGAGAATGAGGGCCCGCCAATAGGCCCGCCGGGTGATCTCGTCGTCGCAGTACACCCCCCGCAGCTGTGGAGCGAAGAGCCCCGACGTGACGTAGAACCTCCGGGACACGATCGGATGGCGCAGCAGCGCGTCGTCCGGGTCGGGCGAGTCGGTGATCTTGACCGCGTAGGCGACCGCTTGCGGATCCCAACCGTCGAGCATCCGACGCAATGTGGTGTCCCAGCCCGGCTCGGGGAACAGGTCGTCGGCGAGCACGACGAGCAGATCGGCGGACGAGGCTGCGGCCGCCGCGTTCCAGTTCCGCACCGCGGAGACCGTCCCGTCCGAGGGCGGCCCGACCACCCGATGCCAGCCGGCGGTGTCGCGCACGGCCGGGTCGTCGCCGTCCATGGCCACGATGTAGTCGACCAGGTCGGCGCGGTCGGCCCGTCCCAGCCACGCGTCCCGCAGCGGCCCCACCCCACCGGGCCGGTGGTAGGTCGCGTGAAGCAGTGCGATCGTCGGCGGGCCCCCGGGCGCCGAGGGCGGGACGCGCTCGTCGCCGGAGAGGGGCATGACGCCCATGGTAAGTGGCAGTCGTCGGGCCGCGAGGGACGGCGATATCGTCTGGCGGATGACGGACGCCCAGCCCACGGGCCCGCGAGCCACGCGCCGATACGCCTACATCGACGCCCTGCGTGGCTTTGCGGCGCTCTGGGTGTTCGTGCTGCACGTGCACGGCTACTGGCTGGACGACGTGCGCCCGCCCAAGTTGAGCGCCGATGGCCTCCTCGTGCGGCTCATCGGGTTCGGCGGCGCTGGGGTGGACCTGTTCATCGTCCTGTCCGGCTTCTGCCTCACCCTGCCCCTCACCCAGGCGGGCACGACCGCGCTCGCCCGCATCGACGTCCGCGGCTTCTTCCGGCGCCGCGCCTTCCGGCTGTTGCCTGCCTACTACGCGGCGCTCGCGGTGGTCGTCGCGATCGAGCTGATCCCCGCTGTCCGCCCCGCACTCGTCCCACGCGACCTCACCGGCGTCGACGTGCTCACGCACCTCACACTGACCTTCCCGTTGTGGCAGAGCACCCTCGCTGCCGTCAACGGCTCGCTCTGGTCGATCCCGTTGGAGGCAACCCTCTATCTCGGGTTCCCGTTGCTGGTGTGGCTGGCCGGCCGGCGCGGCATCCGAGCCGTCCTCGTGATGACCGTGGCAGTCGCGGCGCTCTGGGCCGTCATCATCGGGTCGCTCAGCTGGCCGCTGCCCGGCGGCTGGCTGCCGCAGCCGGACAAGTACCTCCCGGCCCGCTGGCTCGAGTTCGCGATGGGCATGTATGCCGCGACGGCGGTGCGCGGCATACCTCACCCCCGCGCAACGACCCATGCGGTCTGGGCGTGCGCGCTCGGCTTGCCAGCTGGCCTCTACGGGTATGCCGCGGGCACCGATCTGGTGCGCACGCTCGGTTTCGGGGCGCTCGGGGCGGGGCTGCTCATCCTGCTGCAGCGAGTGCCGGAGCGACACTTCGGGGCTGGCCCGCTGGCCTGGTTGACCGGGCTAGGGACGATCTCGTACAGCTTCTACCTGCTGCACCAACCGGTCATCCTGCTGTTGTCCGGGTGGGGACACAACCTCGGGCTGGGGCTCATCCCCCTGTTCGTCGTCGCCCTGGCCACGTCAGGGACACTCACCGTCGCCGTCGCGACCGCGTTCTATCGTGGGGTCGAGCGACCGTTCCTCGTGCGCGGGAGCATGTCGGCGGTCGTGCGCGGCACGACGACCTGAGCTCAGGCGCGGCCCTCGAAGAGGCTGGTGACCGACCCGTCCTCGAACACCTCCATGATCGCCCGCGAGATGAGCGGGGCGATCGGCAGGACGGTGAGTTTGTCGAACTGTCGGTCGATCGGGATCGGCAAGGTGTCGGTGACGATGACTTCGCGAGCGCTCGATGCCCGCAGTCGGTCGACCGCCGGGCCAGAGAGGATCGCGTGGGTCGCGGCGACGATGACGCCCGCGGCGCCCTCGGCCATGATCGCGTCGGCCGCCTTCGTGATGGTGCCGCCGGTGTCGATCATGTCGTCGACGAGGATGCACATCCGCCCGGCGACGTCACCGACGACCCGGTTGGCGACGCTCTCGTTGGGGCGGGTGATGTCGCGGGTCTTGTGGACGAAGGCCAGCGGTGCGCCGCCGAGACGGGCCGACCACTGCTCGGCGACCTTGATCCGGCCAGCATCCGGCGAGACAACCGCGAGCTTCTTCTTGCCGTAGTTGGCGATGACGTAGTCGGCGAGCATCGGCAAGGCCATGAGGTGGTCGACCGGCCCGTCGAAGAAGCCCTGGATCTGAGCTGTGTGCAGGTCGACCGCCATGAGCCGGTCGGCCCCCGCCGTGCGGAACAGGTCGGCCATCAGCCGCGCCGAGATCGGCTCGCGGCCGCGGTGCTTCTTGTCCTGGCGGGCATAGCCATAGAACGGCAGCACGACGGTGATCCGCTTGGCCGAGGCGCGCTTGAGCGCGTCGACCATGATGAGGTGCTCCATGATCCACTCGTTGATGGGCACCGTGTGGCTCTGGATGACGAACGCGTCGCAGCCGCGCACCGACTCCTCGTAGCGCACGTAGATCTCGCCGTTGGCGAAGTCATAGGCCTGCGTCGGCACGACCTTCGTCCCCAGGTCGGCGGCCACCGCATCGGCCAGCGTCGGGTGGGCGCGCCCAGAGAACACCATGAGGTGCCGCTTGGGCTTCCTCCGGATCACCGTCACCGTTGCGTCTCCTGCTCGTTGTCTCCGGTATGCCGTTCACTCGCCGCTGCTGCCCCTGCTGCTGCCGCCGCGCGCGCAGCCTCCGTGTCGGGCCGATGCTCAGCCACCCACCCCTCGATCACGCGCTGCGGGGCATCGGTCAACACGAGAGCACCAGGCGGAACGTCACTGCGGATGACGGTCCCGGCTCCGGAGTAGGCCCCGTCGCCGATCGTCACGGGCGCGACATACATCGTGTCGCTGCCCATCCGGCAGTGGTCGCCGACCGTGGTGCGGTGCTTGGCCACTCCGTCGAAGTTGACGAAGACCGACGAGGCCCCGATGTTCGTCCCGGTGCCGATCGTTGCGTCCCCGACGTAGGACAGGTGCGGAATCTTTGACCCCGCACCGATATTCGCGTTCTTGGTCTCGACGAACGTGCCGATCTTGGCCTCGGCGCCGAGCTCGGTGCCCGGCCGCAGGTAGGCCCACGGGCCGACCGTGGCACCCGGGCCGACGACCGACAGGGAGCCTTGCGTGCGGCATACCGTCGCGCCGTCCCCGACCTCCATGTCGACCAGGGTCGTGTCGGGCCCGATGAGGCAGTCCGCGCCGATGGTGGTGGCGCCCCGCAACTGGACGTTGGGCTCAATGACAGTGTCGCGCCCGATCGAGACGTCGGCGTCGATCCACGTCGTCGCCGGGTCGCGGATGATTGCGCCCTCGCGCATCGCGGCCTCGACGGTGCGCCGGTTGAGCTCCGCGCCGAGGCGGGCGAGTTGGATCTTGTCGTTGACACCCTCGGTCTGCCACACGTCAGCGAGGACGTATGCCGCCACGGCCCGCCCCTGCGCGCGGGCGATGCCGACGACATCGGTGAGGTACTTCTCGCCTTGGGCGTTGTCGGTGCCCAGACCGGCCAAGGCCTGGGTGAGCAGGGTGGCCTCGAAGGCGTAGATGCCCGAGTTGACCTCGGTGATCGCCCGCTCGTCGTCGGTGGCGTCCTTCTGCTCGACGATCCGGGCCACGCTGCCGTCGGCGTCGCGGACGATCCGGCCATACCCGGTCGGGTCCGGGATGTGCGAGGTGACGACCGTGACTGCGACGGAGGCTCGCTCATGGGCAGCCAGCACCTCGCGCAGGGTCTCGGAGGTGAGCAGTGGGACGTCGCCGTAGGTGACGACGATGGTGCCGGTCAGCTCGGCGGGAAGGGCAGCCAGGCCGCACTCGACGGCGCGGCCGGTGCCCTTGATCTCGTCCTGATCGGCGATGAGGCAGTCGGGGTCGCACTCGGCGATGTGGGCAGCGACGAGGTCACGTTCGTGCCGCACGACGACCTCAAGGTGGATGGGGTCGATGCCTCTGGCTGCCGCGATCGCATGGTGGACCAGGCTGCGCCCACCGATGGTGTGCAGGACCTTCGGCATCGCCGACTTCATCCGGGTGCCCTCGCCCGCGGCGAGGACGATGACTGCTGTCGGGCGCGGTGGCGTCACGTCGAACGATCCTACCGGTCGCCCCGACTACCCGGCGCGCCGACGAGAACCGCGAGGAACTTCTCGAACTGGGCGCTGAGGGTGAAGTCCACGGCTGCCCGCCTGGCCCGTTGCCCCAACTCGACGGCAGCGTCGTCGTCGGTGAGCAGCCGGTGCAGCGCAGCCCCGAACTCCTGCGGGTCGGTCGGATCGGCATACACAACGGCGTCTCGGGCAAACTCCGGAACTCCGCCGCGGGGCGAGGCGATGCAGGCCAGGCCGCACGCCATGGCCTCGAGCAGAGCCAGCCCGAACGGCTCGTCGAACATTGTGGGGAAGACGAAGACCCGACCCTGGCGCAAGACCTCCGGGAGGTTGTGGCGCGGGAGGAAGCCGGTGAACTCGACCGTCCCCGGCAGGGCCTCGGCGGCGGTCTGCAACTCGCGTTCGAAGGGGCTGGCCGCCTCTGCGGGGCCGTACCACCCCGACCCGACGACCCGTAGCGTCCAGTCGTCGTGCGGCAGGGTCCGCAGCGCGGCGAGCACCCGGTCGGGGCCCTTCTCCGGGCTCACCTTGCCGGCCCACACGACGACCGGGTCGAGGGTCAGTCCCTGCGGACGCGGGGCGAACAGGAGCGGGTCGATGCCGTTGTGGACCGTGACGAGCGCGGGGTGGTCGCCGCCGATCCGCTCGCGGATCCGATCGGCCATGGCGTCGCTGACATGAATCCAGCGATGCACTCGGTCGAGCAGTCGGAGCAATTCGCTGCGGGTCAGTGACCGGCTCATCGCGACATGCGAGTAGATCGAGAAGGATTTCGGGGGGCGAGCGGCCGCGAGGTCCTCGACGCCCCCGTAGCCGTAGGAGCCGTCGTGCAGCACGACATGCCCGATGCCGCTCAGATCGGTTCCGCGTCGGGCCGATCGGTAGAGCTCGCGGGCCGCTGGGCGGCGACCGATCGTCCGCCCGAGCGCGTGATCGACGAGGGCGCCGGGCCGGGTCGAGACCCAGTGCCGGGGCGGCGCGGTCGGCAGGATCCGGTCGTCCGGAAGGTCACGCCCGCGCCACGGCTCGATAAGCACCCGATGGTCCAGCCCTCGGGTGCGAGCCGACTCGACGAGCTCGCCGACGACCGTGAGGACGGTCGAACCAGGCCCTACCGAGGGGGTCGGCAGGTGCGCCACCGAAACCTGTGGCTCGGTCATTTCCGCAACACGAAGACATGGTTGTCGCCGTGCAGCCCGGCCCGGCGCAGCAGCGGCGCCGCCGCCGTGAGGGCCCGACGCTTGAGCCCCGGTCCAGGTAGGAAGCCGTTCGGTGGGTAACGCCATTGCTGCTCGAGGCGCAGCCCGGTACGGGGCACGATGCGCTGGGTGAACGTCCACAGGAGGATTGGACTGATGTGCCCCGGATCGTCGGTCGCCGAGGCGCCGCGAAGTTGTCCGGAGACGCCGAACAGGATGCGGGACGGGAAGTTGTCGACGTTCGGGGTTGTCACCACCACGTACCCCCCGGGACGGGTCAACTGAGCCGCCTCACGCAGAAACCCCAGCGGGGACTCAAGGTGCTCGATCACCTCGATGGCGACGACCAAGTCGAACGTCCGGCCTGCGAAAGTGGTCGAGAAAGCGGGAGAGTCAAAGTCCAGAGCGACGAACTCACCAGGGCCGCCGTAGTCGGCGTATCCCCCCGACGCCACGTCGGCCGCCACGATGGACGCGCCCCGTTTGGCCAGGCGGGTGGCGAAGGAGCCCGACCCGGCGCCAAGTTCGAGGACTTGCGCGCCGGACAGGGCCAGGCCCGAGGACTCGAGGTCGGGCAGGATGACGTCCGCCACGTAACCGTGCAACCCCGCGTTCGCGAACTCTGGTCCGGCGGTCACGCGCTCCTCCGTCGACAGGGCCGAACGACACTCGTCCGGGCTCAGAGCGAGTGTAGGGAACAACCGTCCGCCCTCGGGTGCGAGCCGGCTCGACGAGCTCGCCGACGACCGTCAGGACGGTCGAACCCGGCCCCACCGAGGGGTCGGCAGGTGCGCCACTGCCACCTGCGCCTCGTCCATTCGGCCAGCATAGGTCGACCTCCGGCCCTAGGCTCGCGGCACAACGCTCCTACGCGAAGGGTCGAGGGCCATGTCCACTCGGGGGTATGCCGCAGCAGCGGTAGCCGCGCTGTCCGTCTGCCTGACCGGGTGCGCTGGTGGCGGTTCCCAGAGCCCTGCCACGGTCACCGTGACAGCCACGGCGCCGCGGGCCTCCGCCGCCGGCGCCACCTCGCCGGCAACCACAGCGAAGCCTCCGTCTCCGGCGGCACCTTCGACCACCGCGGCGCCGAAGCCGTTCGCCTTGGGCGTCGGCTCCTTCGGCGGGCTCAAGCTTCCGGCGACCCCCGCCAGCCTTCTCGCGGCAGTCAAACCGCTCATAGGCAACCCCTCCAAGAAGGTCGAGGGTTCCGGATGTGAGGCCGCCGGACCCGACCGCACCTCCGTGGCCTATCAGTGGGGCGACATCACGGTCTACGGCGAGGCCGGCCCCGGTGAAGCGCTGAAGATCGACTCGTGGTCGATCGACGGCGGGTCCACTCCGGTCCCCGTGACGCTGCCGTTCGGCACGACCGTCGGGATGAAGCGCCCCGCGCTCGCAGCGGCGCTGAAGGGCGAGTCGATCGACACCGACCACATGTTCGCCGATGGCGACATCTTCACCAAGGACCTCACCTGGTGGTCCCTGGACAAGGCCAACACCACGGTCGTCCAGATCACCTACAACCCGCACCTGTGCGAGTAGCCAGTCGCCAGCGTGTGACAGCGGTGTTGCTCCCCGGGCTGGAATCGAACCAGCGTCGCTAATCCTGATTCAAAGTCAGGCGGGCCCTGCCAGCAGACCAACCGGGGATCGGCACCCTCCGGGCCCGGCGAGTGCCGGATCGACGAAGGACCCGCCTAGGTTACCCGTCACACGGGTGGCGGGCGCACGGCATACCACCGGGCACAATGGCACCGTGACCCCACGTGAGAGTGCGCCCCCCAGCCGCCGCGCCCGGATGACGGGCAAGGAGCGGCGGGAGCAACTCGTCGACGTGGGGCGGGCAGTGTTCGCCGCCAAGGGTTTCGAGGCCGCCACAGTCGAGGAGATCGCGGCGAAAGCGGGGGTGAGTAAGCCCGTCGTCTATGAGCACTTCGGCGGCAAAGAGGGCCTGTATGCCGTCGTCGTCGACCGCGAGATGGTGGCACTTCTGCAGGCGGTCACCTCCGCGCTGGAGACGCCGGGCCCGACCCGCGCCGTCGTGGAGTCGGCGGCGTTGGCGCTGCTGGACTACGTCGAAGGGTCGACCGACGGGTTCCGCATCCTCGTGCGCGACTCCCCTGCCGGGCAGTCGACCGGGTCGTTCGCCAGTCTCATCGGTGACATCGCCACCCAGGTGGAGGCCATCCTGGCCGCGGAGTTCTCCCGCCGGAAGCTCGACCCCAAGGTGGCACCGATCTACGCGCAGATGCTCGTGGGGATGGTTGCCCTCACGGGTCAGTGGTGGCTGGAGCACCGCCGGTTCAAGAAGGCCGACGTAGCGGCACACCTGGTCAACCTGGCCTGGAACGGGCTGATCGCGCTGGACAACAAGCCGACCCTGCACACCGCCAAGACCCGCTGACCTTCGCGGGACTCGACGTCAGCCGACCGGGCGGGTCGTATCGGTCACCACGACGGCCCCCGACGGGCTGACCGTCACGACAACGGTCGTCAGAGTCGGGGTCGACGTGGCCGCAGGATCACTGGTCGCAGTCGGGCTGTTGTTGACATTGGGGTCCGTCGTGACCGAAGGGTCCGTCGTGACCGAGGGGTCCGTCGTGACCGAGGGCTCCGTCGTCCCCGTCGGGTCGGTGGTGCCCGTGGGAGTCGACGTGGCCGTCGGTTGGGTCGTGGGCGACGGTTCGGTCACTGAACCGAGGATGACCTCGGCCAGCGTGACCGTCCCGTCGGGATCGGTCAGCTCAACCGTCACAGTGGCAGGCTTCGACGCGTCGGACGTGCTAGCCATCCGTGCAGCGCCGAGACCCTGGCGGGAGTCCGTCGCCAAGACCGAGAACGTCGTCGACCCAGAGCCCGTGCAGGTGATCTGCGAGCCCTGGTCGTCGCAGACCCAACTCGTGGCGTCGGCAGCGGCGACCGCCGGGGTCACCGTGAGCGAGAGCTGGCCGACGGGGACCGACTTGAGGACCACCGACGAGACCCCGACGAGGGGAACGACGATCTCGACCGGGAAGGGCTCCCCGAACGCCGCAGCAACCGGCGTCACCAGGGGTATCGACGGCACCGGAGGTGTGGTGCTCGTCGGAGACGAAGTGGTCGGCGTCGGCGTCGTTGACGGGGACGGCGTCGTTGACGGGGACGGCGTCGGCGTCGGCGTCGGCGTCGGCGTCGTTGACGTCGAGGAGGTCGTTGTCGAGGCCGATGTCGTCGTGGTGCTCGATGACCGCGCGGTCGTGGTCGTGCTCGATGTCGCAGAAGGAACCGCCGTCGGCGACGGCACCGCGGTCTGGCTCGGCGCCGCTTCTTGCGAGGGCGCGGCGGTGCGCGGCTGCGCAGGCACCGCACCGGGCACCACTGGCGCAGCAGCGACGGGACCGGCTCCCCCATTGCCGGACCCTCCAGCAGCGCCACCTCCGCCGCCACCGACGCCCGCCGCCGCGGCATACCCCGTGGCAAGCACGGCGGCCACACCCAACGCAGCGATCTTGGTCCCGACGTTGGCGGCGAGCGCGGCCGCGACCGCCGCCTTGCCCTCCTCGCGGGGCCCCACAGAGGCGCCGGACGCACCCACGCCACCGGCAGCACCGGCAGCACCGGCCCAGACGGCGACGAGTGACGACCCAGCCAGGAAGATCAGCGGAACGATGACCGCAGGCAGGGCGCGGTTGACCTCGGCCATCTCGTAGGCCAGGCCCTGGGCGTGCCGACACGAGCGCAGGTGTTCTTCGACGCGGGCGCGCTGACGGACCGGGAGCTTGCCCCGGACGAAGCGACCCATCTGGCCCAGAACCCATGCGCATTCGGCGTCTTGGGCCCGGCTGATCGCCCGATCGGCATGTGCGTCAAGGTACTTCGCACGAAGGCTGTCGCGAGCCCGCAGCGCGATGACGCTGACGGTGTTGGCGGTCAGCCCCATGGAGTCGGCGACGGCGGCAGGCGTGGTGCCCTCGACTGCGGTCTGCCAGAGGACCTGCTGATCACGCTCGGCGAGTCGAGCGAAGGCCGCGCGGACCAGGGCGTGGTCGACGGTGGGGCTCGGGTCGTATGCCGCCGTGGCCGGAGCCGCTGCCTCCAGAGAAGCGTCCTCGGTCGGGACGGCACGCAGGTCACCTCGGGCATGGTCGACGGCGATGGTGCGCACTGCCGACAAGAAGTACGACCGGAAGTTGGTCAGCGGGCCCTTACCGGCCCGGATGAGGTCATAGACCCGAAGGCTGGCCTCGGCGACGACGTCCTCGGCCGAGGTCCGCCCGCGGTAGCGGTGGGCGACGCCATAGGCCGCCGGGAGGTGGCGGCGCCACAACTCGGCATACGCCTCGGCGTTGCCATCACGAACCAGGGCCAGGAGGGTGCTGTCATCAGCGTCAACCCATCCCTGCCCCCACAGTACGGCTGGCGCGGACATGTCAGACCCCTCCCTTCCTCAAGCTAGACCCCTGCATATGACAGACGCAGAACCATTGTGCCCATGACACCCGTTTCGGCGGAAGTTCT
>ERZ724517.707-NODE-707-length-19716-cov-7.551650_pt1 | contig 19716 bp, 20 predicted proteins | sample MGYA00376050_ERZ724517 | MGnify/ENA primary metagenome ERZ724517 (study PRJEB28724, sample SAMN07190886) | activated sludge metagenome | isolation source: activated sludge of sewage treatment plant in Hong Hong | place: USA: Christiansburg, Virginia | collected... | reverse complement strand
CTGGTGCCCCCGAACGGAATCGAACCGCTACCTGATGATTACAAATCAACTGCACGACCTTCATGCTACGGGGGCATCCCGAAACGGGGAGAGATTATAGCTTGTGGTCCGGCAAATCAGGCAGTGCATCAAGGACGAAACCTGCGAATTCCTTGTCGCCATTCCCGCTCGCGGGCTGCGCCGGCCGCGGAAAGCCGCAAGCCCTCAGACGATCACGAAGAGCTTGGCAAAATTCGCAATATCGAGCACCTGCTTGACGTTGCCGTGAACGCCGCTGAGGCTGACGTCCTTTTTCGCGCCGCCCATCTTGTCGCGCAACATCAGGAGCATGCCGAGCGCGGAACTGTCGAGGTACTCGACACCGGAAAAATCGATGGTCACCGTTCCGACGCTCGTATCAGCCACCAGCGGATCAATCGCCGCGCGAAACTCGCGATGCGTGTTGAAATCGAAGCGGCCCGCAAGTTTGACTACAGCCTTGCTGCCGTCCTGGGTGACGATTGCTTCCATTTTCTCCTGTGCTACTCCGGACAACTTCGCCTAGTGTAGTACAGAACAAAGACTTCGCCACAGTCACCTCGGCATGGCCAGGCAGGCCGCGACAGCTCGGTGCTAAACTGCTCGCTCAACTCCGAACCCGCGCAACCCATGATCAAATTCTGCACCCACTGCGGCGCCGGCGTCTCCTTCGAGATCCCGGCCGGTGACGCGCTACCGCGCCACGTCTGCAAGGTCTGCGGCCACATCCACTACGAGAACCCAAGGCTCGTGGTGGGCTGCGTGGCCACGTGGGAAGACCGCATTCTCCTCTGCCGGCGGGCGATCGAGCCACGCCACGGTTACTGGACGCTGCCCGCCGGTTTTATGGAAAACGGCGAGACCACCGCCGAAGCAGCGAGCCGCGAAACCTACGAAGAAGCTGGGGCGACGATCATCGTCGACGCCCCCTTCGCGATGGTCAGCATTGCGCACATCAACCAGGTCCACCTCTTCTATCGCGGGCGGCTGGCGTCAGCGGAACACGCAGCCGGTGAAGAGAGCCTGGAGGTCAGCCTGGTGCACCCTGAAGATATTCCATGGCAAGACTTGGCTTTCCGTAGCGTCACGCACTGCCTGGAAAACTATCTCGCGGATTTGGCGCATGGCCGCTTCGGCTTTCACGAAACGTCTCTGGGCCCGCAGGGCAAACCCCTCTGATCAGTCGTCAAGCCGGAAGTGAATCGGCAGGGTCAGGGCAAACTGACGGCCACGCAAGGTCTCGGGCAAAACGGCACTCTGCACGGCAAGCTCCAGCAATTCCAGTGCCGCCTGATCGAGCGGCTCGAAACCACTCGACTGGCTTAGTTTGACCTGCGGCACACCAACCCCGGCCACCGTCGTCACGACCACCACCACCACGCCCTCCCAGCCACGCTCACGCGCCAGCCCAGGATAGCGCTTGAAGCGCCGGGCCTCGCGCGCCAAACTCAAGCGGTATTGACGCACGCCGTCCAGATTGGACTCTTCGGCGGGTGTCTCGCCCGCTGCGGAAACCGGCGCCGCCTGGCCGGAAACCACCAGCGAGCGGTCGGTCACCGCCACATCGTCGGTTGCGGTCGACCGGGAATTTGCGGGCAATACCGGGATCTTTCGCGTATCGCCCGCTTTCCTGGTGGCCTCGGCCGCCACCAGCGCAGCCCTTTCGGCAGGCGCTGCCCGACTGTCGACGGGTGGCGTTGCCGGCACAACCGGACCCGCTGCCAGGAGCTGCGCCTCGATTACCCGGGCACCCAGCTGCCGTGCCTGTTCAGGCAACAGCATCGGCGGACGAAACGAAACAAACACCGCCAGATGCAGCAGGATGGACAGAACCATCGCCTTCTTGAGCATCCGGGTCATGCCCATGCGCGTCCCCCTACAAAGACAAACCCCCGACGGACAAGCCGAACGGGGGCATCGATCCGCCCCGCAGGGCGGCAGAAAAAATTAATCTACTTGCCGAGCTTGCGCGACTCTTCGTCAATCTTGCTCGAGTACATCTTGCCCATGACGACGCCGATAACCAGCACGCCGACGATGACGCCAAGGCTCATCAAGCCGATATCGCTACTAAACAACAGTTCCCATGCCATAAGTCACCTCCCAGTAACAGAACAATGAATACTACTTCTCCGGCCGCGACATGAGGCGCAACGGCTCCTCGGCGTCCGCCTGCCAGTCTCCCTGCAACCGCCATTTTCCTGACGGATCTTCAATCGACACATAGCGCCGGCCGGAAACATCACCGGCCAGTTTGCCACCATAAAAGCCCTGTCCTTCGGACACCATCTTGACCAGCTGGTCCTGCCCGGCGCGGGTTGGATGCGCCAGCTTCAGCATCAGTTCGTCAGGCAGGGCCGCATCGCCGTCGGCGGTCACCAGCAAACGGACCTGCTGGCCGGAACGCATGAAGTCGGCACGCAGGCCGAGGTCGCTCGCGTAGTGATCGCGCTGCAGACGCTGGTTGATCGCCAGGCCCTGCTTGTAATAGTCATCAGTCACCAGCCCGTCATTGCTGATGATCGCCAGCCAGGCCGTCACGAAGCCGGCGACGATGACGATCGCCGGCCCGGCCATCAGTATCCAGGGCCAGGGTTCCTTGTACCAGGGTTTGCCGTCGCTACGCAGTGTCATTGAAATACTCATGTCAGGGCATCAGGAAAGAGGCCTTCTCGCGAACCGCGATCTTGTCGTGGTTCAGGGCCTTGATATCAAAATGGATGGTGTTCGCGCCCTTTTTGCCTGATTCCGGCGGGACGCGAACGACGATGGTGACTTCCTGGTTCTCGGCACTGTCGACCGCAACCACGCGCTCGCCGATGATCTCGATGCCGTCCATCCCGTCGACCGACAACGCATAGCGCTTGGGCTCTTCCGTCGTGTTCATGATCTTGAGGTTGTAGACGTTTTCGATCCCGCCATCACTCGCCTCGCGTGAGAGCAGGGAGCGGTCGCGGATCACATCGACCTTGAGCGGCACCCGGGTCGCCAGCGACCAGGCCGAGGCAACGGTGATCGCCACCAGGATCGTCGTATAGAGAATGATCCGCGGGCGGGCGATATGCGACACGACCTCCTGCGGCGACCAGTGCTTGGCCAGGGCGTTTTCCGTCGTATAGCGGATCAGCCCGCGCGGCAGGCCGACCTTGTCCATGACCGGATCGCAGGCATCGATACAGGCGCCACAGCCGATGCACTCATATTGCTGCCCCTTGCGGATATCGATGCCGGTCGGGCAGACCACGACGCACAATCCGCAATCGACGCAATCGCCCAGCGCCGGGGCTGTTGCATCCGCATTTTTCTTGCGCGCCCCGCGCGGCTCGCCGCGTTCAGGATCGTAGGTGATGACCAGCGTATCGGGGTCGAACATCACCCCCTGGAAGCGGGCGTAGGGACACATGTACTTGCAGACCTGCTCGCGCAGGAACCCTGCCTGCATGTAGAAGAAGCCTGCGTAGAAGAAGGTCCAGAACAACTCCCACCCTGACAGATTGAACGGGAGCGCCGCCAGCAATTCACTGACCGGCGTGAAATAGGCGACCAGCGTAAAGCCCGACCAGACCGCGATGATCACCCAGATCGCATGCTTCAGTGCCTTCATCCCGAACTTGCGGGCAGTCATCGGCGCCTTGTCGAGTTTCATCCGGGCCGAGCGATCGCCTTCGATCCGGTTCTCGACCCACATGAATATCTCGGTGTAAACCGTCTGCGGACAGGCATAGCCGCAGAACAGGCGACCGGCCACTGCTGTGAACAGGAACAGTGCGTAGGCCGAAACGATCAGCAACAGTGCAAGATAGAAGACGTCCTGTGGCCACAGCACGAGGCCGAACAGATAGAACTTGCGCTCGACGAGATGGAAAAGCACCGCCTGGCGGCCGTTCCATTCGAGCCATGGCAGGCCGTAGAACAGGATCTGCGTGAACCAGACAAACGCCCAGCGCCAGGTATTCCACCATCCCTTGACATCGCGGATGTAGACCTTCTTGTGCTTTTCGTAAAACGAAACCGGGGCCACCGTGGCACCCGGCTTCTTGCTGGAGTTGTCGTTTGATTCCATGGTCACTACATCCGTATCAGGATTGCGCTGAGGTTTCGATTCTGTGCGAATAACAGGAACGCAATCTTGATACAGATCAGCATCTGCTTATGAGGTACAAAAGAAAAACGGGGCGGTCGCCCGCCCCGTTTGACAGCACTTATTGAGTACCGTGACTCAGGCTGTAAACATATGCAGCCAGCACCTGAACCTTGCCGTCGCCAAGGAATTCCTTCCAGGCCGGCATCTTGTTCTGACGACCGTTGGTGATCGTTTCGACGATGGTCGATTCGGACGAGCCGTAGAGCCAGACGTTGTCGGTCAGGTTGGGAGCACCGATCGCCTGCATCCCCTTGCCATCGGCCCCGTGGCAGCCGAGGCAGCCGGCGGAAGTGAAGGCTTCCTTGCCCTTGGCGGCGCGGACGCCGTCATTCGGCAGGCCGGAGAGCGAACGGACATAGTTAGCCAGATCCTTGATGGTATCCGCACCCAGCTGGGCATGAGGAGGCATGACGCCCATGCGGCCGGCAGCAATGGTCTGGACCAGTTGCTCGGCATCGCCACCATACAGCCAGTCGCTATCGGTCAGGTTCGGGAAGCCCTTAGCGCCACGCGCATCTGCACCGTGACACTGCATGCAGTAGGTCAGGTAAAGGCGCTTGCCGGTTTCCATGGCCTGCTTGTCACCCGCCAGCACCTTGAAGTCCATGCCCTTGTACTTGTCGTACATGGGCTTGACGGTCAAATCGGCCTTGGCTTCTTCGACCTTCAACTGGCCGACGGACGTCCACCCCAGCATGCCCTTGAAGTTGCCGAGCCCCGGATAGAGTGCCAGATAGACGAAGGCGAAGACCACGGTGATGACGAACAGCCAGCTCCACCACTTGGGCATCGGGTTGTTGTATTCCTCGAGATTCCCATCCCAGACGTGACCCATGGTCTTGCCCGGGGTGAAAGTCGCCTTGCCCTGAACGATCAGGAGAACGGCGCAGGCGAGAATGCTGCCCACGACGATCACAATGACGTACAGGTTCCAAAAATCGCTAACGAAATCGCTCATTTGCTTTCCTCTTTTCAGCGAGGATGCGACGTACGAGACGGCGCATCCAGATCATCCTGCTCCGCGAACGGCAAGTTGGCAGCCTCGTCGAACCCCTTCTTGCTGCGCTTGCTGTAGGCCCAGGCCACGATCAGCAGGAAGCAAAGCAACCCGGTGACCGTGACGATGGACCGCAGATCGTTGATGTCCATGGCTTATTGCTTCATCGTGCTCAGTGCCGTACCCATGCCCTGCAGGTAGGCAATCAGCACGTCCAGTTCGGTCTTGTCACCAATCGCGGCCTTGGCACCCTTGATCTCGGCATCGGAATACGTCGGAATGCCGCGCATGTTGGCAAAGCCACGCATCACTTCCATCTTCTTCTCGATGTCGGCGCCGACGCTGTCCTTGGCCTTGGTATTCTGCAGGAAGGCAAACGCGGGCATGTTGGATTCCGGCACGACGTCGCGCGGATTGATCAGGTGGGCACGCTGCCACTCGTCGGAGTAACGGCCACCGACGCGATGCAGGTCCGGACCGGTACGCTTGGAGCCCCACTGGAACGGGTGGTCATAGACGAACTCGCCAGCCACGGAGTAGTGGCCATAGCGCTCGGTCTCGGCACGGAACGGACGGATCATCTGCGAGTGGCAGAGGAAGCAGCCTTCGCGGATATAGATGTCGCGACCCGCGAGACGCACCGCATCGTAGGGCTTGACCCCTTCGATCGGCGTCGTCGTCGATTTCTGGAAGAAGAGCGGAACGATTTCCAGCAAGCCGCCCCAGATCACGGTCAGCAGCGTCAGGACGATGAGTAGCCCGACGCTCTTTTCAATTTGCTCATGCTTAAGCATTGTTTTCTCTCCCTAATCAGGCGTGATGGCCAGCCGGCGCAAGCACCGGTGCATCTTGAGTCTTGCCGCCAGCCATGGTCTTGAACATGTTGTAAGCCATGATCAGCATGCCGGACAGGAACAGGACACCACCCAGCCAGCGGATCGCCCAGAACGGGTAGGAACCCTTGACCGATTCGACGAAGCTGTAGGCCAGCGTACCGTCGGTATTGACCGCGCGCCACATCAGGCCCTGCATGACCCCGGCGATCCACATCGAGGCGATGTAGAGCACGGTGCCGATGGTGGCGATCCAGAAGTGGACCGTGACCAGCTTGACGCTGTACATCTCGCTCTTGCCGAAGAGCTTGGGCAGCAGGTAGTAGATGGAACCGATGGAAACCATGGCCACCCAGCCAAGGGCACCGGAGTGCACGTGGCCGACCGTCCAGTCCGTGTAGTGCGACAGCGCATTGACGGTCTTGATCGACATCATCGGGCCTTCGAAGGTCGACATGCCGTAGAAGGACAGCGAGGTGATCAGGAACTTCAGGATGGGATCGTCGCGCAGTTTGTGCCAGGCACCCGACAGGGTCATGATGCCGTTGATCATGCCACCCCAGGACGGCGCCAGCAGGATCAGCGAGAAGACCATGCCGACGGACTGGGTCCAGTCAGGCAACGCGGTGTAGTGCAGGTGGTGCGGACCCGCCCACATGTAGGTGAAGATCAGCGCCCAGAAGTGAACCACGGACAGGCGGTAGGAGTACACCGGACGCCCGGCAGCCTTCGGCACGAAGTAATACATCATGCCCAGGAAACCCGCGGTCAGGAAGAAACCCACGGCGTTGTGTCCATACCACCACTGGATCATCGCATCCTGCACACCCGCGTACATCGAGTAGGACTTGGTCAGCGTGATCGGCATTTCCATGCTATTCACGATGTGCAACAGGGCGACGGCGATGATGAAGGAACCGAAGAACCAGTTGGCCACGTAAATATGGGACACCTTGCGGACGGCGATAGTGCCGAAAAACACGAGGGCGTAAGATACCCAGACCAGCGTGATCAGGATGTCGATCGGCCATTCGAGTTCGGCGTACTCCTTGCCGGTCGTGATCCCCAGCGGCAGGGTAATCGCCGCAAGCAGGATGACGATTTGCCAACCCCAGAACGTGAACGGGATCAGCGGACCGCCCCAGAGACGCACGTGGCTGGTGCGTTGGACACACCAGTAGGAAGTTGCGAACAGGGCGCAACCACCGAACGCGAAGATGACCGCGTTGGTGTGCAGCGGACGCAGTCGGCCAAAGTGCAGGAAGCCGATATTCAGCTCCGGCCAGACCAACTGGGCAGCAATGATGACACCGACCAGCATGCCAACAATGCCCCAGATGACGGTCATGACGGCGAATTGCCGTACGACCTTGTCGTTATATGTGGTTTGCGATCCAGACATGAACCCACCTCTCGTTAATGAAAAGACTGAATGACCACCCCCCTTAACCCAAGGTGGCGCATGAAAGCGGATGTTATTCTAGTTTAGAAGCGGGGTTTTGACCTAGATCAACCTACCGACTGTCTATATAAGAATAGGTCGAAGGAAGTAGCGAATTTGCGAATTTGCCAATTCGCAGGGGGATAGACAAAAAAAGGGTGCGTCGTAACGCACCCCAACCCCAACAGAGAAACTTCGTGAAGCACTCGCTTCACACAGCTTCATTCTGCACAACACAGCGATACCCTGCGTTGACGCAGGTCAAACTTTCTCCGCATCACCTTTTTTTTCGCCGCCAGCGTTCGGAATGTTCGGGCCGTCGTCGTCCATCAGGAGCTTGAACCCGGGACCCTCGAGATCATCGAACTGCCCGCTCTTGACCGACCACCAGAAGGCGATGGCGATGGCAAACACGAGGACGACCGACAGGGGAATGAGCAGGTAGAGGATTTCCATCAGTCCGTATCCAGGCGCTGTATGCGCAATGAGTTGAGAACCACCAGCAGCGAACTGGCCGACATGCCGATGCCGGCCAGCCAGGGCGTCACGAAACCTGCGATCGCCAGCGGCAGGGCGACGAAATTGTAGGCAAACGACCACCAAAGGTTCTGCCGGATGACCCTCAGGGTCTTCTGGCCGCGCAACAGGCCGCGACGCAGGTGATCGAGATTCTCGGAAAGCAGGATGAAATCCGCCTGGGTTCGCGCGAGTTGGGCGCCGCCGCCCATAGCCACCGAAACCTGGGCCTGGGCAAGGACAGGCGCATCGTTCACCCCGTCGCCGACCATCGCCACCACCGCCCCGCCAGCCTGCAGGGCGCGCACGCAATCGTGCTTGCCCTGCGGCGTGACCCCGGCCCGGACGTCGGCGATGCCCAGCGTCTTCGCCACGCGCTGCGCGACCGAGGGCGAATCGCCGGTAAGCAGCACGACCTGCTTGCCGGCCACCTGCAAGGCGTCTATCAGCGGCCGCGCCTCGGGACGCAGTTCATCGCCCAACCTGAACAGCCCGAGACAGCCGGTCATGTCGCCGAGCACGACAACAGTGTCGCCGCTCTCCAGCCAGGTCACGGCGGTTTGCGGCAAGCCGCCCGCGGCCAGGCCCAGCGCATAGTCCGGGCGCCCGATGCGGTAGCGGCAACCGCCAATTTCCCCCTCGATACCCTGCCCTGCCTCGCTCAGCGCGTTACCCGCAGCCGGAAGCTCAAGGCCGGCCGCGGCGGCGCGCAAGGCCAGGCCCACCGGATGCTCGGAAGCCTGCTCGAGGGCGGCAGCGATTAACAGGCACTCGTCCCGCGACAGGGCGCCGGTCGGCAGCAGGTCGACAAGACGCATCCGGCCACTGGTCAGCGTCCCGGTCTTGTCGAACACGAAATGCGTGGCCCGCGCCAGCGTTTCGATGGCGTGCCCGCGCGTCACCAGCAAGCCATCCTTGGCCAGCGCCCCGGCCGCCACCGTCAGGGCGATCGGCGTCGCCAGCGACAGCGCACACGGACAGGTCACAACGAGGACCGAGACCGTGATCCACAACGCCTTGGACGGGTCGATGAAGTACCAGCCGACGGCGACCACAACGGCGACCACCAGCAGCGCAGCAACGAAATAGCTGGCGATGCGGTCGGCGAGTTCGACGATGCGCGGCTTCTCGGCCGCCGCGCGCTCCATCAGGTGGATGATCGCCGACAGGCGCGTGCCCTCGCCCACCTGCTCGATGCGCACGACGAGCGGGCTTTCCGCATTCACCGAGCCACCGGTCACCGGCATTCCGGGCGCCTTCGGCACCAGCCGGCTCTCGCCGGTGAGCAGCGCCTCGTTGGCCGAACTCACGCCTTCGACAACCTTGCCGTCGGCCGGCACGATATCGCCCGGTCGCACCAGCACAATATCGCCGGGGTGAAGGTCGGCGACCACGCACTGCTCGGTGCTGCGGTCGACCGGGAAATTGGGCATGATTTGAGCGAAGGCCGGCAGCAACTTGGCCAGCGCCTCGGTGACGCTGACCGCCTTCTGGCGCGCGGTCATTTCGAGGAAACGCCCGCCGAGCAGAAAGAAGACGAACATGGTGACCGAATCGAAATACACCGTACCGTCCTGGATCAGCGTCGCCCAGCAGCTCGCCAGAAAGGCGGCGCCGACGCCAAGCGCCACCGGCACGTCCATGCCGACCCGGCGCAGCTTGAGATCGCGCCAGGCATTGCGGAAGAACGGGGAAGCGGAATAGAAGACCACCGGCAGCGTCAGCAGCAGGCTGGCCCAACGCATCAGGCTCTCGATGTCGGCCGTCATGTCGCCCTCGGCCAGATAGACCGGGATCGCGTACATCATCACCTGCATCATGCCGAAACCGGCCACCCACAGCCGCCACAAGGCATCACGCCGCTCATTGCGCGAGATTTCCTCGTTCTTCGCCGCGTCGTAGGGGTAGGCGCGGTAGCCGATGGCGGCGATCGCGGCGAGGATGTCGGACAGCTTGACCCGCGCATCGTCCCAGCGCACCCGGGCGCGACGCGTCGCATAGTTGATATCGACCGCCGTCACCCCCGGCAACTTGCCGACATGCTGCTCGTTGAGCCAGATGCAGGCAGCGCAGGTGATGCCCTCGAGGAGCAGCGAGGCCTCGCGCTCGCTGGCGCCGAGCGACTTGACGAAGCTCTTCTGGAAATCCGCGTGATCGTAGAGCGCCAGTTGCTCGAGGATGGCCGGCATCGCTTCGCGCGGCGACTCGGGCAAGGCGTCGCGGCTGCGGTAGTAGTCGGCGAGCCCATTGGCGACGATCGAACGCGCCACCGCCTCGCACCCGTAACAACACATCGCACGGGGCTGCCCGCTGATCTCGACCGACAGGTCGAGATCCTCAGGAATTGGCTGGCCGCAGTGATAACAGGGAACGTCAGGCATGCAAATGAAAAAAGGCGCCGCAGCGCCTTTCGTGTCCAGGGCGGAGGCGCAGTATAGATTATTTGGCACCCATGCGGATTGCGCCGTCGAGGCGGATCACCTCGCCGTTCAGGTAGGAATTCTCGGCGATGTGCCTGACCAGTGCGGCGAATTCTGCCGGCTTGCCGAGGCGCGACGGGAACGGCACCATCTTTCCGAGAGAATCCTGGACCTCCTGCGGCATCGAGAGCAGCATCGGGGTTTCGAAGATGCCGGGGGCGATGGTCAGGCAGCGGATGCCGCTCCGTGCCAGTTCGCGGGCCACTGGCAGTGTCATGGCGACGATGCCGCCCTTCGACGCGGCATAGGCCGCCTGCCCCAGCTGCCCTTCGAAGGCGGCCACGCTCGCTGTATTGACGATCACGCCACGCTCGCCGCCGGCATCCGGCTCACCCTTCATCATCGCCTCGGCGGCGAGACGGATCATGTTGAAGGTGCCGACCAGGTTGATGTTGATCGTCCGCACGAAGCTTTCCAGCCGGTGCGGCCCTTCGCGCCCGACCACCTTCTCGGCCGGGCCGACGCCGGCGCAATTGACCAGCCCGTGCAGGCCGCCGAAGGCGGAAATCGCCGTATTGATGGCGTTGACCGCGCTCGCCTCACTGGTAACGTCGGTTTCGACGAAGCGCGCATTGGCGCCAAGTTCGGCCGCCAGAGACTCGCCCGCCTCACGGTTGACATCCGCCAGCACCACCTTCGCGCCGCCATCGATCAGGTTGCGCGCCGTCGCCGCCCCAAGGCCCGAACCCGCACCCGTCACCAGAAAAACCTTGTCCTTGATTTCCATTCACTTTCTCCACAATCCGTGATTATTGCCCCTGCGCCGCGCCAGACGCGGCCTATGGAACGGCTCGCAATATTAACCTGAAGCGGAAAAGTTCAGAAACCCTGGACTTTTTGCCGGCGACCGTGAAATTTTCCAGCATCACCTACTAGATTTGCACCATGGCACGTAGTATAAAAGTACTACTTTCTGAACCAGCCTTCACCGAACCCGATTACCCCATGCGAAATCCCAACGCCCGCCCGATCCGCGTCATGCTGGTCAATGATCTCCAGATTGTCATGTGGGGACTCGAGAAACTGGTACTCGGCCACGGCCCGCGCATTGAGCTGGCCGGCTCGGCCGTGGACGCCGTCGCGGCCACCAAGCTCATCTACGAAACGCCGGTCGATGTCATTCTGGTCGACCTGGATGGCGACATTCGTGTCGATTCGATTGCCGAACTGTGCGCCATCTCCCCGGCGCGCGTGCTGGCGCTGACCGCCTCGCGCGACGTTTCGCTGCACGACAGCGCGATCCTCGCCGGCGCCCGCGGCGTCGTCGCCAAGGGAGAACCGGTGGAGGCGCTGCTCAAGGCGTTCGAAAAGGTTCATGAGGGCGAGTTCTGGATCGACCGTGCCGCCACCAGCCGGATTTTTCTGCATCTCGCCCAGCGCACCAAGGCCGAGTTCGAAACACCCGACCAGCTCAGGATTGCCAGCCTGACCCGGCGTGAACGGCAGACGGTCGCCGAGATCGCCAAGGACGCGTCGGCCAACGGCCGGGTCATCGCCCAGCGCCTCGAGATCAGCGAGAACACGCTGCGCAACCACCTCAATTCGATCTACGCCAAGCTCGGCCTGTCGAGCCGCCTCGAACTGTTCGCCTTCGCCAAGCTGCACATGGTCACCGCCAGCGCCTGAGGCGCCCGGTAACAAATCGCCGCATGCCGGCGAAGCAGCGGCGCGTATCCTCCCGCCTAAAATCAGGATTGACTAATTCTCCAATCCGCATAGATACTTGCGAAAAATCGCCCGAATTTTTCATCCAAGTCTCTTTTGCGAGGGGGTCGCATGAGTGAATCCGCAGATCTGGCAGCCTGGGTCGTCTGGGGTGGCTTCGGCCTGTCCTTGGTGCTCGGCTTCGTCGCCGCCAAATCGAATTTCTGCACCATGGGTGCGATTTCCGACGTGGTCAACATGGAACACTGGGGCCGCATGCGCATGTGGCTGCTGGCGATTGCCGTGGCCATGGCCGGTACCAGCCTGCTTTCCTATCTCGACCTGGTCGACCTGACCAAGTCGGTGTACCAGCGCCCGGTGCTGCCCTGGCTGTCGCTGCTACTCGGCGGCACACTGTTCGGCATCGGCATGACCATCGCCGGCGGCTGTGCCAACAAGAACCTGCTGCGTCTCGGCGGCGGCAGCGTGCGCTCGCTGGTCGTCCTCGTCTTCCTCGCCATCTCGGCCTACATGACGCTCAAGGGCCTGTTCGGCCAGCTCCGTTCCAGCTATCTCGACCCCGTGGCCATCGACCTCTCGGGCATGGGCATGCAGAGCCAGAGCCTTGCCGACCTGCTGGCGCGGCTCGCCGGCATGCCGGCGAAATCGGCGTTGCTCGCCACCGCCGGCGTCGTGGTTGCCGGCCTGCTGGTCTTCGTGTTCAAGGACGCCCGCTTCCGCGCCAGCCCGGAACAGTGGATCGGCGGCACGATCATCGGCCTGCTGGTCACCGCCGGCTGGTACCTGACCGGCCACATCGGCTTTGCCGAGAATCCGGATACGCTGGAAATGACCTATTTCGCGACCAATTCGCGGACCATCGAATCGCTCAGCTTCGTCGCACCGACGGCCTACAGCCTCGAAATGCTGATGCTATGGACCGACAAGTCGCTGCGCGTGACCTTCGGCATCGCCACCATCCTCGGTGTCGTCCTCGGCTCGCTCCTCCATGCCATCACCTCGCGCCAGTTCCACTGGGAAGGATTCGCCTCGTTCGAGGACCTGCGCAACCAGTTGACGGGCGGCGTGCTGATGGGCTTCGGCGGCGTCACTGCCATGGGCTGTACCGTCGGCCAGGGCCTCACCGGCGTCTCGACCCTCGCCCTGGGTTCGTTCATCGCCGTCGCCGGCATCGTCGGCGGCTCGGTGGCGACGATGAAGTGGCAGGCCAGGTGAGCCTTTTGCCCCAGGGCACCGTAGTCAGCTGAAGGCGAGGAAGACGCGCGTCTTGGGCAGGCCGAGGCCGAGGAAGAAGTTCTCGGCAACCCGGCTCGCCGCCTCCGGCCCGGCGATATAGAGGTCGCCGTCGGCGACCTCCGGATGCGCGTTGATGATTTCTTCGAGCATGGTCCGCAGGGCAGCCTCGCGCAGTTGTGTCAGGTTCGACAGGTCGTGCCCGGCGACCAGCCGGGTATAGCGGAAGTTGTCCAGCGCGTCGGCCCAGGCGCGGGGGACGTTGGGCAGGTAGATGCTGTTCTCGCCGGAGCCGATCCAGTAAAGATTGATCGTCTCCTCGGGCTCCAGCGACATGGCGTGCTCGATCAGGCTCTTGACCGGCGCGAAGCCGGTGTCGAAGGCGAAGAAGTACAGCGGCCGCGTGATTTTTTCCTGCAGGACGAACTCGCCCTCGGGGCCTTCGATGGCGACGACCTCACCGGGCTTGAGCCGGTCGAACACGTAATCCGCGAACAGATTGCCCGGCATCCGCCGCACATGGAACAGGATGTTGCGGTCGTCGCACGGGCAACTGGCGACCGGCAGCCCGGCCGTGAAGGCATCGCCCACCCTGAGCGTCACCGACTGACCGGCGAGAAATCGCAGTCGTGTCGAGCGCGGCGTCTGCAGGTGCAGCAGCGCCATGTTCTGGTTGAGCAGGTCTACCGACTTCACCTTGGCGGCGACCTCCTGGTAGGGAATGTCCTGCACCCCGCCCGCCACCGGCGCCTCGACCTCGACATCGGTGACGGCGGTATTCGAGCACAGGAGCACATAGCCCTGGGACTTCTCCGATTCGCTCAGGACGTAATCATGGTGGCGCGTCTTCTTGACCTGCCCGGCGACGATTTTCGCCTTGCACAAGCCGCAGTTGCCGCCGCTGCACCCGTAATTGAGCGGCACACCGGAGCGCAGAGCGCCTTCGAGCAGCGTATCCGGGCCGTCGATGAAGAAATCGTGCCCGCTCGGCAGCACCGTGACATGCGCCGCCATGACGCGCAGCAGGTTGTCGCGCACCGCCAGCGGGTTGGGGTAATCCGGTTCCTGCGTCGCCATCGCTTCGTCTCCCAGCCAGTCGATCAATCCCTTGAGGGCGCCCGGCACATCGCCATCCGCTTGCTCTCCGACTTTCTTCAGCTTGTCGTGAAGGCGATCCAGCAAGTGCCTGAACTGCCTGACCTGGCTTTGGCTGATCGCCAGTTCCTTGCTCAACTCGGTCACCCGTGCCGCCAGGGTGTCCACGTCCGGCATCGCCCGCTCGTAGATGCGCTTGCCGAAAGCCTTTTCCTTGATCTGCGACACGCGCCGGTATTCGACATCGTCATCCAGCTGCGCCCTGGGGTAGGCGAACAACAGGTCGTCGATGCTGATCATGCCGTCGAAGGCATGCAGCTCGCCCTGCTGTATCTTTTTCTGCAGCTCGCCGCGGATGACGCCGATCAGGCGCGCCGCGCGCGACAGTGTGATCAGCTGGTGGTCGGACATGCTCCCCTCCCGGCGCCAGTCATGGCGGAAAGCCGCTGTTCACGAAGACGGACCGGCGATCCGGCGCAGCGCACCGGTAATCTCCGCGGCGCTCGCCGGCCGCACCAGACGCGCCACCTCCTGACCGCCGGCCATGAAGACCAGCGTCGGCCACAACTTGACGCGAAACGATCTGCCCAGCGCACGCCCCGGGCCATCCTCGACCTTCAGGTGACGCAGCGCCGGATATTCCGCCATGGCGCTTGCGATCGGCGCTTGCGCCGCCATGCAGTGGCCGCACCACGACGTCCCGAATTCGATGACCAAGGGCTCGGCGAGCGCATCGATGTCGGCGCGCAATGGCTGCGTGGCTTCGTAGTCTCTGGTCATTTTCTTGTTCCTGTGAGCGTCAACCGGAACCTTACCCCCATCGCGTCGTGTAAACAACCCTCCCGGCATGGCGGTTTCGTCTTCGCGGAAGGCAGAAGACATGAAAAAGGCCTGCGCAAGCGCAGGCCTTTTGATGTGTGGTGCCGGAGATAGGAGTCGAACCTACGACCTTCGCATTACGAATGCGCTGCTCTACCAACTGAGCTACACCGGCAACAGAGCGTAGAATTATAGCTTTCCTGCCGCCCTACAGGCAACGCTTAAGACCCATGAATCTTCTTCGCGCCCTCGCCACGGTCAGCGGCATGACGCTGCTCTCGCGCATCCTCGGTTTCGTCCGCGATTTCGTCATTGCCCGCAGCTTCGGCGCCGGCATGGCGACCGACGCCTTCTTCGTCGCCTTCAAGCTCCCCAACCTGCTGCGCCGGATGTTTGCCGAGGGCGCCTTCTCGCAAGCCTTCGTGCCGATCCTCGGAGAATACAAGAACAAGCGCGGCGACCGCGAAACCCTTCTGCTGATCGACCACGTGACCAGCATCCTGTCGCTCGCGCTGTTCGCCGTCACCGCCATCGGCGTCGCCGCCGCGCCCGTGCTGGTCTGGATCTCGGCGCCCGGCTTTGCCGCCGACGCCGGCAAGTTCGAGCTGACCGTCACTCTCACCCGCATCACCTTCCCCTACATCTTTTTCATGTCGCTGGTCGCGCTCGCCGGCGGCATCCTCAACACCATGAGCCGTTTCGCGCTACCCGCGTTCACGCCGGTGCTGCTCAACGTGGCCTTCATCGCCATGGCGCTGTTCGCCGTGCCGTATTTCGAGCCGCCGGTCCTCGCGCTGGCCTGGGCGGTCTTCCTCGGCGGCGTCCTGCAACTGGCGATCCAGATTCCCGCGCTGCGCCGCATCGCCATGCTGCCGCGACCCTCGCTCGACTGGCGGGCCGCCTGGGCCGACCCCGGCGTACGGCGTATCCTGACCCTCATGGGGCCGGCGCTGGTCGGCGTCTCGGTGTCGCAGATCAGCCTGCTGATCAACACCATTTTCGCCTCCTTCCTCAAGAACGGCAGCGTCTCCTGGCTCTACTACGCCGACCGCCTGATGGAATTTCCATCCGGCATGCTCGGCGTCGCGCTCGGCACCATCCTGCTGCCTTCGCTCTCCAAGTACCACGCCAGCGCCAACCACCTCGAATACTCCAAGTTGCTCGACTGGGGCCTGCGCCTGACCCTGCTCCTCGCCGCGCCGGCCGCGCTGGCCCTCGCCGTGCTCGCCGTGCCGCTGATCGCCACGCTGTTCCACCACGGCGCGTTTACCGGCAACGATGTATTCCAGACACGCGACGCCCTGGTCGCCTACAGCATTGGCCTGGTCGGGCTGATCCTGGTCAAGGTGCTGGCCCCCGGCTTCTACGCACGCCAGAACATCCGCACGCCGGTCAAGATCGCCCTCATTTCGCTCGCCTTCACGCAGGCCATGAACCTCGCCTTCATCAGCTGGCTGCAGCATGCCGGGCTGGCGCTGTCGATCGGGCTGGCCGCCTGCCTCAACGCCGCGCTGCTCTACCGCGGCCTGCGCCGGCACGAGGTCTATCATCCGCAGCCGGGCTGGGCCGGGTTCTCGCTCAAGTTGCTCGTCGCGCTGGCCGTCATGGGCGGTGCGCTGTGGTTCGCCAGCGGCAGCGATGCAGCGTGGCTGACCTACCCGCTGCCCGAGCGCCTCCGTCGCCTAGGCATGCTGGTAGGGGTTGGCGGCGGCGCCTATTTCGCTACACTATGGGTTCTCGGCTTCCGCCCCGGAGACTTCAAACGGCGGGCCGCCTGACCGAAGGAGATTGATTCAATGAAACTGACCAGTACGAGCTTTGCCGACGGGCAGAAGATTCCCGGCGAATTCGCCTTCTGCATCCCCAACCCCGACCACCACGTCTGCCTGGGCAGCAACCGCAACCCGCAACTGGCGTGGTCCGGAGCGCCGGCCGGCACCCGCTCGTTCGCCGTCATCTGCCATGACCCCGACGTCCCGAGCAAGGGCGACGACGTCAACCAGGAAGGGCGTGGCGTGCCAGCATCGCTGCCGCGCGTCGATTTTTTCCACTGGGTGCTGATTGACCTGCCGGTTGCGGTCAACGTGCTGAAAGAGGGCGAATTCAGCGACGACGTGACGCCGCGCGGCAAACCCGGCCCGCAGGCCCCGTACGGGGCGCGCCAGGGGATCAACAACTACACCGACTGGTTCGCCGGCGACAATGACATGCGCGGCGACTACCACGGCTACGACGGCCCCTGCCCGCCGTGGAACGATGAGATCATCCATCACTACGTGTTCACCGTCTATGCGCTGAATATCGACCAGTTGCCGGTGAGCGGCCGCTTCGGCGGCCCCGAGGTGCGTGCCGCCATTTTCGGCCACGTGCTGGCCGAAGCCAGCCTCACCGGCACCTACACGCTCAACCCGAAGCTCGGCGCCTGAGCGGCCCGCAAAGCAAAAAAGGCCATGCATTGCTGCATGGCCTTTTTTCCGTCTGCCACCGCGTCTAGTTCACCGGCGTGTCGTTCGGGTTGGCGATCGCCGCCTTGAGTTTCTCCGTCATCGGCATCTGCAGATTTATGTCCTTCGGCGGAATCGGGCTCATGAACCACTTGTCGTAGATCCTGGCGAGTTCGCCGCTCTGCATCAGGCCGACCAGCACGCTATCGACGAATTTCTTGAACTGCGGATCGTCCTTGGGCAGCATCAGCCCGTAGGGTTCCGTCGCCAGCGCTTCGTCGAGGAAAATGAATTGATCCTTGAGCTTGGACTCCGCGCGTTGCGCGGCGATGATCGCGTCGTCGCCGACATAGGCATCTGCCTTGCCACTGTTCATCAGCGCCATCGACTCGCCGTGGCTACGCCCGATCAGGTAGGTCAGGCTCAAGGCGCGGGTCGCGGCCAACTGCTTGACCAGCCGGTCGGCGGTCGTCCCCAGCGTGGTCACCACGCGCTTGCCACCCAAGTCGCCCAGCGAGCGGATGCCGCTGTCCTTGCGCACCATCACCTTTACCTCTGCAATGTAAATGGTGTCACTGAACGCCACCAGTTTCTGGCGGGCCACGTTGTTGGTCATCGCCCCGCACTCGATGTCGGCCATGCCGATCTTGACCATCATGATCCGCCCATTGGCCGTCATCGTCACCCCGTTAACCTTGACCGGCTTGCCGAGGCGTGCCTGGGCGGCATCGGCGATTTTCCGGCAGACATCCCAGGAATAGCCGGTGATCGCGTCGCGCTGGGCGCCGCCATAGTTGGGAATCACATAGGAAAACGGCATCGCCGATTCCCGGAAGCCAAGGTAGATGGTCCCGTCCTGCGCGATGCGGCTCAGCGTCGGACCAAGCTCAGTGTCGGCCGGCGCCTGGGCGGCCGCCGGATTCGCCACCGCCAGAAGGGCTGCGAGCAGCGATACTGCGGAGAGTCTTTGCGTCATCTTGCGCAAGCCATTCATCAACTGGTTTTTCATTTTTTCACCGCCGGCGCCGAGGTTTCACGGTTGATCTGCCAGACGCTCCCGACCTTGACGAAGTCCAGCGTCTTGCGGGTAGCCTCGCGGCGCATTTCATCGTTGTAATCCTGCGTGAATTCCGCAGTCGCCCGGTCCAGTCCTTCGAGGCGAACCCTGATGTTCTGCACCCCCAATGGAACGCCGCCAGCCTGCGCGAAGCGTTCCTTCTGGCGTTCCGCCCACCCGGCGCGGCTGAGGCCGCCATCCGGCGCGAAGCCCGGCGCGTAAAACTTCTCGTAAGCGGCGAAGTCCTTTCTGGCGATCATGCCGGCCCACAACTTGATCTGGTCGGATATCTCGCCCTGCGGCCCACTGGGAGCGGCCGCACCGGCCGCTGCCGCCGTCGCCGGCTGTGGCGCGAGCACCGACGCGGCCTGCGGCGTAAATGCCGTGCGGTTGGTTTCAAGCAGGGCCAGCGCGCGGGCATTGAGCGCCTCGCGGTCGATCCCGGGTGCCTTGATCGGCTCGGGCTGGCACGAGGTGCTGGCCGGCACCGAGGACAAATCTTCCGGATCGGGGGCTTCCATGTCAGGCCGCTTCAGGCGCAAGCCTTCGGCCAGGATGCCCATGCCGGCATAGACCCGGACATAGGCCAGTGTCAGGTCCGAGTCGGCGTTGATCGCCGCCCGCTTGGCGGAGAGCAGTTCGTTTTCGGTGTCGAGCAGGTCGAGCAACGTGCGCTGGCCGACGTTGAACTGGTCGCGGTAGGCATCGCGGGTCTTTTCGACGAGGCCGACCTGGGTATTGAGGAAGGAGACCTGGTCGCGCAGGCGCTGCACGTCGTTGAATGCGATGGACAGCGTCTGCCGGGTATCGCGGCAGGACTTGTCGCGCAGCTCGATGGCGATGTTGCGGCGTTCCATGTACTGGCGCTCGCGGGCGCGGTCGGAGCCACCGTTGAACAGGTTGTAGGTGACGACCAGTTCGGCCACGTTATTGACGCGGTCGCCGATGATGCCCAGGGTGTTTTCCGAATTGTC
>ERZ724517.706-NODE-706-length-19731-cov-6.976875_pt1 | contig 19731 bp, 18 predicted proteins | sample MGYA00376050_ERZ724517 | MGnify/ENA primary metagenome ERZ724517 (study PRJEB28724, sample SAMN07190886) | activated sludge metagenome | isolation source: activated sludge of sewage treatment plant in Hong Hong | place: USA: Christiansburg, Virginia | collected... | reverse complement strand
CACCATCACCACCAATAGAATTTATTGCAAAGGTATTGTAGGCAATAGCTCCAGTTGGAAGGTTGTCTCGAAATATCTCAGTGCCGTTTAAATACACAACAGCACCATCATCGCGAACCAATTCAAAAACCATCGCGCTATAAGCTAACGGATTGCTAACAGAAAAGGCGTTTCTGAAATAAGTGGTTACATATTTATTGTTAGCATCTGGTCCGTAATTGACAACCGTTGTTTCGTTGCCTTCACCATAACCAAATTTGGCATTGCTTGTTTGCCAGGTGCTGTCATTAAAACTGTTGCTTTGCCAAGCGGTTCCTTGGTCTGTTCCGTTGTCTAAATATTTCCAGGCTCCATTGGCGGCAATGATGAAATTGGTACCAGAAGTTAAGGTTGTAAAATTAGACGCGGCACTGAAGACACTGTTAGTGATACAAGAGGTTTGCACGCGAAACTCGTAACTGCTAGACTCTAGTAATCCGGTTATGGTTTTTGTGTTGCTTGTAGCTTGTGTTGTGGTCCAATTCGATGTTCCGATGCGTCGGTATTGCACCGTGTAATTGGTGGCGCCTTCAATGGCAGACCAGGTAAGTGTTGCGGTTCCTGCAGTAATATTACTAGCAGCAAGACTAATAGGTGTTTCGCAAGAGGCATGAAGTGTTGTAAAATACTGCAACGCACTGAATTCGCTTTCAGAAGCACAAAGGGCTTGCATTTGATATTCATATGGCGTGTCGGGAAGCAATCCTGATACAGTTGCTGTCGCTATCAATGCTGTAGATGTGGCCCAAATGCTTGAAGCAACAGGTCGGTATCGCAAGCTATAGCTATTGGCACCTGAAACTGCATTCCAAGAAAGTGTTGCTGTTGTGGTGGTTACTTGAGTTGTAGTGATGTTGCTTGGCATGATACAACTCGGATAAGGTACCGCATCCAATTTTGCATTGAAACTCATATCGCCATCGTTGGATTGGGCTTGGTGAATTTCGATGGCCAATACATTCAAACCTTCAAGAAAGAAAACTGGATTGATATCAAATACAAAAAAAGTCGATTCATCTCCATCGGTTACTGCTGTTACCGCCAAACTTTCCTGCGCTACAGCATCATTAGTCATATTACTTCTGGCTACTTCTTTTCCGTTTAAATAAACCACGGCACCATCATCACGAAGCAACCGCAAGGCAAACCATTGATAGGTTTCCGGATGGGCAACTGAAAAAGTTTTTCTAAAATAAGTTGTATGGCTGTTGGATGCATTAGCAACGACCGTCAATTCATCACCCTCGCCGTAACCGAATTGGCCACTGCCGTCAAGCCATGAACTATCATTAAAGTACAAAGAGCGCCAACCGGTTTCTTCGTCGATTTCGTTGTTTGAATATTTCCAAGAACTGTCTTGAGGAAAAACAGAAACGGTTTGCCCGATTACTGATATATAAGCAAAAATAAAAGTTATAAAGAAGTATATTTTTTTCATGACTCGTTCGAAGTCTAGTATTTTTCTACAAAGTAAAATCATTACTTAGGATATAAAAATAAACTTCGACAAACGCCATTAATACTCGTTAAAACCAACAAAAGTAACCTATAAGAGGTTAATGCTTGATGTATTTTAAAAAGTGCATGATCTTCTGAAGTTCTTCATCAGAAACCTCATTTAAGGTCAACCGTTTGGTATGTTCCGGATTTTTAACGCGCATGATATACAACTCCAATTGCTCTAGTGTAAAGTGCGGCAATTCGGTTTTTCTTTTTACTTTTTTATTGTGACATTCGGCGCAACTGATGGCATAATAGGCTTCGCCTTCTCTGAAAAATTCAATGAATTGCTTTTGGTTCTTTTCGGCCAGTCCGTCAGGCATATTGTACGCTGCTTTTTTCTGCGCCGAGCAAGCAGTAAAGACAAAACATAAGGTTAATACGAATATGATTTTTTTCATAGATTTAATATTTTCCGCCCACTAGTCGGGTATTTAAAGGCTTGTTTTTTGATTTTGGCAAGTGCAACGGTGGTTTTTCAAAGGCAATGTTTTCATTGAGCGATTTGATGAAAAGGATGAGTTGTTTTTTCTCGACAGCACTCAGATGCAAAGAATCCGCCGTAGCGGTTTGATTGGGAACCCTTAATTTGTGACCCAATCCAGCTCCACCATCATAAAAATTGACAACATCTTCTAAAGTTTTAAACACACCATGGTGCATATAAGGCTTTGTTTTCTCCGAATTTCTTAGCGTTGTGGTTCTAAAAGCATGCAAGGTTTCGGCAGCCGGATTCACATCATAACGCCCTTTATCCTCATCAAGCTTCGCAAAAGTAGTATCGGCCGGAACGCCAATCACTTCAAATTCATTACCGATATAAGGCGGTTTGATGCCACTAAAGGTCGGCAAAAAATGACAGGTAGCGCATTGTGCTTTGCTCATAAACAAATTGAATCCTCTGATTTCGTCTGTTTGTAGCGGTTTGTTTTTATCCATGGCTTCATCAAACGGTGCGTAATATTGACTGAATTTACCATAATAAGAGGTGATCGCACTAACAATATGTTTTAGCGCTATTTTGCTGTCGGCAGGTGTAAGTTTCGCAAATTTCTTGAAGGCCTTTTTGTAAGTTTCACAACTCAGAATCTTTGCAAGTACCGATGTTTCGTCGCTTCCCATTTCATCCGGATTGGTGATTACGGTTTTGGCTTGCTCTTGTAAGGTTAAGAGTTTTCCGTCGAGCATGATCAAATGATTAAACGGCACATTCAAAAGGCTCGGCGTATTTCGGGTTAACGCTAGGGTTTGATTGAATTGCAAAGCAGTTTTCACCTTGGTATCGGTAAAATAATCGTCAGATTTATGGCAAGAAGCGCAACTTCTTTGGTTGTTTCCAGATAAAATAGGATCGTAAAACAACAGCTTGCCAATACTGTCGATTTCTTTTAAAACCGCAGTGTCTTTTATTCTGGAATAGATGCCTTTAGTGTTTTGAGCTACAAACAGCGATTTGTCAAAAATAGATTTTGTGGTGTTGTTTCGAGTATAATCGACATTGCTTTTGGAGACAACATTATATTTGGAAAGCAATTGTTGGTTCAACGCAAAAAGCGGATTTACATACACTTTTATAAAAGTAAAATGATCGAATTGGGTATAATCTTTAGGTTGGTTTTTTACGAAATCTATGGCTTGATTGTATAAATCTTGATAGTTGGCACTGAGTTTTTGCTCTGGAAAGGATAGGTTGTAAGCCGTGTAAATGGCATTCACATCCGCAAGCATTTGTTGCAATTCTGGAATGATATTCTCGGTATTCGGACATTCAAATCCGGTAGTATAAATGGTTGCTAGGTTTAACAAAAACAAGCGATTGCACAAAAAGAAATTGCCCGAATCTTGCAATTGGTTCGTGAAGGTTTCTGATTTGAATGTATCGGTCGCAACGATCGCACTTTTGATGAGGTTGGCTAAGGCGGTTTTATCTGCATCTTTTGCATTCAAAGCTATTTCAGCCACGGTCAAACCAGCGCCTACTCTTCGGTATGGTTTTTCAAATTTTTCAAAAACTTCCGTTTCCCATTCGACGGGTAATGGACCGTTGATTTGCTTGTAAGTGTTGGGCTCAAAATACCGCAACCAAAAATCAACCTTTTTGAGTTGGATTCTGTTCTTGGCAATTTGTAAAGCGATTTCTTTTTTTGCAGTACTGTCTAAAACCACTTTAGTCTCAATAAAATTTAGCAATTTTTGTTGCTCGATGCTTGCAGTAGCTAGGTTTTCTGAATAAAGTTTTTGATACGCCGTGGGTGCTTCATTTTTGAAGGAACTTATGGCAACAAGGCTCATTGCTGCCAGGCATACTATTACAATTTTCTTAATCATTGAAGCAATTATAGCTTTTTTGAAACGCATTTTTACCCATCGGAATCTCGTCATACAAAGTAATGTAAAAATTTATAGACAAAACAATCCTTTGTCAGCAAGAAAAGTCGATTGTAAATAAACTTTGGGTTGCATAAAAGTACAAACAACAGCCGTAAATTATAAGATACAATTTGTAAAACCAATCTCAAATAATTTTCATACTTTTGAGCCTTAAAATTAAGCCATGGCTACCATAACATTAGGAGGAAATCCAATTCAAACTTCAGGAGAATTACCAAAAGTGGGCACAAAAGCACCCGATTTCGCGTTGGTGAAAAATGATTTATCAACCGTTACTTTAGCTGATTTTGCTGGAAGCCGTTTGGTATTAAACATTTTTCCAAGCATTGATACCGGAACTTGTGCAACATCTGTTAGAAAGTTTAACGAAAAAGCAAGCCAATTGCAAAATACCAAAGTGCTTTGCATCTCACGCGATTTGCCATTTGCGCAAAAACGTTTTTGTGGAGCTGAAGGCATAGAAAACGCGATAAGTTTGTCTGATTTTAAAACCGGAAGGTTCGGAAAAGACTATGGCTTAGAAATGATTGATGGTGCGCTCAACGGATTGCATTCTCGTGTGGTTATTATTCTAAATGAAAGCGGAATCGTGTTGTATGCAGAGCAAGTAGCTGAAATCGCTGACGAGCCTAACTACGAAAACGCCTTAGCCGTACTTTAATATATTGAGCATGGAATTTCAAAAAGACAATACCTTTTTTTCAGGAAGATTGAAAAGTATGGGCTTCGCTTTAAAAGGCGCCATCAAATTGATTACGACCGAACACAGTGTGATGGTGCAGTTTTCAATAGGTGTTTTGCTGGTTGTTGCCGGAATTTATTTTAATATTACCATGACCGAATGGTTGTTTCAAACCTTAGCCATCGGCTTGGTCTTGAGCATCGAAGGATTGAATACAGCGGTCGAAAAAATTGCCGATTTTATCCATCCGAATTTCCACGAAAAAATAGGATTCATCAAAGATATTGCAGCCGGAGCGGTTTTTTTTGCTGCCATGACAGCCATCGCAATCGGATTAATGATTTACGTTCCTAAATTTCTATAATTTTCTTGAAAAGAAACTATGGCGAAAACAACAAAGAAAGAGACCGCAGATAAAAATTCAGAAGACCAAGCTAGCACCAAAAAGTCTTGGCGCATTACGCGTCAGCATAAATTGCTTATTGGTAGTATGTTTGCCTTGTTTTCTATAGCGTTGTTTGTTGCTTTTGTTTCGTTTTTTGTATACGGTCATGAAGATCAAAGCACGATTCATTTGCTCGCAGAACGCGGTGAAAAATCTAAAAATTGGTTGGGTAAATTTGGTGCCATTCTATCTGATTTTTTCATCTACAAAGGTTTTGGTGCTGCTTCTTTTCTGTTTGTCAAATTGTTCTTCCTCACCGGTTCCTTTTTAGCTTTAGACATATCACTTAGAAAACTCAAAAACATTTGGTTTTGGGATTTGTTTGCGATTGTTTTGATCTCGGTATTGTTCGGATTTTTTGCCAATTCCTTACCCGAATTAGGCGGAACGATTGGCTATGAAATGAATTTGTTTTCACAAGATTATATCGGCAGAATCGGTACATTATTGATTCTGATTTTGGGGATTATCATTTACCTGATCTTCAAAATCAAGATTTCACCCGACACGATTAAGTCGTTTTTCGAACGCAACAAAAAAGAATTGCACGACGATTTGGCCACCATCAATACCGCTGTTGCAGATACGAAATACAACCTTGAAGAATTCGCTGTAAAAGAAGAGGAAGAAGAGGATATTGCAGAACCAGAGCTAAAGCCTGTTTCTCAATTTGAAATCAACAAAGAAGCTTTAAAACCAACCATTAGTAATCCGTCGGAAATTCATTTGGAGCCTGTCGTGAAGTCGATGCCCATGACGGTTACACCAGCGGCAGAGCCTGAGATTATTGCTACCAACGACGAATCGTTTGTCATCGAAAAAGCTCCTGAAGAAGCTACTATCGATGAAAATTTAGCCTCGCGACTCGTAGCCGATTTCGGTTTGTTCGACCCAACTTTAGAACTTTCAAATTATAAATTCCCAACTTTAGATTTATTAAAAGAATATTCCAGCGGTGGCATCACCATCAACCAAGCGGAATTAGAAGAAAATAAAAACAACATTGTAGAAACACTCCGCAATTACAAAATTGAAATTGCGCAGATCAAAGCTACGGTTGGTCCATCGGTAACTTTATACGAAATTGTACCAGAAGCCGGTATCCGCATCTCGAAAATTAAAAGTTTGGAAGACGATATCGCTTTGTCGCTTTCGGCATTGGGTATTCGTATTATTGCGCCCATTCCAGGAAAAGGTACTATCGGAATTGAAGTTCCGAATAAAAACCCAACCATGGTTTCTATGAAAAGTGTGATTGGTTCGGCGAAATTTCAAGAAGCTGAAATGGAGTTGCCGATTGCTTTAGGAAAAACCATTTCTAACGAAACCTTTGTGGTCGATTTGGCGAAAATGCCGCACTTGTTGATGGCAGGAGCAACCGGACAAGGAAAATCTGTCGGATTGAATGCCGTGTTGACGTCGTTATTGTATAAAAAACATCCGGCTGAAGTGAAGTTTGTTTTGGTCGATCCGAAGAAAGTCGAGTTGACCTTGTTTAATAAAATCGAAAGACATTATCTTGCCAAACTACCTGATTCAGGCGATGCAATCATTACCGATAACACCAAGGTTATCAATACGTTGAATTCGCTTTGCGTTGAAATGGACAACCGCTATTCGCTGCTCAAAGATGCGATGGTACGTAACATTAAAGAATACAACGAGAAATTCAAAGGCAGAAAGTTGAATCCAGAAAACGGACACCGCTTTTTACCTTACATTGTTTTGGTAGTCGATGAGTTTGCCGATTTGATTATGACCGCCGGAAAAGAAGTAGAAACCCCAATTGCAAGATTGGCTCAGTTGGCGCGTGCGATTGGAATCCATTTGATTATTGCTACCCAGCGTCCGTCGGTGAATGTAATTACCGGTATTATCAAAGCGAATTTCCCAGCGAGAATAGCTTTTAGAGTAACATCAAAAATTGATTCAAGAACCATATTAGATACACAAGGTGCCGATCAGTTGATTGGTCGTGGCGATATGTTGTATACCAATGGCAACGATGTGGTGCGTGTGCAATGCGCTTTCGTCGATACGCCAGAGGTAGAAAAAATCACAGAATTCATTGGTTCACAAAAAGCGTATCCGGATGCTTATCTGCTTCCAGAGTTTGTTGGAGACGAAAGTGGCATTAATCTTGATATCGACATTTCCGAAAGAGATTCACTCTTTAGAGAAGCCGCAGAAATTATCGTCACTGCACAACAAGGTTCCGCTTCTTTACTTCAAAGAAAATTAAAATTAGGGTACAATAGAGCTGGTAGATTAATCGACCAATTGGAAGCTGCTGGAATTGTAGGCCCGTTTGAAGGAAGTAAGGCCCGAAGTGTTAACATCACCGATCTCAGCGCGCTTGATCAATTTTTTAACAATGAACAAAACAACCAATAGCATGAAAACGCTTGCCTCAATTGCACTATTCATTTTTATTAGCTTCAACCTACAAGCACAAGACAAAAAAGCCAAAGATTTATTAGACCAAGTGACTGCAAAAGTCAAAAGTTACGACAATATCGTCATCGACTTTAAATATGCTTTAAACAATTCCAAAGAAAACATCAACCAAGAAAGCAAAGGGAATGTGACCATGAAAGGCAATATGTATGTCTTGAATTTGATGGGCGTGACCAAAATTTTCGACGGTAAAAAAATCTACACGATCAATCCAGAAGACGAAGAAGTTTCGATTTCTAAATTGAACGAGAAAGACGACCAAGCCGTAACGCCTTCGAAGATGTTGACCTTTTACAATTCGGGTTACAAATATACTTGGGACATCAAGCAGAACGTCAAAGGAAGACAAATTCAGTATGTGAAATTGGTGCCAACGAGCGCGAAAGACCAACGTAGAGAAATCCTTTTAGGCATTGACATCCAAACCAAAAACATTTACAATTTGATTGAAATTGGTAAAAACGGTACAAAAACTACCTTAACCGTTAATTCTTTTAAAATCAACCAACCGTTATCAAAAAATCAATTTACCTTTGAGGCGAGTAAATATCCGAAATACTACATCAATAAGTTAGATTAATTGGAAGTGAAGATCCTCGACAAATACATTTTAAAGTCCTTTATTACTACATTTGCGACCGTATTTGTAATTCTCTTATTAATTTTTATTCTACAAACCGTTTGGTTGTTCATCTCCGAATTGGCTGGTAAAGACTTAGACTTTATTTTGATTATCAAGTTTTTACTTTTCAAAATGCCAAGTTTGGTGCCTTTGGTTTTACCTTTATCTGTGCTCTTGGCTTCGATCATGACTTTCGGTGATTTGGCCGAGAATTACGAATTTGCCGCGATGAAGTCGGCCGGTATTTCGTTGCAAAGAGCGATGCGTGGTTTAACCTTATTCATACTTTTCTTAAGTCTCGCCGCTTTCTTTTTTGCGAACAATGTGATTCCGTATGCCGAATACAAATTCATCAATTTCAGAAAAAGCATTGCCCAAATGAAGCCAGCCATGGCGATTGCCGAAGGACAGTTTAGCGATGTAGGCACTTACAATATCAAAGTAGAAAAGAAGTCGGGTGAAAACGGAAATTTCCTAACAGGCGTTACGATTCACAAGAAAATCAATGCTTATGATGGCAGTAAGAATGTGATCAAAGCGAAAACCGGTGAGTTGATCAGCAGCGAAGATTCGAACATTCTGAAATTGGTTTTGAATGACGGTTATTACTATGAAGATATCGTTCCGAAAAAATACGAAGAACGAAAAAAGATACCGTTTGCTAAAAGTGCGTTTAAGAAATACATTATCAATATCGATCTGAGCAAACTCAACACTACTGAAGAAGACGACAGCCAGATCAAAGACACCGACAACATGCTTAACGTGAGCGAACTGTTGTATACCATAGATTCTTTGAATACCAACTTCCGTAAGGATATCAATTCTATTGCCGACAATACCTATTTGCGTATGGGCATGACCATTGAGAATCAACCTGAAAAGGCTTTGACAAAAAGTGCCGTAACGACACCATTATTAGCTAGTTTTCCATTGGCGGAACGTACTAATATCTTGAAAACAGCTGCGAACAATGTGGTCAGTAATAATTTTTCTATTGAAAGTTATAAAAACGAAATCGCCAGTAAAGTAGAAACCATCAATGAGCATTGGATTGCTTTGTATGAAAAATTCGTCATCGCAGTAGCCTGTTTGCTGATGTTTTTTATCGGAGCTCCGCTAGGTGCCATTATTAGAAAAGGTGGTTTGGGATTGCCGATTGTTTTTGCGGTTACGATATTTATCATCTTTCACTTTGTGAATACCTTTGGTAAAAAGGTCGCACAAGAAAACGAAATCACCCCATTTTTAGGTTGTTGGTTATCCACCATGATTTTATTGCCACTGGCCATTTTGTTGACGTATCGCGCCACAAATGACATCGGATTGATCAACATGGATGCGATACTGTTGCCTTTCCAAAAGTTATTTAAAAAAATATTTCCAACACAAAATTAAGTGCACCACATGCAACCCGATAAAATCATATTGAATACCATAGAAGAAGCCATCGAAGACATCAGACAAGGCAAAGTAATCATTGTTGTAGACGATGAAGATCGCGAGAATGAAGGCGATTTCTTAGCCGCAGCCGAATTGGTAACGCCTGATATGATCAACTTCATGGCAACGCATGGTCGAGGTTTGATTTGCGTTCCATTGACAGAGAACCGTTGTAAAGAACTTGGACTCCACGCTATGGTCAGCAACAACACCGACCCGTTGGAAACCGCTTTTACGGTGTCTGTAGATTTGCGAGGCAATGGCGTAACAACCGGTATATCAGCTTCCGATAGGGCTAAAACAGTCTTGGCTTTGACCAATCCGAATACGAAACCTTATGAGTTGGCACGACCTGGACACATCTTTCCGTTGATAGCCAAACAAGGTGGTGTTTTGAGAAGAACCGGACATACCGAAGCCGCCATTGATTTCGCAAGGTTGGCCGGATTCAAATCGGCAGGTGTGATCGTTGAAATCATGAACGAAGATGGCACGATGGCGCGACTACCGCAATTGGTGGAAGTGGCAAAGAAGTTCGATTTGAAACTCGTTTCTATTGAAGATTTGGTAGCCTACCGCATGCAACACGACAGTTTGATTGTCAAGAAAGAAGATTTTGATATCGAAACCCGCTTTGGGAAATTCAGATTGCGTGCTTACCAACAAACCACCAACAAACAAATTCACATTGCGCTAACTAAAGGCACGTGGAATATGGGTGAACCGATACTAACCCGCATCAATTCGACTTTGGTGAATAACGATATCTTAGGAACCCTGACGAACAACGCCGATCAGAAGCTCGACAACATGTTTCAATTGGTCAACGAAGCCGGCAAAGGTGCCATTTTATTTATCAACCAAGAAATGCAAACCTCGAATTTATTGAACCGTATTACGGAATTAAAAACACTACAATCAAAAGGAATCTTCAAAGCACCACAGATTAAAATGGATATTAAAGATTTTGGTATTGGCGCCCAAATACTACACGACATCGATATCTCAAAAATCCGATTGGTCTCGAATGCTGAGCATGCCAAAAGGGTAGGCATGATCGGGTATGGTTTGGAGATTACGGAATATGTAGCGTATTGATTCAAATATAATGACTTGATATGAAAACCGCAGTATAACTGCGTTTTTTTTTTGTTATAGCTTTTTTATTTAGCGCTATTTTAGAGAATAATTAGCATCTTCAATCGCAAAATGCCTGCGCAGACTCAAGAATCTAACGCAATTTTAATTATAAGAGCATTGTCAAGCCTTTTTTTAAATTTTTCTGATATAGTAATTTGCTTAAACTTTCAGATATTCCTTATTAAAGATACTGGATTACGAAAGTTATTCTTGTGAGTAATACAGACCGAGATCTATTATGATAATCGTCAATAAAATGAAATACTAGTTTACCAATTCACCAACTACTATTTTTTGATTGTGGTTATAGTAATTATATAAAGCATTAATAACTAGCTTTGCATGTGCACTTCATAAAATTAAAAATGTCAGTTACATCAACAGAGGAAAAACTAAGAGAACGGGTTAAAGAATTAACCTGTATGTATCAATTATCCACCGTATTTGTTAATGGTGGTTCTTTTGATGAAATGTTGCCAGAAATCATTGCTACAGTCAAGCGGGCTTGGCGTTTTAGTGACGATGCGATTGTTGAATTGCATATCGATAAAAGCCAAATTGTAAGTAGTCCGTTGCCAGAAAACACTATTTTCCAAGCAGCTATAATTTCTTTACCGGATTCTAAGAAGAGTTATATTAAGGTTCATTATGACGCGCGAAAATATAGCGCAGACGATTTTATTGAAGATGAGTTTCATTTACTCCAAGTCGTAGCCGCCGAAATAGGCCGATTTTATGAGATTAAGGCCGATAAAGATCAAATAATCAAATTGGAGTCAGGTCTTCGTAGGATGGACAGATTGAATATATTAGGTGAAATAACGGCAGGAATTGCCCATGAGCTTAATACGCCACTCGGAAATATTCTTGGTTTTGGGGAGCTAATTAAAATGCGTTCAAAGGATAAACAAATTAGTCAGGATATCGAAAAGGTTATAAACGCAGCCATCTATTCCCGTGAGATTGTTAAAAAACTGATGTTTTTTTCTTGCGAAATGCCATATAATATGGAAGTTATAAACATAAAACAGGTCACTGAACAGGCACTAAAGTTTCTCGAGCCCAACTTTAAGAAGGGTGGTTTAAGTTACAAATTTGAGATTCAGAACAGCAATCTAAATGTACAAATAGACAGTGTTCAATTTACTCAAATATTATTTAATATTATTGTCAATGCCATTTATGTCTCGCCTTCAGGAGCTCAGATAAAAATTATTATATATAATGATGATGAATTTTGTTTTACAGAAATAGCTGATGAAGGTGCGGGGATTGCTGAAGCAATACATGAGAAAATTTTTGAGCCATTCTTTACGACAAAGCCATTTGGCGAAGGAACAGGTTTAGGTCTTAGTGTAGTGCACGGCATCATCAAAAGCCATAAAGGTGAAATTAGTGTTTCGGCAAACCTGCCAAAAGGGACTGTATTTAAAATAAAACTTCCTATAAAAAGTTTGTTATGAAATTGAGAAAGGAAAATATACTCATTGTTGATGATGACTATGATATGCTAGAATTGCTCCAGCGCAATCTCAAAATGTTTGATTTTCATGTATACAAAGCTTCTTCCGTCATTGAGGCCATAGAGATATTGAAGAGCAGCACAGTAGATCTTGTCATTACCGATCTGCAAATGCCTGGCATCAATGGTTTGGAATTGATCAAATTTACCCAAGAGCATTTCCCTGAAATCCCCAAGTTGGTCGTTACCGGATATCCATCAGTTGACAGTGCCGTAACATCGGTTAAATCAGGAGCATTGGATTATCTTGTAAAGCCTTTCAAAAGTGAAGAACTCAAGGACGCGATTGAGCATGTATTGCTGGGTGGCCCTGTATCAAAAAAGGCTAAAAAGACCGATGCTGAGTCTGTTGAAGTTACACATTATGGCGGGATGGTTGGCTGTTCTCCTGAATTCATTAACCTTATTGATGTCATTGAGCGGGTCAAGAATAATCGCGCAACCATTTTAATACAAGGTGAAAGCGGTACAGGAAAAGAATTGGTAGCACGTGCCATTCATTATGAAGGGGCATTTGCTTCTAAACCGTTTATTGTTGTCAATTGTGGTGCTATTCCCGAAAATTTATTAGAATCTGAATTATTTGGATACGTAAAAGGCGCTTTTACAGGAGCTAATGAAACCAGAACCGGCTTTTTTCAAGCAGCAGATGGAGGAACTATTTTTTTGGACGAAATTGGTAACGCATCTATGAGCGTGCAGGCACGTTTACTCCGGGTTTTGCAGGAAAAAGAAATTACCATGTTGGGATCTTCAGCCGTTCAAAAAATCAATGTTAGGGTAATAGCGGCAACGAATAGTGATTTATTCGTTATGGTTGGCAAAGGCTTGTTCAGAGAAGATTTATATTACCGATTAAATGTTGTTGACATTCATACCACTGCACTTCGGGATAAGAAATCGGATATTCCACTTTTAATCGACATTTTCCTTAAAAGGTATGGTCAGGAATACGGAAAACCCGATACGGTTATTTCAAAGGATGCGATGCTATTATTGTTTAGACATTCATGGCCTGGTAATGTCAGGGAACTTGAGAATGTTATTCAGCGTCTAATCATTATGAGCGATACTACAATAAATATCACCGACTTACCAGATTATTTTAAATATACACTTGGGAATGAAAATTACACTTCATATAAATCCCTTAAAGAAATAGAACGAGACTATATTCTGAAAGTTCTATCTGAAAACGACAACAATAAAACTAAAGCGGCAAAAATACTACAAATTGACCGCAAGACTTTACGTCTCAAACTTTCCGAATAGTATTACATTCAAATCCGGATTATAAAGACCTTTTAAATTTTTTAAAATCCGGATAATTTTGACGCTGCCGGGGCGTTTCTCCTCGCCTTGAATTGTATGTGAAAGCACGATTCAATATTTAAATGGCTGACTATCAAAGGTTGTTACTTATGTTTTTTTCATTGGCATGCAGTTTGGCTACTGAAGAAAAAACAAGTAAAATTTTTGAAATGAATGTATTAAAAAATCAAGAGGAAGTTTTCCTCCCGCAAAGTTCAGCCGATGCAACTGAAACAATTCCGGAATCAATAATCTTACAAAAGCCAAGTTGTATTGATACCGATGGTATATCTTCTGGACTTTGCCAGAACTGTGACCATAGAGGCGCATGCGTTTGGCAACATGACAACAAAATCTTTTGTAAACACTTTCAATAAAAAATAGATATGACAACAATCGAAGAAACAACAAAGAAAAGTATGAATGAAATTGCTTTAAGACAATTTAACGAAACGGCGGATAAGATGACTTTAGATCCAGATGTACGTAAAATCTTGTCAATTCCAAATAATGAAATCGTAGTGCATTTTCCGGTTAAAATGGATAATGGAAATGTTGAAATCATCACGGGATATCGTGTACAGCACAACAATGTACTTGGACCATATAAAGGCGGATTGCGATATCACTCGACTGTCGATTTAGAAGATGCACGGGCATTGGCTATGTGGATGACTTGGAAGACGTCGCTTGCCGGTTTACCCTATGGAGGAGCTAAAGGCGGTATAAAAATAGATCCACGCAATTATTCATTAGGTGAATTGGAAAGGATTACCCGTCGATTTACTTATGCTTTAGGAGATAATATCGGTCCCGAGCATGATATTCCTGCGCCAGATGTCAATACCGGTGAACAAACCATGGCATGGATTGCCGATACTTATATGTCTACAAAATCTCCTGCCGAACGCGCTAACAATCGTCATGTAGTAACTGGCAAACCTATCGGATTTGGCGGATTAGAAGGGCGTGACCGTGCAACTGGTTATGGTGTTTTTTTGTCACTCCAACTATTTCACGAAGCCAAGGGAGAAACATTAAAAGACAAAACCTTCATTGTGCAAGGTTTCGGAAACGTAGGTTATTGGGCTTCGCATTTCTTGATTGAGCAAGGCGCTGTGCTGATTGCCGTTCAAGATGCTCATGCCACAATATTGAACAATGATGGAATCTGTGCAGAAAAACTCCATAGCCATTCCAAACCACGAATGGGTTCAATTAAAGGTTTTGCAGGTGCAAAGGAAATTGCTCCTGATTTATTTTTCGGCATCGATTGCGACATTCTCATTCCTGCCGCATTAGGAGGACAAATTACTGCTGACAATGCCTATAAAATAAAAGCAAAAGTGGTTGCCGAGGGCGCAAACGGGCCAATCGACAATGATGGTGAACAGATTTTGTTGCGTAATGATATTGCTATTATTCCAGATATTTTATGCAATTCAGGCGGTGTGATTGGCAGTTATTTTGAATGGCTGCAAAATAGGAATGGTGAAATCTGGCAGTTAGACGAAGTGATGGCAAAAATCAAAAAGAAATACAGCGAAGTGTATCAAAAAGTGGCTGCCATTGCAAAAGAAGGAAAAAAAGATTTCAGGACAGCAGCCTATATTTTGGCCGTTTCTAGAATTGAGGTTGCTTACAAGCAAAGAGGGATTTTTCCTTAAAATATTAAAGGTTTCAAAAATAAAAATATAAAATTCAACAAAATGAAGTACGAACAATTAATCATAGAAAGTAAAGAATATTATAGAATCAAGGAAATGATTGGTTCATCAAACAATAAAATCGATCAAACCTACAGGGCATGAGTAGATAAATTTCTAAATGAGTTAAAGGATGCAAAAATCTTAAATATTACAGAGATGCCCGATGATGTGGTACGCTTTAATTCAACAGTAACCATTCAGGATCCATACCGCAATGTAAGAGCTTATGAAATTGTAAAGCCTGAATTGAGCAATATAAGCCAAAACAAAATTTCGGTGCTCGCCCCAATGGGTTTGGCTCTGTTTGGTTATGCAAAAGATGACGAAATAATGTGGCAGTTTCCATCAGGGTTACAGGCGATTAAAATACTAAAGGTTCAGCAAGCAACTAATTTAAAACAATTATGCAAATGACAACAATTAAAATTAACCAAACCAACGAAGAGCTGCATAAATTTTTTATGAATAGCGATATCAAGCGCTGGAAAGAAGAAATAGAAATCATTAATGTGGAAATGATTTTTTATAAAAATTTATTGAATGCCCATTTGAAAGAACATGCTTCCTGGGGAGAAATCAATTATGAAAGTCTTTTTCAGGGCATAGCAGATGTTCAATACTACAACGAACGATTTCAAAAGGGTTTATTAGATTTTAATAACAGGCTATCTGGTATGGCAGAATGCGATGATCTTCAATGCGAAAATCATTTTTTAAATGACCATACGAACATAAAAAAATCAATAGAAAGCCATTTCTCCACTTATAAAGCATTTAAAAAGACTTTGTTTTCCTATTTAAAAATCCGTTATAACTATTAAATTTGCTATAGGTTTCAAAACTTATTGTTAACTCCTGTATTGATTTGATTCACGCTCCAACCCACACATCTCAAGACTACTATATATATTTAACTCCACTATAGGGAAACCCTACTAGCTAAAAAACCGCTCTAGAAAATCTAGTAACATTGCTAAAAATTAGTTTGCTTCAAGTTTATAAAACAAAAAAAGCAGGCAATGCAGACAAAATGTTCTATAAAAGTCGAGTTGCCGACACAAGGCGCGGCACAATGATGAAAGAGCAGGTTAGAGCTTGCTTTTTTTTGGTTTATATTCAATTGTAGTTTAATGCTCACACGGCTCAAGCCTGCTGTAATTCGAACATAATGAAACAGTTGAACGGTATACTTTAAAAAACTATTATTTTTCACTAAAAAATATTTCTGTAATCAAAAAAGGTTGCTATATTTGCAACCGCATTGAGCAATTGGTGCACGACTTATTGGAGAAATGGCAGAGTGGTCGATTGCGGCAGTCTTGAAAACTGTTGACTGTAACAGGTCCGGGGGTTCGAATCCCTCTTTCTCCGCGAAATAACTTTCAAAAGTTATCAAAACCTCGAAAATCATACGATTTTCGGGGTTTTTTCTTTTAACAAACTTCCAAAATATTCATTCTTAATCAAAAATCAAGAGACTAAATCGAGACCCTATAAAATCATCAAATTCTGGGTCTCGCTAAATTGACAGAATTAATGAATGTCAACCTACTGCAATAAGCAGGAATAGGCAGTTCAATCACTTCGTCAATAGATGAACATCTTGTTTTGTGGCAAACCTTACAGTAAATTAATTCATAACTAAAAGGTTACCAAAATGAAAGCAAAAATCACATTGCATTTTTATGCAAAATCAACAAAAGCCAATGGAACAGGATTAATTCCAATTTATGTACGACTAACTGTCGATGGAAAAAGATTTGAGTATAGCACTAAAAAATTCATCGAACCATCAAAGTGGTCGAATGAACTAAGCAAAATGAAGGGTAATTCAGAAGAAGCTCGTTCAATAAACAGCTTACTTGACTTTACTAAAAACCGAATCAACGAAATCCAGTTCGAACTTTTAAAGGATGGTATAAGTCCTAATATTGAAGAGTTCAAAAACAAATTACTTGGTATCAAAGAACGAGAACATCACCTCATCCCTATTTTCAAAGAGCACAACCGAAAAATAAAAGAATTGCTCGGAATTGAATATGCACTAGGAACATTAGAACGTTATGAAACATCGTTGAAGCACACCAAAGACTTCCTGTCTTGGAAATACAATCTAACTGACATTAACATCGAAAAGATTGATCATTCTTTTATAACCGAATATGAATTCTATTTGCGTAGCGAAAGAAAATGCGCCAACAATACCGCAGTCAAATACATCAAGAACTTTCACAAAATCATAAACCAATGTTTGGCCAATGGATGGCTAATCAAAGACCCATTTGTAAATTATAAATCAAAAGTCAAAGAAGTGGTTCGGGAATATCTTTCAGAAATTGAAATTGAACAATTAATAAATAAAGAATTCAAATCAGAGAGACTTGAGCTTGTCAGAGACATTTTTGTTTTTAGCTGCTTTACCGGATTGGCTTATGTAGATGTGAAGCAACTAACTTTAGATAATATTTCAATTGGTATTGATGGTGATAAGTGGATTTTCAAAAACCGTCAAAAAACGGATACCACTTCTAAAATTCCACTCCTACCGACAGCCCAAGAAATCATTAATAAATATTCAGAACATCCTGTTTGTAAAAATGAAAAAAGGCTGCTTCCAATTCTATCCAATCAAAAGATGAATGCCTACCTCAAAGAAATTGCCGATGTATGCGAAATCAATAAAGATCTAACGTTTCACATTGCGCGTCATACTTTTGCAACAACGATAACACTTTCCAATGGAGTTCCTATCGAGACTGTAAGTAAAATGCTAGGTCATACCAATTTAAAAACTACTCAACATTATGCTAAAATTTTAGACAAGAAAATCAGTGAAGATATGATGATACTAAAATCAAAATTCACTTCCAAAACACAAAAAGAAAAAAAGTCAAGTAGTATCTAGGCTGGTTCTCTGTTAATAACTTTTTGTATAATTCTACTACAAAAAATTAATACAAAATGGTTTAATTTGACACATTCATTTAGACCATTTTGTATTCTTATGGAAGCCAATTATACCAACTATTTTAACGAATTCGAGAAAGAATTTGAACTACTAAAAAGCAGTTCAAACGACATTTTGTTGGTTTCTGTTAAAATAATTGAGGTAATTGAAAACAAACTTAAGCTCATATACAAATGGCTAAAAAAATACGTATTCGAAAACCTTCAAGAGGAAATTTATTTCTTCAAAGAACTAAAGCCACGTTTGGTTTCTAAATTGATTTATTATAAGTCAGTACTCGATATTGAAAAAGCTTTACCTCCTTCCAAAAAAAGCAAGATAAAGAACTATGAAAAAGTATTGAATGAAGTAAACAAGAATATCATTAAAAACAAATCGTTCTACGAATATTATCGTTCTAGATCTTCCCACAAAGACGAAGATTATTTTGTCCGACGTCCCTACAAAAACCTGCTGCGCGATGATTGCGCATTGATAAACTATGACTCTAAATTAAGTACTTCTCACGACTATGTCTTAGCATCCATAATTGCTAATGACATGCTTACCGTTTATTTAGAAAGAAAATTGGAAGAGCTTAGTGGTAAATTTACTTTGAATAATACACTTCTAAACACAAACTTCAACTGGACAGCATCTAAAGTTGACCTAGTGGAATTAATTTATGCACTACAACAATCTGGAGCCATTAATGGTGGTAACATTGACGTCAAAGAACTAGCAATTGGTTTTGGTAAAATGCTGAACATCGACATAGAAGACAATCTTTACCGAGCATATTTAGACATCAAATCCCGAAAAACAGTTCAAACAAAATTTTTAAATACCATCACTGAAAACCTCAACAAGAAAATAAGTGAAGAGGAACTATAAAATCCAGGTCAAAGACTTGGATTTTTTTTCACAACTTGTGATGAACTTGTGTTACATTTTACAAGTACTCTATTTTCCTCGAATTCAATTCCATTTTTAAAAAACAATAATGGATAAAAAAGTGAATTCACAATAATTCAAAAAAGCAATCCCAATAAATATAGGGGTTTTTGAATTATTTAATTAAAAATCATTCCCAACTTGGGTTCACCTTGTGAATGAAAAACATCCAATTGAAAGTAATTTGTAACATAACAAATCAAATACTTTCATCATGAACTTACATCCTAAAAAACTCTTCCCAGAAATCGACAACATCGAATTACTGAACCACCAAGTAATTACAAAACGTGATTTATTAAACTTTGGAAACTTACTTCTAAGTGAAATCAAATCATCATCTCAAAAAGAAGAAATCCCACAATGGCTTAAATCTTCTGAAGTACGAAAGCTGCTAAAAATCTCTCCAGGTACTTTGCAAAATCTTCGCATTAACGGCACACTAAAATACAAACGCATCGGAGGCATCATCTACTACAAATACGAAGACATTAACAAAATGCTAAACCAATAACAGATAACAGATAACAGATAACTCATAACTCATAACTCCTCCCATGAACTACATA
>ERZ724517.702-NODE-702-length-19790-cov-6.370307_pt1 | contig 19790 bp, 19 predicted proteins | sample MGYA00376050_ERZ724517 | MGnify/ENA primary metagenome ERZ724517 (study PRJEB28724, sample SAMN07190886) | activated sludge metagenome | isolation source: activated sludge of sewage treatment plant in Hong Hong | place: USA: Christiansburg, Virginia | collected... | reverse complement strand
GATCGCACCACCATGCTCACCATCGTATTGCTCCCAGGGATGGATGGAACAGCAAGCCTGTTTGCGCCATTCGTGGCGGCCCTGGGTGGCCGATACAGCGTGAAACATATCGTTTACCCCGGGGGCCAGGCTCTGGGCTATGCCGAGTTGGAATCACTGGCCCGCAAGGCATTGCCGACTCGAGGCCGCTATGTGCTGCTGGGAGAGTCTTTCTCAGGACCGATTGCCGTGGCCATTGCCGCGTCACAGCCCCGGGGTCTGGTGGGCCTGGTGCTGTGCGCCACCTTTGTACGCAACCCGTATCCGGTTTTCGGGCCACTGACCCCACTCTTCGGCAGACTTACCGGCGTCTTGCCGGTCAAAGCCGCTCCGGAGTTTGCCATGCGCCATTTGCTGTTGGGTCACTTTGCAACACAGCACCTGATCACTTCACTGCGCCGGGCTCTGGCCCAGGTTTCGGCACCGGTTCTGCAGGCCCGGGTCAGGGCGGTCATGACGGTCGATGTGTCGGCACAACTCGCAGCAGTGCGGGTACCGGTGCTGTACCTGCAGGCTCAGCACGACCGGGTGGTTCCCCACAACGCGGCTAAAACAATCGTCAAGAGCCTGCCGTCGGTGCAAGTGGTTCAACTGGACGCACCCCATTTGCTGCTGCAAGCCGTGCCCAATGCTGCGGCCCAGGCGGTTCATGCATTTTTGCATCCGCTGCAAACAAGACCTTCAAGATAGCTGGCATCGACTGGGCACCACGCTTCAAGAACGACTGGGCATCACATCCCCTGTCAGGTTGACCGGGGTCGCCCAGACCACACTGTCACTTAGGCTACAAGCTTTCACGTATACCCTAGTAGCAGGGGCTCGCTGAAAAACAGAGTATTGACTTCCGTTTTACACCCGCGAGAAAGTCTCATGTCAATCTACAAAATTACCTGTGTTGCAGGCGCCGTATCCCTGTTGGTAGCCTGCGGTGGTGGCGACAACACACCGGATCGCGGGTCCTTGATCGATCCTGCTGCCACGCTGACCACACTGACCGCCACACAAATCGACGCTGCTACGGCAGCCAGCGGCCTGCAGGCCATCAGTGGCAAGGCCAAGTGCGACGTCAAGGTGGTCAGTCTGAACTACAACACCATTGGCGTGAATGCCGAAGCCGCCAATGCATCGGGCGTTATGCTGGTGCCAAGTGGCACTGCCTGCACGGCAGCGGCCCCTCTGTTGGCCTATGCGCGTGGGACCGAAGTGTCTAAAGTTCGTACCCTGGCCAATCCGGCGGACGGCGAGACTTTCTTGCTGGCTGCGGTCTATGCGGCGCAAGGCTACGCTGTGGTCGCAACCGATTACCTCGGCTTCGCAAAGTCCACGTACGCTTACCACCCGGACCTGCACGCGGACTCAGAGGCCAGCACGGTCATTGATTCGATTCGCGCCGCACGCAATGCAGCGGGCGCCGTGGGTGCCAGCCTGTCGGGCAAAGTGGTGCTGAGCGGGTACTCGCAAGGCGGGCATTCCTCCATGGCAGCCCACCGTGCGATCGAGCGCGACAATGCGTCCGAGATCAATGTGGTGGGCGGCGCCCATCTGGCAGGTCCCTACAACCTGTCGGGTTCCATCAAGGTGCCCACCGCGGTTGCCGGAGTTCAGTTCTTTGTTCCGTTCCTGGTCACCGCCTGGCAAAAGGTCTATGGCAACGTGTATTCGGACGTCAAGACGGTGTTCAAGGCCCCCTACTCTGACTACATTGAGACCCTCTTGCCCAGTCCAACCCTGACCTACACCACTCTGGTGACGACCGGCAGATTGCCGGGCGCTGCGGGCGAGACACCCAACCAGGCGCGCGACGCGTTGTTTCAAAGTGCTTTCCTGACCGACAGCCAGACCAACAACAGCAACGCGCTGTACCTGGCGGCCAAGAAGAATGACCTGACGGGATGGAGCCCCAAGGCCAAGACCTTGTTGTGCGGAGGTGCTGGCGACCCCACGGTCCCTCCTGCTGTGCACCAGAAAGTGGCCAAGGCAGACTTTGACGCCCGTGGACTGACCAATGTCACGTCGGTGGATGTGGACCCGTTTGTGCAGGCAACCTATGGCCCAGGTGGCAAGGCGCCAACCGACCCAACCACGGCTGCATTCGCCACCTATTACGGCGGCTACCACGGCACCTATGAGCCACCGTTCTGCGCAGCCCAGGCCAAGGCGTTCTTTGACACAGTGAAGTAAAGGCAACAGCGGGTGGGCTTGAAAGCTTGAGTCCACTCGCATCGACGAACCCAGGGGTCGGTTGGCGCTCAGGCTGGAGACAAAGGCAGGTGCTCAACCACGCAAAAGCTGGCTGCGTAGTCGGTTTCGTCTGTCACACTGATGTGGGCCGTCAGTTTCTTGGCTTCAAACCATTCCTTGAGTCCACCATGCAGCACGATGGTGGGTGCGCCGCTGGGCAGCTTGGCCACTTCACACAGGCGCCAGGTCATGGGCATACGCATGCCCAGGCCAATGGCCTTGCTGAAGGCCTCTTTGGCCGAGAAACGCGTGGCCAGGTAACGCACACCGCGCTCCGGCCAGCGGGCGCTGCGGGCTTTCCAGGTTTTGAATTCGCCGTCGCTCAGGATCTTGGATGCGAAGCGGTCGCCATGTTTGTCCAGACTTGTGCGGATGCGGCGCACATCGCAGATATCGGTGCCGATGCCGTAGATCATCGGGATGTAAGCCCTGCGCTTATCGCTGCGCTGCACCCCGCGCCTCGGAGCCTGGGCGGCAGAGTGTTCTGCTCCGTGTCCCCCGCCCGCTTTGCGGGCTCCTCCTTGACCTGCGCAGCACACTCTGCCGCCCAGGCTCCGAGGGACTGCCCTTCTTCGCTCAAGGTGTCTATTTCAAGCATTGCAGGTAAGCCTTAACCGTCGCTGTGTATCCCAGTTCCAGCGCGTCAGCAATTAACGCATGGCCAATGGACACCTCGTCCAGCCCTGGCACGACGCGGGCGAAGGCTGTCAGGTTGTCGCGGTTCAGGACGTGGCCGGCGTTGACGCCCAAGCCCGCGTCCAGTGCGGCCTGGGCGGCCTGGGCGAAGCGCTGCAGTTGCGCATCCTGCTCGGGCGTGCCCCAGGCGGCGGCATAGGGCTCGGTGTACAGCTCCACGCGGTCGGCACCCACTGCTTTGGCGGCGGCCATGGCCTCTGGCTCCGCATCCATGAAGAGGCTGACGCGTAGGCCCAGGGCGTGGGCGCGGTCAATCAAAGGCTTCAGGCGTTCCGCATCCTGCGGAAAGCTCCAGCCATGGTCGCTGGTGAACTGGCCTTCTGAATCGGGCACAAAGGTGACCTGGTGCACGGGCAGCTTGCGCGCCACCAGATCGGCAACACAGTCCATCAGGTTGTGGAAGGGGTTGCCCTCGACGTTGTATTCGCGGTCTGGCCAATCCTGCATCAGCGTAGCCAGCTCCACGACGTCGTCGGCACGGATATGCCGAGCGTCGGGCCGCGGATGCACGGTGATGCCCGCCGCCCCGGCCTGCAGGCACAGCGTAGCGGCCCGGGTCACGCTGGGAATACCCAGGTGGCGGGTGTTGCGCAGGTGGGCCACCTTGTTGAGATTGACCGAGAGATTGGTGCGTAAAGTGTGGGTCATGGCGCGTTACTCAAAAGGAAGGCCGTAAACGACTGTCACAGGGATTGGATGTCCATCATCATCTGGCGGGTGCGCAGAGTTTTGACGCCGCAATGGTAGTGCAGCAAGGCTCGCAACTGGGGCTTTAGCTCGGCGGTGGCATCTGAGCAGGCGCGCAATGTGGTGGTGAAAGGTGCGCCATCTTCCAACGCGGCCTGCAAGGCGGTCCACTGCGCGCCACTGAGGCTGGAACGGTCGTCGCCATGCGCCTGCCGCAAACCACCTTCGGGAACAAGGCAGTAGCGGGTGTCGGCGTCCAGCGCACCTAAGGTCATGGTCTGGACATCGAGTTGCGGCAACAGTCCGATTTCACGCAATAGCAGCAACTCGTAGGTGCGCAGCGCAGCTTGCAAGGCCTCCCCGTGTTCACTGGCCAGCACCCGCACCACGTTGGTGTAGACATCAAACAGCCCCGGGTGCGGATCGTCGCGCGCCAGCAGGGTCAGCAACAACTCATTGAGGTAGTAACCCGACAACAAGGCATCGCCGGTTGGCATGACATGACCGCCCTGCCATTCCGCGCTTTTGAGGGTTCGGATTTCGGCATCGCCGCCAAAGGCCACATGCAACATCTGCAGGGGCAGCAGCACCGGGCGGAAGCTGGAACTAGGCCGCTTGGCGCCCTTGGCCACCAGCGCAATGCGGCCATGGTGCCGGGTAAAGACTTCCAGGATCAGGCTGGACTCGCTCCAATCGTAGCGGTGCAGCACATACGCCGGTTCTTCGGAAATTCTCTTGGTAGCCATACGCTAGCGCGCATCCCATCCAGTGAACGCCACGGAACCGGCTTTGCCGGGCCGTTGGCGTTGCCCCCAGCAAGGGGGAAAGCGGCTACGCGCAGCGAGCAAGCCGGGGGGTGTACTCATTCATACCCAAAGCTGCGCACCCGCGCTTCGTCATCCGCCCAGCCGGAACGCACCTTGACCCACAGCTCGATGAACACTTTGGCGTCGGCCAGTTTCTCCAGCTCCACGCGAGTTTCCATGCCTATCCGCTTGATGCGTTCGCCCTTGTCGCCAATGACCATGGCCTTGTGGGTGTCACGCTCCACGACAATGGTGGCGGCAATACGCAGCAGGCGCTTTTGACCTTTGCGTTGCGGCGGCTCTTCCTCAAACTTGTCAATGACCACGGTAGACGTATAGGGCAGTTCGTCGCCGGTCAGGCGAAACAGCTTCTCACGCACCAGTTCGCTGGCCAAAAACTTTTCGCTGCGGTCGGTGAGTTCGTCTTCGGCATACCACCAGGCTTGCTCAGGCAGGTATTTTTCGCAGATGCCCAGCAGACGCTCTGTGTCCTTGGCGTTCTTGGCCGACATGGGCACAAATTCTGCGAACTTGTGCTTGTCCTGCATGGTTTGCAGCCAAGGCGCGATGTCACCGCGGCGGTGGATGTTGTCCAGCTTATTGGCAATCAACAGGGTCGGAATATCCTTGCCCAGCAGGGACAATACGCGCGCGTCAGCGGGCGTGAAACTACCCGCCTCGACGACAAACAAAATCAGGTCCACATCAGCAACTGCGCCTTGTACGGTCTTGTTCAAAGATTTGTTCAGCGCATTTGCGTGCAGGGTTTGGAAACCGGGCGTGTCCACAAACACAAACTGCGTGGTGTCCCGCGTATGCATGCCGGTGATGCGGTGGCGCGTGGTTTGGGCCTTGCGCGAGGTAATGCTGATTTTCTGGCCCACCAGGGCGTTCAGCAAGGTGGACTTACCAACATTGGGTTTGCCGACGATGGCCACCAGGCCGCAACGTTGGTCGCCTTCGGCCGCCGCACCGGGCTGGGCCAACTTGGGCGTGCTTTTAAGCAGCCCTTCGAGCATGCTGTCCAGGTCGGGCTGTACATCATTTACATCGCTAGCCTTGGTGGAATCTGAATTAGTCGCTATTGTTTTTGTAGTATTTTTTTTCATGTCTTGACTTTAGCCTTGATGGTCAGCAGCATCGCGGCAGCTGCGGCCTGTTCGCCGGACCGGCGGGAGCCTCCGATGCCCCGTTCGGACAGGCGGAGTTCGGGAATCTCACACTCCACGTCAAAACTTTGCTTGTGCGCTAGACCAATGGTCGCGACCACTTTGTACAACGGCAACTTCATTTTGCGACCCTGGAGCCACTCTTGCAACTCGGTCTTCGGATCCTTGCCGATGGCATCCATTTGCGGATTGATTTCGACCGCCTCAAACAAACGGTGTACCAACGCCTGAGCAGCGGCGTAACCCGCATCCAGGTACACCGCACCGACCAGTGCCTCCAATGTATCCGCAAGGATAGAGGGCCTTTTTTGCCCGCCGGATCGCACCTCACCTTCGCCCAGTCGAATGACATCAGGCAAACCCAAACCCACCGCCAACTGGTGCAAGGTTTCCTGTTTGACCAGATTGGCCCGCACGCGAGACAAATCGCCCTCGGGCAATGTCCCCAATCGTCTGTACAACAAATCAGAAACCGCCAGGTTCAGTACAGAATCACCCAGAAATTCCAGGCGTTCGTAATGGTCAATGGAAAAACTGCGATGTGTCAGCGCCTGGATCAACAATACCGGGTTGCTAAAAACATGTTGCAAACGCCGCTGCAACTCCAGCAAACTGTCTGCCACGCTACTTGGAACGACCGGAATATTTGAGAGTCAACCAGGCTGGGCCCGCCAAGTGAATCTCGCGCTGGTAGGCAAAACTGACAACAACTTTGTCACCTTCCTTGGTAACTTCCAGCTCTTTACCAGTTACCGAACTGATGTTGTCAATTGAGGCACTTTTGTCGAAAGTGGCCCGGATTTCCGGCACCGAGTTACCGGCTTGGGCCAGGTTGACCGCTTTGACGACGGACTGGTATTCCAGAAACGTCGGAAACACCTGAGCCGCAATGACCCCGGAAATTCCGACCACTGCACCCACAAAAACCAGACCCAAAAACGTGATTCCGCGTTGTGTGGATTTACCTTGCACTCTCATGTGTCAATTCTCCTCTTCAGTCAAATGAGCCGATTCGCTTCGGGTTGCCAAAATTCATCCAGATGGCAAACGCCCTGCCCACGATATTTCTCTCTGGCACAAATCCCCAGTACCGTGAATCCAGAGAATTGTCGCGATTGTCGCCCATCATGAAATAGTGTCCATCCGGCACTTTACAGCTCACCCCTTCGACCGAATACAGGCAACCATCTCGACCAGCAAAATTATCGGCTCCCGGCACAAACGCTGGCCGTTCGTCATCGTTCAGTACCCTGTGGGTTTTTTCACCCAGAGTCTCTTCGAGCTGCTTGAAGTAGCGCATGGCATCTTCGTCAAAGAACTCGGGCAATGCAGTGGTCGCAATCGCCTGACCGTTCACGGTCAACCGTTTGTTGATGTAGGCCACCGTGTCGCCTGGCAAACCCACTACGCGTTTGATGTAATCCAGGCTGGGCTTGGGGGGGTAACGAAACACCATGACGTCGCCTCGTTTGGGTGGTGTACCTTCGGTGATTTTGGTATTCAACACCGGTAGACGTAAACCATAGGTGAATTTATTGACCAGGATGAGATCGCCAACCAGCAGCGTGGGGATCATGGAACCCGAAGGAATCTTGAAGGGCTCCACCAGAAAAGAGCGCAAAAAAAACACAGCGATGATGACGGGGAACAAACCTGCAGTCCAGTCCAGCCACCAGGGCTGCATCAATATTCGGCTTTTGGCTTCTGCGATATCGCCATCCACTTGGCTGATACCCATCTTGCCCAGGTCGTTGCGCCGCTTGGCGTCCGATGTTTCCAGCGTTGCTGCGGCAGCTTGCCGCTGCGGCAGAAAGTAGAAGCGCTCAGCCAACCAATAGGTACCAGTGACCACCGTGGCAACAAAGAGCAGCAGCGCAAAGTTACCCTCTACGTAACCAAAATACCAGGAACCCGCGTACAACACAAAAGCAGCCAATACGGCAGAGGTCAGGCCTTGCATCAGTCCTCCACCTGCAAAATAGCCAGGAATGCCTCTTGGGGCACTTCCACCGATCCGACTTGTTTCATACGTTTCTTACCTGCTTTTTGTTTTTCAAGGAGCTTCTTTTTGCGTGAAATATCGCCGCCGTAACACTTGGCGAGCACGTTCTTGCGAAGGGCTTTGATTGTCTCACGGGCAATGATGTTGGCCCCGATAGCGGCCTGGATGGCGACGTCATACATCTGGCGGGAAATGATTTCCCGCATCTTGGCCACCACAGCCCGGCCGCGATACTGACTTTGGGCGCGGTGCAACATGATGGATAAGGCATCGACCTTTTCGCCGTTGAGCAAGATGTCAACCTTAACCACATCGGCCGCGCGGTATTCCTTGAACTCGTAGTCCATCGAGGCATAACCCCGGCTCACGCTCTTGAGCTTGTCAAAGAAGTCGAGCACGATTTCGGCCAGTGGCATTTCATATGTCAGCACCACTTGACGCCCCTTGTAGGCCATGTTCATCTGCACGCCACGCTTCTGGTTGGCCAGGGTCATTACCACGCCCACGTATTCTTGCGGCATGTAGAGGTGCATGGTGACAATGGGCTCGCGAATCTCGGCCATCTTGCCTACGTCGGGCATCTTGGAGGGGTTCTCGACCATGACGACTTCGCCGTCGTTCTTCATCACCTGGTAGACCACGCTGGGCGCGGTGGTGATCAGGTCCTGGTCGAACTCTCGCTCCAGCCGCTCCTGCACAATTTCCATATGCAGCAAGCCCAGGAAGCCACAGCGAAAACCAAAACCCAGCGCCTGCGAGACTTCTGGCTCGTAGTGCAGGGAGGCGTCGTTGAGCTTGAGTTTTTCCAACGCGTCGCGCAGCGAGTCGTATTCGCTGGCTTCCGTGGGATAGAGGCCAGCAAACACTTGGGGTTGGATTTCCTTGAAGCCCGGCAGGGCTTCTGTGGCGGTTGCCGAGGCGCCGCCGGTGCCAGGCTTGATCAATGTGACGGTGTCACCGACCTTGGCCGCCTGCAGTTCTTTGATGCCGGCAATAATAAAACCCACTTCACCCGCTTCTAACGAGTTTCTGGGCTGTGTAGCCGGCGTGAATACGCCCAGGTTGTCGGCGTTGTACATGGCGCCCGAGGCCATCATCTTGATGCGATCGCCTTTGGCCAGACGACCATCGACCACACGCACCAGCATCACCACACCCACATAGCTGTCGAACCAGCTGTCGATGATCATGGCGCGCAACGGTCCATTGGGGTTGCCTTTGGGCGCAGGAATCTTGGCAACGATGGCTTCCAGAATGTCGTCGATGCCGAGACCGGTTTTGGCGGAGCACACAATTGCGTCAGTCGCGTCGATACCGATCACGTCTTCAATTTCACTGCGCGCGTTGTCGGGGTCGGCGTTGGGCAGGTCGATTTTGTTGAGGACCGGCAGCACTTCCACATGCAGATCCAATGCGGTGTAGCAGTTGGCCACTGTCTGTGCTTCAACGCCTTGACTTGCATCTACAACCAGCAGGGCACCTTCGCATGCAGACAGCGAACGACTCACTTCATATGAGAAGTCCACATGGCCAGGCGTGTCGATCAAATTGAGGTTGTAAACCTGTCCGTCCAGAGCTTTGTATTGCAGTGCTGCGGTCTGCGCCTTGATGGTTATCCCACGCTCTTTTTCGATGTCCATCGAGTCCAGAACCTGCGCTTCCATGTCGCGTGCTTCGAGTCCACCACAGCGTTGTATCAACCGGTCCGCGAGAGTGGATTTGCCATGATCAATGTGCGCAATGATCGAAAAATTTCTGATGTGATTCATCAACGAGAACGCTTAAGTGGTTGAATTAAAAAGAGGGAGGCAAGAAAAAAGGGCGCGTCGAGTATTGACGCGCCCTGAACCAACAATCATTGGCAACTGCGAAGGTTGGAGCTTCATTGTAGGCAAAAAGTCCTGAAAACAAAGCGTCAAAAACAGCATGTTGATGTCGTTGTGACTCAGCAACAGTTATCTTATACACAGGTTACTAACAATTCTAGGGATAAGGTTCTGCACAACTTGTGGGTGATCTGTGGATCAGCTGTGGGGGACTTTCCAACATCCCATATGATGGATTTTTCAGGATCCATATGTCCATACCGGGCATTGCAGACGGTGCATTCTAACCAATTTCTAAACTTTACAAAAAGTTAGCGAGTGCACACATGCATATTCTTTGATCCGGCCGAAACAAAAAAATTCTCACTTTAGGTCTAAACAACCCTGAAACCCCATGAGTTTGAGGGTTGTTTGCCGGCAAGATTTCAGCGAGAAGGCTTGATTAATACCCACTGAACCAGATCAGCGCGGCGAACCAAAACGGGCAAAGTCTTTGACTTATCGTGTTTGGCAAGTGCCGCTTCGAAGTCCTTGACCGAAGAAACCTCTGCGTTGCCCAACGACAGTATCACGTCGCCTTCGCGCAAACCGGCGCGGGCCGCTGCGTCTACCGCACCCTCAACCCGTACCCCGCCTTTGATCTTCAACTCCTTCTTCTGGGCATCCGACAACTCACTGACCACGAGGCCAATTGCCTGGCCCGCGCCAGATGCTTTGGCCTTCTCATCACGGCCGGATGCCTTGACCACTGGTTTGTCCGCTTCGACCTCGGCAACCGTAATGCTGAGGTCCTTGTAGGTACCTCGGCGAAACACCGTGATGGCGCTCTTGGTGCCGGGCTTGGTACCACCAATCATGCGTGGCAAGTCGCTGGACTTCTCGATGGCCTTTCCATCAAAACGGGTGATGATGTCTCCCGCCTCGATGCCCGCCTTGTCCGCAGGCAATCCTGGCTCCACAGCCCGCACCATCGCACCGGTTGGTTTGCCTAGCCCCAATGACTCAGCAATCTCTTTGCTGACTTGTTCAATCTGCACGCCAATGCGACCCCGTGACACGCGACCGGAACTGCGCAGCTGGTCACTGACGCGCACTGCCTCATCCATGGGAATGGCAAACGAAATACCCATAAAACCGCCAGAGCGAGAATAGATCTGGCTGTTGATACCCACAACTTCACCACGCATATTGATCAGCGGGCCACCGGAGTTGCCCGGATTGATGGCGACGTCGGTCTGGATGAAAGGCAGATAGTCGCCGGTGTCACGCTGCTTGGCGCTCACGATACCAGCCGTGACCGAATTTTCCAACCCGAACGGTGAGCCAATGGCCATGACCCATTCGCCAACCCGCAGACGACTGACGTCACCAATCTTGACGGCGGGCAACCCGTTCACCTCAATCTTCACAACAGCCACATCACTGCGTTTGTCGGTACCAATGATCTTCGCTTTGAATTCACGCTTGTCAGTCAGCGTAACCAAGACTTCATCCGCCCCGTCCACCACATGGGCGTTGGTCATGATGAAGCCGTCTGCGGTCAGGATGAAACCAGAGCCCACACCACGCGGTTGTTCCTCTTCCTGTTGTGGGCGATTTTGCCGGGGTGCTTGACGGGGCAGGTTGGGCATGGGAAGACCGAACCGCCGGAAAAATTCCAGCATATCTTCATCACCCATTCCGCCGTGAGGGGAACGGGCTGCGACCTTTTCCAAAGTGCGGATGTTCACTACAGAAGGGCCAACCTGTTCAACCAGCTCTGTGAAATCAGGCAGACCCTTGACCTGAGCGGCCGCCGGCTGCAGCGGGGAAACGGCAACAAAAGCAGCACCAGTCATCGTCAGCGCCACAAAGAAACTACGCACGGGTTTGAGCATATGGTGTGTCATTATTTTTTCCAGTCAACGGATCAGTTTTGTCATTGAGCAGCGTTTCGCTGGCAGAGTTCAACTTAGGGGTTTATTTCTTACGTTCAAGTGCCTGGGCGAACGCATTCAGTGTGACGGGAGGAACCTCTCCCACAACCGTCACCCACCAGTCATTGGCGCGCCGCGTCAACGTATGGGTGGCCCCCCCCATACTGGCAAAGCCCTCACGTACATGACGCTGGCGGTCATAGGCTTCGACAAACAGGGAAACCGTTGCAACACCGTCAGAAAACATCCATTGCATGGTTTCGTACCCTTTGGCATCGCCACCTTTGACGCCAGCGGTACCCCGGCGTTGAAAGCACACCATGGGCTTGAAGCCATCAACATCTTTTTGCAATGCCCAGCCTTGATCATGCGCCGTCGTTTTTTGGAGATCGGGACGCACCACCTGGTAACCTTCGGTATCGCCCAACTTCGAGAGTTTTCCGACATTGATGTTTGCGTCGAGGTGCAGCTCAGAGAACGCAGCCTGCTCCAGCACCTTGCCGTCCAGATCGAGCGTCTGCAACTGAACAATCAAGCCTGACTTGCGTTCACTCCAGACCCGGTATCCATAACGCAAGCGATCGACTGGAAGAAGTTGAAACACGTCTGACTCAAACCCGGCGATACGCTCTGTCCCCATCCCTCTCAATCGATAGAAATCACCAATAGACGACGCGTTGGTTTTGAGCAGACTCGGAAACAAACCCAGGGACTCGCGCACTTCTGCGACAGCAATCTTGGATTGAGGGAAAAACGTGACAACCTGGTCGTTGCGCCTGAAGATTGAGCGCGGCGTCCCGCTCAAGGACTCCACTCGCTCCAATTGCTGCGCTCCATCGCAGAAATGCCAAATTCTGGCACTCGCCATGTTCGCTCCGGCCGATACAACAAACGTCCCCGTGTAAACACTTTGGCGCGAAGCCTCATGGACACGCAACAACCAGGCATTCAGGGACAGGTCGACAGATGTCGCCTGACCCCACACAAGCCCCTGCGACACCCACATCAGGCAGGCCACCAGCAACAAACGACACCAGCCAAGCGGTGTCGTCACCGACCGACCCCCTCGTAGGTGGCGTTGCGCAAAAACCCGGCCGGCACCTGCAGGGCAGAATGTCCACCCAATTGGCGGTGGGCCGCCATCAATTCATCCAGTTGTGGATCACGAAGCATTGGCCCTGTGCCGGCTTCTGAAACCACAGCCAATGGCAGCGAGACGGACGGGCTCACGGACGCAACTTCCGGCCCATTGCGCTGCCCAGACTGCATCCACACCGCTGAAACGACGACACCCAAAAAAGCCGCAAAGGACACACCCGCCAATGCCTTCCAGCGAAAGACAGAAGCATTGGATGCGATTTGATGCCGTTGGGCTGGGACACCGGGTGCATGACCTTCATTGCCAAATCCAGCCTCAACGGAGTCGCTGCGAACTCCGTCCGGTTCTTGAGCCAAGCGTTGCTGCAATCTTTCCAAAAAAGCAAAGTCATCCCGGCAGGGTGCCAATTCGGGGCTGCGCATGACATCACCAACGACCTGGTAGATATGCCATGTCTGCACAGCTTGCGGATCTTGCAACAACGAATCAAAAGTGAACTCGCGGTCTTCGGCGGGAACACGGCCATCGATCAACGATGAGATCCGTTCATTGGTATTCGGATTGAAATCACCCATTTGAATTCCTCACCAGCGCTTTCCCGTCTGTTTATCTAACAATGGCCGCACACGCACTGAAATTGCTTCCCGAGCGCGAAAAATACGTGACCTTACCGTTCCAACTGGACAATTCATAGCCGCAGCAATCTCTTCATACGTCAAACCTTCTATTTCCCTCAACACCACGGCTTGGCGCAAATCGACCGGCAGGGCTTCGATCGCCGCATTGACGACTGCAGCGATTTCTTTGGCCGCAAGAATGGATTCGGGTCCTTCGTCGGTCGTTGGTTCGTCTTTTCTCCAGGAAGTTTCATCGCCGTCATCGTTTCCCGAAAAATTGTCGAAAGCTGCGGGCGTCTGCTTAAGCTCCAGCAGAAACTTTTTGGCAGTGTTCACTGCGATACGGTACAGCCAGGTGTAGAACTGTGCGTCACCTCTGAACTGGTGCAAGGCCCGGTAGGCGCGCACGAAGGTCTCTTGCGCAATGTCCTCGACCAAATCCACATCTCGAACCATGCGGCCAATCAGACGCTGGATTCTGCGCTGATACTTCAGTACCAGCAGCCCGTAAGCGCGTTGATCGCCAGCGACCGTACGCTCCACAAGCACTGCGTCACTGTCTTGCGCGGTCACAGGTGGCAGTTGGGTCACACAGTGCCCCCCAAACGAGGGGTCGAACGCTCAACACCATGCGCCCCAGCGCCCGGTGACGACACGACCGCGCGCCGCAGCGCACTCCAGGCGACGGCATCCTGACCGGCTTCGAGCCAAACCCAGACCCGATGTCCTGCCGCATCGTGCAGAGACACCAAAAGAGCCTTTCCCCAATCCAGTTGCAATGCCAAGCACGGGGCCGTGTTGTCATCAAAAGCAGACGAGTACCAACGACTACCGTCCCACCGCAAATACCCCGGTAGAGTTTGCCCCCACCGTGAGACAGCGATTGCGGTTGTGAGTAGCACGGATGAAGTTAAAGCCAATGCTTTCCAACTCGATTGAGGCGGCTCCAGCTGGAAGCCCAGCAGCGATGCCACGCCCAATAGGGAAAGTATGAGAATACAACGCAGGTGCCAGCGCGACCTGGCGGTTGAAACACTGACCGCTGGCGCCCGGTGCATATCCTGTGGCGGATGGCCGGCGCGGCTCAGACGCGCTTGAACACCAGAGAACCGTTGGTGCCGCCGAACCCGAAGTTGTTCTTGAGGGCAACATCAATTTTCATGTCACGTGCGACATTGGCGCAGTAATCAAGATCGCACTCGGGGTCCTGATTAAAAATATTGATCGTCGGCGGACTCTTCTGGTGGTGTAACGCCAGAACGGTAAAGACAGACTCAATTCCGCCAGCCCCACCGAGCAAATGTCCCGTCATGGACTTTGTGGAATTAACAACCACTTTCTTCGCATGGTCACCCAGGGCCGCCTTGATGGCTTGGGTTTCGTTGACGTCACCCAGCGGGGTTGAGGTGCCATGGGCATTAAGGTAGTCCACCTGATCCGCATTGACCCCCGCGTTGCGCAAGGCGCCCAGCATCGCACGGCGAGGCCCATCCATATTGGGTGCCGTCATGTGACCCGCATCCGCACTCATGCCAAAACCAGCGAGCTCCGCATATATTTTTGCACCCCGTGCAACAGCGTGTTCGTATTCTTCGAGTACCAGGACCCCAGCGCCCTCGCCCAATACAAACCCGTCACGGTCCTTATCCCAGGGACGGGAAGCCGTAGCCGGGTCACCATTACGTGTGCTCAAGGCGCGCATGGCCGCAAAGCCGCCAATACCCAATGGAGAGACCGTCGCCTCTGATCCCCCGGCCACCATAACGTCAGCGTCACCATACTCGATCATGCGTCCCGCTTCACCAATGCAGTGCAAACCGGTGGTGCAGGCGGTAACGATCGCGATATTCGGCCCCTTGAATCCAAACCGCATGGAGACATGGCCAGCCGTCATGTTGATAATGGTTGCTGGAACAAAAAACGGTGATATACGACGTGGCCCACGGTTGGTGTATTCAATGTGCATGGTCTCGATCAACGGCAGACCACCAATGCCAGAACCGATGACACAACCAATCCGTGTCGCAGCCTCTTCACTCAGTGCATCACCAGTGGGCAAGCCTGCGTCGGCAACCGCCTGCACCGCAGCCGCAATGCCGTAATGGATAAAACTATCCATTGTTCGAGCCTCTTTGGTGCCGATGTAGGCATCCAATTGGAAATCGCGCACTTCCCCGGCAATTTGACAGGAAAACGCCGAGGCGTCGAATCGCGTAATGGTCGAAATGCCGGACTTCCCAGCAAGAATATTCGACCATGCCGCATCCACCGTGTTACCCACGGGACTCACACAACCCAAACCAGTGACAACAACGCGACGACGAGACATAGCAATCAGTTTTCAGATTTGGTCAAAAAAAGGCCGTGGGAAACGGCCCTGGTTACAAAGCACAGACAAACAAGCACGGCAAGTCACACCTGTCGCGACTAACGCGGCTTTAAACGCCGCGAAAGCTCCTTAGGCTTTTTTGTGTGTCGTCGCGTAATCAATCGCGTTTTGCACGGTGGTGATTTTTTCCGCGTCTTCATCGGGAATTTCAATTCCGAACTCGTCTTCCAACGCCATCACCAATTCAACGGTGTCCAGAGAATCAGCACCCAGATCGGCCACAAAGGCTTTTTCGTTGGTTACTTGAGACTCTTCCACACCGAGTTGCTCGGCAATGATTTTTTTGACGCGGACTTCGATATCACTCATGGCTTCCCTCTAAGGGTTGTAAAAGAATCCGTAATTTTACCCGGGCTTAGAGCCTCAACTCTAACTGGGTCACCGAACGGACAAATCGGCTGAACCTGCAATTCTTACATGTACATGCCGCCGTTGACATGCAGCTCCTGGCCCGTCACATAGCTGGCACCGGGAGACGCCAAGTATGCAACAGCGTGCGCGATGTCGGCGGGTTTACCCAGATGGCCCAGCGGGATCTGCCCCAACAGGGCTTTTTGCTGCTCTTCACTGAGGCTGGCCGTCATGTCAGTCTCGATAAACCCTGGGGCGATGCAGTTGACGGTGATGTTGCGCGAACCCAGTTCACGCGCCAGTGCCCGTGTCATACCGGCCACGCCAGCCTTTGCGGCGGCGTAATTGGCTTGGCCCGGGTTGCCCGAGGCGCCGACCACCGAGGTGATGTTGATGATGCGGCCATAACGCTGCTTCATCATGGTACGCATCACGGCGCGGCTCATACGAAACACGCCCTTGAGGTTGGCCTCGATCACGGCATCCCACTCGTCATCCTTCATGCGCATGGCCAGGTTGTCGCGGGTAATGCCGGCGTTATTGACCAAAACCTGCAGGCCGCCGTATTCCTTGACGATGGCATCCACCAGCGCTTCGCCAGCGGCGCCCTGGGTCACATCCAGCGTGCGTCCGCTGCATCCAGCAAATGCCGACAGGGTTTCGTTGATCTTGGCCGCGCCCGTGTCCGTGGTCGCCGTACCGACAACTTTCAGACCCTTGCGCGCCAGTTCCAGCGCAATCGCCGCACCAATGCCGCGCGAGGCACCCGTCACCAGAGCCACTTGGCCTTCCAATTTCACTTCACTCATACCAATACACCTTTGATGTCTTGCAACGTAGCGGGGTCGAACAACGCCAGACCGGTCAGCTCGGGGTCAATGCGCTTGACCATGCCGGCCAATACCTTGCCCGGACCGCATTCAACCAGTGTAGTCAACCCGCGTGACTTGATCGTCTGCACACATTCCACCCAGCGCACCGGGCCAAAGGCCTGGCGGTACAGGGCGTCCCGAATGCGGTTGGGGTCGGTTTCGACCGCCACGTCAATGTTGTTGATCAGGGGAATCTGTGGCACGGCCAGTTCCACCGACACCAAGCGCTCCTTCAGCTTCTCTGCTGCGGGCTGCATCAAGCGGGAATGGAACGGGGCCGACACCGGCAATGGCAAGGCGCGCTTGGCACCATTGGCCTTGAGCACTTCGCAGGCCTTTTCCACGGCGGCCTTGCTGCCGGCGATCACGGTCTGGGCCGGGTCGTTGAAATTGACGGCTTCCACGGTTTCCGCAGAGCCAGCACCAAAGGACTGGGTCACTTCCAGGCAGCCCGCAGCCACCTTGGCGGCGTCCATACCAAGAATCGCGGCCATGGCGCCCTGCCCAACCGGGACGGCGTCCTGCATGGCCTGCGCACGCAGACGCACCAGCGGCGCAGCCTGCGCGAGAGTGAGGGACCCGGCGGCGACCAGCGCGGTGTATTCACCCAGAGAATGGCCAGCCACAGCAGCCGGCGCCTGACCCACTTCTGCCATCCAGACCCGGTAGGCGGCCACGCCGGCCACCAGCATCACGGGCTGGGTGTTGGTGGTCAGCGCCAGTGCTTCCTTGGGACCTTCGTGGATCAGCTTGGCGACATCTTCGCCCAGCGCGTCCGAGGCTTCCTGCAGGGTTTGCGCAACCACCGGGTTGTCGCCCCAGGCATCCAGCATGCCAACCGATTGCGAGCCTTGTCCGGGAAAAACAAATGCAAACTGTTTCATAGACTTGTTCTTATTAAAAGTGACCACTAGCCCTCGCCGCTTGGGCGTAGGATGCTACAAAATAAGGAGCAATGCACCCCAGGTGAAGCCCCCACCCACACCTTCCAGCAGCAGGGTTTCGCCGGTCTTGACCTGGCCGCTGCGCACCGCAGTGTCCAGCGCCAGCGGAATGGATGCGGCGGACGTGTTGCCGTGTTCGCCCACCGTGACCACCACCTTGTCCATGGAGAGCTTGAGCTTGCGCGCCGTGCTCTGCATGATGCGGATATTGGCCTGGTGCGGCACCAGCCAGTCAATGTCGGCATCGGTCAAATTGGCCTTGACCAAGGTCGCGCGTGCCGCACTTTCCAGCAGTCCGACAGCCAGTTTGAAAACCGCCTGGCCATCCATCTTCAGCAGGGGGTCGCCCAGGACAGCGCCACCCGACACATGGCCGGGGACGCACAGAATGCCAACATGTTTGCCGTCGGCATGCAGGTCGCTGGCCAAGATACCGGGCTTGTCGGAGGCTTCCAGCACCACGGCGCCCGCGCCATCGCCAAACAGCACACAGGTGGTGCGGTCCTTGAAATCCAAAATACGGGAAAAAATCTCGGCGCCAACAACCAGTGCGCACTTGGCAGCACCCGTTTGGATCATGGCATCGGCCACCGTGAGTGCGTAAACAAATCCGCTGCACACTGCCTGCACGTCAAACGCCGCGCCGCCATTGGCACCCAGCTTGTTCTGCAGGATACAAGCTGTGGAAGGGAACACCATATCCGGTGTTGACGTGGCCACAATGATCAGGTCCACGTCCTTGGCACTGCGACCGGCGGCCTGCAGCGCGTTCTTGGCAGCTTCCAGTCCCAGATCACTGCTGAACACGCCATCATCAGCGAAATGGCGCGCGCGAATACCAGTGCGTTCCACGATCCACTCGTCGGAAGTCTCCACGCCCTGGGTTGCCAATTGGGTCACCAGATCGGCATTGGTTACCCTGCGGGGGGGCAGAAAGCTTCCTGTGCCTGTAATTCGAGAATATCGTTTCATGGTGGGGATGGTGGTGTCACCCGTGCCAGCTATTGCACGCTCTCGGAATTCGCCAAAAGAGGCGCTGCGTGGGCGATGCGGACCTGGACACGGTCAAGCAAATTGTTTCGGGCTGCATCATACGCCCGCTGCAAAGCGTAGCCAAAACCCAGCTCGTCGGCCGAGCCATGGCTCTTGAACACCAGACCACGCAGGCCCAACAGGGCCGCGCCGTTGTAGCGGCGGTGGTCAACCCGCTTTTTCAGCGCATTTAGTACCGAGTAAGCGGCAATTGCGGCCATTTTGGTAAATACATTGCGAACAAACTCTGCCTTCAGGAAGCCAAGAATCATCGCTGCCAGGCCTTCACTGGTTTTCAACGCGACATTGCCGACAAAGCCGTCGCACACCACCAGATCAACGGTGCCTTTGAAAATATCGTTACCTTCAACATTGCCAAAGAAGTTCAAATCACCGGATTTGGCCGCTGAACGCAACAAATCACCGGCCTTTTTGATAGTTTCGTTGCCTTTGATGACTTCTTCGCCGATATTGAGCAAGCCGACGGTGGGCGACTCCTTGTTGCTCAGCACCGAAACCAGCGCCGACCCCATCACCGCGAACTGCAACAGGTGTTCGGCCGAGCAGTCCACATTGGCACCCAAATCCAGCATCGTGGTAGCACCACCGGTGGCATTGGGAATTTGGCCGGCAATAGCGGGACGCTCGATGCCATCCACGGTTTTCAGAAGATAACGCGAAATCGCCATCAAAGCACCCGTGTTGCCAGCCGATACTGCCGCCTGAGCACTTCCATCCTTGACCTGCTGGATCGCCACGCGCATGGAGGAATCCTTCTTGCGGCGCAGGGCAATTTCCAGGGGGTCGTCCATGGTGACTACTTCGCTGGCCGCCACAATCCGGGCGCGCGGGTGTGAAAAACCCGCCAGCGGCGCGGCCAAGCCGACCAGAATCAGGGCGGCTTCGGGGTGCTGTTCCAGGAATTGCCGGCAGGCAGGCAGTGTGACCTGGGGGCCGTGGTCGCCTCCCATGCAGTCAACAGCAATTGTGATCATGGGGCAGGCACCCAAAAAGATAGAGACATCAGACAAAACCCAGAGGCCAAAAACGACAAAAGCCCGACGCTACAGGACCTGTAGCTCCGGGCTTTGCGCGAACAGCCGT
>ERZ724517.701-NODE-701-length-19795-cov-20.115400_pt1 | contig 19795 bp, 11 predicted proteins | sample MGYA00376050_ERZ724517 | MGnify/ENA primary metagenome ERZ724517 (study PRJEB28724, sample SAMN07190886) | activated sludge metagenome | isolation source: activated sludge of sewage treatment plant in Hong Hong | place: USA: Christiansburg, Virginia | collected... | reverse complement strand
TTTGCACGAATATCGGCGAAGCGTTGTATGGTGGTTTTTAACGACATATTTTTAAACTACTAAAATTAAAAAATGATACGCTTCATTGTCTCCAACCAATTGCCAACCAAATTTAATGGCCGAAGCAAATGAACGTTGGTTAGACTTAGAAATGGTTGTAAAAAAATATTGAAACCGATCTCTTACATAATCTTTAAACTCATTTCTAACAATAGATATTAACCCTGTGCCATGATAATTTATATCAACTGCTGTTTGTATACCAACAGCTACGCTAGCATTTGCTGGAATTGTTCCATTTTGTTTTAACAACTGTGCTTGCTCTTGGTGCAAACTTAACAACCCAACATTTGTATGATTTACAGTTAGCATATATACTGCCAACACACCTTTATCATAAGCTACAATCACTTCATTTCTATCAATTAATGTTCTATAAAAATCTGCATTAAAAGCTGCACCCACAAAACCCTGATCTACATTTCCGTTTAAATTGGCCAATTGCCATTTTGAATTTAATGTTATTAAAGCATCAATATCATTATACGTTGCTGGTTTAATATCAATTACTCTTGGTTCGTTATGTACAATAATATTGTGTTGCATAGTTTATTTTCCAATCATTCCACCAATGTTAATTGTATTGTTTTCAGCATTAAAATGCCCTATTTCTATTCCACCCATTTTATTGGTAGAAAAATTATAGGGACATAAAATTTTAAACTCTTTGTTGTTTGGTGCATTCAATAATTTATTCCACAGTGGCAATAAAGAACAATTTGCAGAACCACAAGAAATATCTTCATCAATATCAAAATGTGGTGCAAAAATTCTCACTTCATAATCAATTTCGGGCAAACTAGAAAGTGCAGTAATAAATAAACCCCTTATATTATTATTCGCTAACACTGTTGATAGTTGTGGAAAATTGGGTTCTACATTTCTTAAAATTTCAGCATTAGAAACCACAACAATTATATCTTGTAATTCTTCACATTGATAAATTGCTTCAACTTGATTGTTTGCAATACCTAAACAATTGGTATAAACACTTGCGTCATGTATAGCCAATGACTTTGGCATAAACGCAGGCATAGTTACCAATGTAAATTGATGTGTATTGTTGGCTTTTATATTTGTGGTAGACAATTGATAAGGCAATCCTTCTCTTAAAAATATTACTTCTTCAAAGCTATATTGTTCAGAAATAAAGTGCGATGCAATAATGGTTGCATGGCCACATAAAGAAAAAGTATCGCCTGATGGCGTATAAAATTCAATATCAAAAATATTATTTTGCTTATGCAAAACGAAAGCTGTCATTGGTGTATTTTCTTCTATCGCAATTTTAGACATTGTTTCTTTAGAAGGAAATTGCTTGTTACAAAAAACAATGCTAGCAGGATTGCCCAATACTTCTTGAGCATCTATTGCATAAGGATAAATGAATGCTTTTCCCTGAACAATATTGATAATCTCTGAAGGCAAAGTTGATATGTTGATGGTAGATTGCTTCATTGAACTAAAACTCATAATTTAATTTAATGAAGAAATTTCGTCCTGGTTGTAAAATGCTTGAAGGAGCTGAAACACCATCTGCAGCACGACCAGCAGGATTAAAATAATTTACATTGAATAAATTATTACAAACCAATTGAATGGCAGTTCCTTTTAAAACAGTATAGCCAATAGTTGTATTGGCAATTGTGTAAGCTGGAAAAACCTTCTCAGGATTGGCAGGAACAGAAGTGCCAGTTCCTGCATTTTTTATGCCAACATAATTTATTCTACAATTGATGTTTAGTTTTTTAAATGCTGTATAGTTGGCAATTGCATTGAAATGAAAGTTAGCAATATCCGCTACTTTTAAATCAGCATCTTTACCGCTATCGTCTACTGTTTGCTTTGGATTGGTGTATGTATAATTTAAGGTAAGTGAAAAGTTTTTATTGCGATATGTTGCATTACCTTGAATACCAAAAATATTAAACGCTCCTAAATTTTGATTTTGAGATGTTGTTGGAGATAATGTACGAACGCCAACAACGTTGTTAATTACTTCTTGATACATTACCAAATCAGCGGTGATGTATTGATTAATTTTTTTGCTAATTGAAACCTCGTAATTTTTAATACTTTCTGTACCCAACGATGGATTTGGAATACGACCACCAGCTGTTGCAAACTTGGTAAAGTTGGATACGTTTTGAATACCCCTGCTATAAATTGCTTTAATTACCCAATTATTTTTTGCAAAATCTACAACCAAACGTGGACTATATTCTGTGCCATATCCACCATTGGTTCTAATTTTATTTTTATCCATTCTTAAACCACCCGTTATACCAAAATATTTACCAACACGATAATTACTTTGAACATAAACACCTAGATCTTCTAAATTAAACTGATTGCCACCTTGTGCTGCACCACTAAAAACTCCATTTTCTTCTGGTATTAAAATATTAGAAGTGTTCAAATAATTCCCCTGCAATTGGCTGTTTCTATACTCTACTCCTCCAATTACATATAAGTTTTGTGTTGGCGTAAACAATAACTTCAATTCACTTCTAAACTGTTTGTTGTTTTGAAAAAAGTAAGTTGTGTTGTACCCAGGTGTACTGTCTTTTACTAAATCTTTAATGCCCAAGTTGGCTCTTGAGTAATTGTAAACAGCAGTAACTCTTGTATCATTATCAATACCATGCATTCTGTAATTTGATAGTGATGAGAATAACAATTTATTAGATATTTTTTTCTCGTACTTCACAGAAATGTATGATCGTTCCGGAATCCAATAAACATTGTTAATGGCATGACCCAAGTCTGTATACAATGTTCCTGCAGCTTCTTTTTTAAACATGTATTGCATAGCAATTGTAAAATCGCCAACATTAATTTTTCCATTTAGTAAAGTAAGAGTGGTAGGATTTGCAAAGCCTACTTTTTGACCATTCACTATTTTACTATAAGCCGATTTGTCTAAATTTCTAGCAGCTGCAATTCCTGCATTGGTTAACACAATACTATCGGCTGTTGCACCTGTAGAATAAATGGTATAATAAGGGTGCGTTGCTGGCAAATTATTTGTATTGATATATGCTTGAGCATTTGTTTTAATGCTCATAATATTTTTATAGTTTACAGCATCATACACTGAAGGATCATAATCGAAAAATTTTTGAGAGGTTAAATCGTGTCTATCAGACTGATAATGTCTTGCAGTGAACATTGCAGAAAATGAATTCTTTTTATAAGCTACCGTAACATCGGCATAACGACTATTGAAACTTCCAAAACCAACATTTGCATGTATGCCAATGGTTTTATTTTGTTGAATGATGTCTTCAGGTTCTTTCGTAATAATATTAATTACACCAACAAAAGCATTGGGTCCATACATGGTTGACGCAGGGCCATAAATAACCTCCACTCTTTTAATATTTGTAATTGGATATTGACGAGAAATATCGGCAGTATTAGTCCATAAATCATTTTCTTCAACTCCATCTATGAGCAACAATGTTTTTTCCATTGTAGTAGTTCTCAATCCACGTTGATAAGCATTTGCATAGTTTACGCCATATAAAAGTGAAATATCAAAACCCGGCAAATCGGCCAACATTTCAATTAAATCTGTGTATCCTCTTTGAATGATTTCTTCTTTTGTAATAACATTAATGGTTGCAGGAGCTCTTCTAATATCCTCTGCCTTTTTAGATACAGACGATACAATACTTATACGTTGTGCTGAACGTACTAAATTTAATTCATATCTAAAACGTTCTGGGTCTCTAGAATCGGCAGTAAAATCATCTTTCAAAATAAGCAATTGACGAATATTGTCATCTGCTGCATTCATAGAATCGAGGGCTAAAAAACTCATAGCCAACAATCTATAAGCTTGTACTTTTTCTTCGTAACCAAAACCTTTTTCTTTACTTAAACAATTGTTTAGTTGTTCTATGCTTTCATTAAAACGACCAATATTGTATAAGTTTTCTGCTTCGGCAATTGTTGCCAATCCACAATTTTCTTGTGCTATAGCTTTTTGAAAAATGCTGCAACAACAAAGCAGTGTAATAAATAAATATTGTTTCATTGTAATACTAATTCGTTAATTAAATTTCTTCAAAATTGCTTATTTCAATGCTTTGTATAAAGCATCCATTGTACTCTTCCAACCAATAATTTTTTTGTCTTCACTACAAGAATAAATGTGTTCTCCATTGTTGCTATACAAAACTGCATACACCCATTTTGTATGTCCACCTTCTGATAATGTAATTACGTTTTGCGTTATTTTATTCAACGCTTCTTTTACATCAATTAGTTTAATGGTTTGATCTGCACCAGCTGTTGCCAACTGCCAATTTCCGTTGCTTAATTGATGCAATTGCAAGTTGTTTACACTTGATTTATGCAAAGCCAATGTTGTGGAATTGTTTTGTTGGTGGTCTCTTATCCAAATACTTCCATCGTATGTGCCAGCAGCCAATAAATTTTCGGTTGTGCTTACCGTTAAGCTTACCAATTTTGAACTTACTGTATACGTTTGTGCAGCATTGTTTTTAATTAACTCATCGTAGTTGTTATAAATTAAAACTTTATTGTCTGCTGCTAAATAAATTTTACCAGAGTTTCCCAAATGCAATGCCACTAAATTATTTCTTACAATACTGCCTTGCATTAAAGTACTTGCATCACTTGTAAATCGTTTTATTTCGTTGGTTGTTAAAACAATAAATTGATTGTTATTAATTACTGCAATACTTTTTGCAATACCATTAAAAGTAAATTTCAATGTTTCTTTAATGGCTTGTGTATTGGTAATATCAAAAACAAATCCATTGCCATTGGCTGTTGCTACAAATAATTTTGTACCATCTTTTGATGTTGCCAATACTCTAATATCTTGCTTTAATTGAATAGGGTTTCCTATAGTTTGCAATGTACCGTTTTCGGCTTTAGCTACATACAAAGCTCCAGATTCATCGGCAGTAAAAACAATGTTTGAGTTTGGTTTAGCTTCCATTACTCTAACAGGAAATTTATGATAAGTTGCTTGGTTTTTATTGTTGATTGAATTGGTCCAATTGGTATGTAAAGCTGTATAAATTTCTGATGTTTGTTTAGGTCCGTCATTTTTTTTGTTTAGCTCATACGCTTGCAATGCCAATTCTTTACTTTTCGTTTTATCACCTTCTCTAAATTTTAAAATTGATTGATTGGCTAAATTTTTTGCTTCGGCCAATTCTTTTAATCTATTAGAAATGGTTCTTTCTTTATCGGCATTTTTCTTTTCTTCTTCAGCCTTCTTACGTTGTTCTTCTGCTATAGTTGCATTTTTTTGTGCTTTAGATTTTTCTGATTCTGCAACTTTTGTTTGCTCCTCTGCATTATTTTTTTGCTTAGCTGCTTCTTGTGCATTTTGTTCGGCTACTGCTTTTTGTTTTATTGCTTCTTCAGTTTGTGCTTGAGCATTGCTTTTTTGTTTATTGGCTTCGTCTGCACTTTCTTCGGCTAAGCTTTTTTGTTTTTCAGCTTCGTTTGCATTTTGCTCGGCTACTTTTTGTTGCTGCAAAGCAAACAAACGTTGTTTCTCTGCTTCAATAGTTTTGTTATCGGCTAATAGCTTTTGTTTGTTGGCTTTATTACGTTGATCAAAAGAATAAATGGCCAATAAAAACCCTACCAATGCAATACAAGAAATAAAAATGGCTACCAATCTTGCTCTACGCAATCTACTTTTTTGCATTTTTTCTTTATGCAACAATGCTAACTCACTTTGTTGTTTACAATGTTCTAAAAAGAGCATTGCTTTTTCAAAATAGTTGTTGTATCGAGATGCCCAAGTGGCATTTGGATTGGCTTCTTCTTTCCATTTCCAAGCTAACTGCAATTCTGGGTCTCTCCATAATCCACCTTTACCCAATTCGTACAAATTGGCTGCTTCACATAAACGCAAATAAATATCGGCCGATTGATTTTCTTCTTCTACCCAATTAATTAATCTACTCCAACAACGCATTAAACTTTCGTGAGAAATATCAATGATTGTATCATCTGTGATTGTAACAGAAGCTGGTGGCATTAAAAAACTTCGTCCTGGCTGACGGAACACTTCTATCACTTCAATTACTTCGGCAGATGAAGCATTTGACAACTTATTTAGTTCTGAAAGTTTTGTTGGTCGTCTTATTCCTCTTGCATCGCTGCCTCTATCGGTTAATCCTTTAAATAAGCTTTCACAAATTTCTTTTTGTCTGTCTGTTTTTAATTCGTTGTAAGCTTCCTCCGCATGTTGAGATAAAGCTTGAGCCATTGTTCCAGTTTCTTCATACTCTTCAACATCAATAGCCGTATCTGGATTTTGTTTGGCTTTCCAAACATCCCATGTACGCATTAAAGCATGTTGTAAAATTGGAAGTTGATCTGGATTATCGCCAACATCATTCAACAATTGATTGAGCAATCTTGGTGTAATGGTTGCACCACCAACTGCCACAGGACCAGAAATTGCATCCCTCCTTTCATCACGAGTCATTCTAGGTACTAAATATTGCCCTTCATTAATGGCTTCTGGCAAACCTCTAAACTCTGTACAATCCCCTAAAAAATCTGAACGCATGGTGAACACAACATAAATAGGATATTCTTTTTGTTCGGATGCTTTCAGCAATAAATTAATGAAGGATATTGAATCTCGTTTTCCTTCTTTGGCATCTTTTTCTAGCTTACTAAAACGAAATATTTCTTCAAACTGATCTACTAAAATTAATAAATTGTTCTTTGTATCAATTCCACTTTGCTTATATATTTCTACCAATCCCTGGCTACTTCTTCTTAAAGTGCTTTCATTAATTGAAGTGTATGTAAATGCATCTTCGTCGCTTTCAAAATGCTGGTATAAAATATTGGGTTGTGCCAATGCTTGGGCCATATTGCCAATAGGATTGTTGCCGGGCCTAAACGTACAAATTTTCCAATTAGAACCTGCACCAGCCATAAAGCCACTGTGCAAAGATGGTATTAACCCAGATTTTACTAAAGAAGATTTACCACTTCCTGATGAACCAATTACAGCCAAAAATTTTACCATTCTTAGCTTTTTCATCAATTCATCTACCTGTTTTTCTCTTCCAAAAAACAGCACATCTTCATCCTCTTCAAAAGAACGAAGCCCTGGAAAGGGATTGAATATGTTGGTATCTGTTAGCATGGTTGATGTATAATTATTTAGATAACAGGTTTACTAATTGTTGAATTGGAACTTCATTTAAGCCATTTAAAACTTCGGCTTCAACCGATCGGAATCTTTGTTTTGAAGGTGAATCTGGCGAAGCCAAATACACTGCTTTTATGTTTAGTGGTTGTTCTCTTCCATAGCCATTGATTTTTAAAAAATCTCTCATTTTACTACGCAACCACAACTCGTTGGCATTGCCAAAAAATATAATTGCGGCATCACACATTTTAAGATTTTCAATATGATCTTCTCTAATTTGCGATTCATCTCCATCAAAAATTGGAATAACTACTTCATGTCCATTATCAAACAAAACATCTTCCAATGGCTTAATTAAATCCATATCCTGCATATCGCAAATCAAATAAATGAGCTTCGATTTTTTAGTTGAAGTACCAGTTTCGTTTACTGTTTGAGCAACTGGCTCAGGTTTCTTTTTTTCTTCTTCTAATGCTTTTAGTTTATCGGAAATAATACTTTTAAAATCTTCAATACTGCTTATAATAAAATCGGCACCAGCAATTCCTTCTTTGCCACTTTGCAGTTTATCTACAAATGCTTGTTGTCTATCATCTGTTGGTACATTATTTTCTGGCATCCAAATTAATCGAGGCAATTGTTTGGTTACACTTTGTGCTGTTGCAATTTCGTTTTGTATTTCAACAATACTTTTTTGTGTTCCTTCTGGCACAACACCATAACCAGCACCCATTAAATGTATACACAAATCGGCTTCTTGAATAAAATGAGTAACTTCTGCATGCAACACAGGGGCAATTAATGGCAATTGTTTGCTTGGTAAAATAGTATAATCTAAATCTTGCAATTCTCTTTTAATACTATCTCTAAAGTCTAATGTATCATAACTGCTTTCGGCTAAATAAATTTTCTTTTTTTGTTTTATTGGAAGTGCATTTGGAGCAGCAGTAGTAATTGTTGTGCTTGATGCTGTGTTTGAAACTGTTGGTGTTGAATGGTTGGTTGTACCTTCTAACGATTCTAAAAAAGTACAAATATCGTTTGCTAAATCGTCTAATTTTTCCCAGTAAGCTATTTCAGATTGTTGCCCAAAAACTTGTCCATATTCTTTTACTCTTCCAGAATTTGGATCGGTACTATAAAACTCATATCCCAATACATTTTGTATTTTTTCTGGATGTAACTCTAATCGTACAGGGGTTTTTATTACTTTAAATATTCTTGATTTATTTTGTAAGGTAAATCCAACGTTTTGCTCACAAGTAGCATAAAATTCATTCACTTCTTTTATACACCAATCGCTTTTTACATAACGTGGTGTAAGAATAGAAATCATAACAGCAACTTGCGAAAACTGACTTACAATTTGTTGATCGAAAATGTGATTGCCTTGTAATGATAAATCTCTCCAAATATTGGGTCTTCTTCCAAGTAACTGTGCTAAACGAATATCTAAAGCTCTATGAAACTCAGTGATCCATCCTTTTTGAGATGCAACCATAGACTCATCATCTATATGAGCATAGCTTATAAATATGTCTTTATTAAATTGCATGTTTTATATTGAATGTGCAATTGTATTGCTATTCTTTAACTGGATTAATAATGTTTAATACAGGAACCATTAGAAAAATATTCAAATCTTTTTCCTTCTCTTCTAAAGTTAATTTTTCATATGGGATTAGTTGATCGTGAATTTTCAACACCTCTTTCAACAAGGTTTTCTCTTTTTTGTCGTTAGGAAAAGGCCCATATTTAAAATTAAAAACCATTTTTTCTGCACTCCATCTTGTATGCTCAACGGGTGCTAATCTAGTAAAATATTGTGTAATATTTTGCTGTGTCATTGGCCAACAACCAATTTGTTTAAAAACATGCACTTTCATGGCTACTTGACGAGCAGCATACTTATTAGAATCTTTTTTGCGATAAGATAATAAATGCCAATGTTTTTTAATTGAAAAATAGTCAACCAATTGTGACCATTCAATACCAGTAGCTTTTTGTAGTTTCTTTAAAATAATGTCTTCTATTTCTTTTTCATTAAGTGAGGTATGTGTTTCTGGCAAACTCAACATCGTTTGTTCCAACTCATCTGCTATAGCAGCAGCATTCTTTATATTAAACTGATTTTCTAAAATATACGAAAATTCATATTTAATGGCATAAAAGAAATTGATCATTTTAGAAAGCTTATGTGTAAGCTCCGATTCTTCAATTAAACCTTCTGCAGTGCATGTATTGGTTATTAATCTATAAGTTTGAATTCCTAAACTTGTATTTAATAATTTAGACAATGATTGATCGGGTTTGCGATTGGCATTTAATAAATCTAATACATCAGTATCTTCTGGTAAGCAAACAACAATAGGAGTTTGTGTTGTACTTAATGTTTGAGTGTATAAAAACTGACGGAAACTTGCTGCTATAGAAATCAGTTCAGCATCTTTGGGTCCAAAAAAATAAGCAACTTTTATTTTACTTAATTTTTCAATATGTGTTTTCGACCATGCAAAATTTGCAAAGAAAGTTCCATTCAATAGTTTAACGGGTATCAAATCAACAAACTCACTTAAATAAGGATATTTATAAGTTAAATAGTTGAAATGAGTATCGGCATGTTCATCGGTTAAATAAATTTTAAGTTTACCTGCATCTGGGTAATGGCTTAAAATCATGTTTTCTACAATAAATGCTTCTGCAACATCATTAAAACCTACAACAGCAATTGCATTTTCCGATTCTTTATCGTTAAAGTTTAAAAACTTGTAAGGCGTATAAGTATCGTATATTTTTTTTGCTGCCGATTCGTAAACATTAAAAGTTTCCAATTCATAATGGTCATCTTCATTGTGTATATCAAAATAATCTTTTAAAATATTCTCATTGGCAGCACTATTAATGTGCACCATTATTTTATGAGGATCGGATTTGTCTTTTTTACTATTGGTCAATAAATAATTGGCTAAACTACCTGCAATTTCAATATTCAACTCATCTCTATTACTTGTTAAAATACAAATTTTAGATTGGTTAACAGCAGCCATTTGAAATGTTTTAATTTCAGATGGTTTTTCTGTAAAAACAATACCTCCATTGTGTTTAATGGATTCTATATATGGATTTGTTTCGTCACTTTCTACAACAATCACTTTGTATCCTTTTTTAAGTAATTGAATAGCCAATGTTTTACCAATATGGTTTAAACGAAAAATTACTATATGGTTTCTAAATGTTGCATTTATACGATAAATTAAATACGATTTACTAACTCTTTTCCAAACCAAACTAAATACACTAGTACATATTAACAAAGCTGCTAAATATTGTGCTACTAGAATATAGGTATTTTCTGGAACAGCACTAACATGGTGCATCATAAAAAAACAAATGGTAGCATATATAACTCCAAAAAAGTGGAAACCATGACCATTGGGATCATGCTCTGCTATTAAGTAATGTCCAAAAATAGATAAGCTAAAAACCAATATTACAATTAGAGGAAAAAGTACAGGATTGATTTTAGGACTTGGCGACCTCATAAGCTAAAAATAAATAGTGAGTTGTTTAATTCAGTAGAGTCAAAAATAATATATTGTACCCTATAAACCTTGTTGTTATTGTATATATTATGCAAATGGTGTATTTATGATGCATATGAGCAACATTTATAACTCTATAAGCATTTAAGAATATCTTATAAGCTTAAAACAAAGCCCATTAATGGTATTATATTGCAAGCAATTTAAAGAATACGACATGAAGAAAGCAGCTTTTATTCCTGCACGTTATGCAGCTACTCGTTTTCCTGCCAAATTAATGCAGTTATTGGGTAATAAAACAGTAATAAGGCATACTTATGACAACACCATTGCAACAGGTTTATTTGATGAAGTTTGGGTAGTAACCGATAGTGAAATTATTTTTAATGAAATTGTGCAGTATGGTGGCAATGCTGTAATGAGCAAAAAACAACACGAAAGTGGTAGCGATAGAATTGCTGAAGCCATTGTTGAAATAGATGTTGATATTGTAGTAAACGTACAAGGCGATGAACCTTTTGTAAAACGTGAACCATTAGAAAAATTATTGGCAGTATTTACTGACGCAAGTGTGCAAGTTGCTAGTTTAATGCAAGTATTAACAGATGCAAAAAGCATTGCCGATCCTAACTATGTAAAAGTTGCAGTTGATAAAAACATGAACAGTTTACTATTTAGTCGTAGCCCAATTCCTTATCATAGAGATACAAACCTTTTACCAACTTATTATGAACATATTGGTGTGTATGCCTTTCGAAAACAAGCTTTACTCAACTTTACCAATTGGGAAATGACGCCTTTAGAAGCTGCTGAAAAAATTGAATGTTTGCGTTATCTTGAAAATGGCATTCAATTAAAAATGGTTGTAACCGATTATATGGGTATAGAAATAGATACACCAGAAGATTTGGAAAAAGCCACACAATTTTTATAAGCTATTATTCTAAAAAACAATAGCTTTAAAGCAGTAAACTGCCAATATGCGTTACTTAGCTTTTTTGCTTTTATTATTTTGCACAACTGTTGTTGCACAAAAGCAAGAAAAAATTATATGTCGACATTTAAATAATAGCAATGGTTTAATGCATGGCAACATTAACAGTATAATACAAGATACAAATAAGTTTATTTGGCTTGCAGGAGATGAAGGTTTACAACGCTACGATGGTTATGAATTTACCAACTATTTCAATGACCCAACACAACAAAATAGCTTTCCAAAGGGTAGACTCAATAGCATTGCGATTGCTCCAAATGGCAAGTTGTGGATTGCTTCTTTTTTTGATGGTTTTGGAAGTTACAATTGCATAAATGGAACTTTTAAAAATTATCGTCCAGGTAATCCATCAATACTCAATAGCAATGCCAATGGATATAGAGATTTTTTTATAGATGCAGATAATACAGTGTTTGCAAGCAGTACCAATGGAGTTGTTAAAATAAAAAATGACAGTATTGTACAAGTTTTTTCTACACAAAACTCTGCATTACAAGGAAGCCTTGTAGGGCATGTTGTTAAAGATAAAAAAGGCAACTTATGGATTGGAACTGTGGGTGGATTAAATTGTTTAAATAGTAGAACAAACACAGTTCAAAATCATACAAACAATACAACTATAAAGGCTTTTGCAGCAAATGTTCTAAAAGATAATATTGGTAACAAAGCTGCTATTGCTAAGTTGTTTATTGACAAAAAAAATAATTTATGGATTAGTACTTGGCAACCTTCTTTGTATAAATACAATATAGATAGCAATACTTTAATCAAGATACAATTACCCAATGCAACAAACAATCCTTACGATTTATTGGCCACCACTTTTGTAGAAGATGATTTTAAAAATTTGTGGATAGGTACTGTAAACAATGGATTGTATCAATACAACAGCTACAACAATTGTTTTAATCATTATACACACAATAGCTTTGATGAACAAAGTATTTCTACCAACGAAATAAATGCATTGTTAAAAGACGTAGATAACAATATTTGGGTTGCTGGAAAAAACACAATCAGCATTTTTAATCCAGAAAAAAATGTCATTCAATCACTTGCTAGTAATAGCAGTGGTGCAATAACATCTACATTTTTTTCTGCTGACGGAAGCCTTTGGACTGCTGATGCCCAATGGCTTTATCATTACAACAACAACTTAAAATTTGTTGCCCAATACAAACAAACAAACAGTAAACAACCAAAAGATGTTTGGGTAATGAAAGAATCATTTAACAAAAATGAAATTTTTATAGGCAAGCAAGATGGCTTTTTAATTTTCAATAAAACAACCAACAGCTTTACAGATTATTCAACAATTAAAGGTTTAAGCAACAACCCAATTACAGATATTATTGAAAGACCCAATGGAATTTTTTATTTATGTAGATGGTGGTGGAATGACAATTTAGTTGAACTGAATACTCGAAAAAAATTAGTAACCACCATACAATTTTCGAACAATACGCAAACAGAATCTAAGTTTGAAATTGCCAATGCAATACAAAAAAATAAAGATGAATATTTTTTGTTTTCTAAAAAAGGACTCTTTATACTGAATGCCCAAACCAATAAAGTAATACTTGAAGATTCAGCTTTTATTGCTGGGCAATCAATTTTAGTAAACAACAATTTCTATGCTGCAACTGCTTATGATGGTATTAAGGTGTACAACCTAGCAAGTAAAACAATTACATCTATATCTAAACACAATGGTTTAAATGCTTTCAACACCAAATCAATAGCGTATGCTGGCAACAATATTTGCTGGATAGCCACCAATACTGGCTTATTTAAATGGAATATTGCTACAAATACTTTTACACAATTTGATGAAAAAGAAGGGTTGTTTAATACAGCAATTATTGGTAGTAGTTTAGCAGTTGGTAGTACAGGAAATGTTGTCTTTAGCAATGGTGAATTGTTCTACATTAATCCATCTACAATTAAAGCAACAAAGCAGCCACCGGTTACTATTATAAGTTGCACAGTGGGCAAAAAAAATATTTTACCCAACCAATTTAACAGTACAATTCTTGTAAACTATTTTGAAAACAATATTCAAATAAAGTATGCTGCCATTAATCATTCTCAATCGCAAATTAAATACCAACACAAACTAGTTGGGTACGATAAAGATTGGGTAAATGGAGAACAAAGATTTGCAAATTATACAAACCTTCCAGCCGGAAAATATACTTTACAAGTTAGAATAACCAACGAAAATGATGTTTGGGGAACTGTTGAAAATAAGTTGCAATTTAAAGTTACACAAGCCTTTTATACTGCTTGGTGGTTTTATGCATTTATTGCTATACTTGTTTTAGTTACTATTTATTTTTATTATAAAAGCAGAATCAATAGAATTATTGAACTTCAAAAATTACGCAACAATATCTCAAGAGATTTACACGATGAAGTTGGATCAACACTTAGTAGCATTTCAATACTTAGTACATCGGTATTAAACAATATGCAAACACAGCCAATAAAAGCAAAAGATTGGGTTACGCAAATTGGCCATTATGCAATACACATGCTAAATGTAATGGACGATATTGTTTGGACAATTAATCCGAAAATGGATTCATTTGAAAGCCTTGTTGCAAGAATGAAAGAAACAGCTTATACACTTGTAGATGCTACAGATATTGAACTAAAATTTGATTACAATGAAACTTTGAATCAAGTAACATTACCCATGCTTACCAAAAAAAGCATTTACTTAATTTTTAAAGAAACAGTTAACAATGCCATTAAACATGCACATTGTAATACAATACAAATAATTCTAAAAAAAGAAAATAGCCATTTATTCATGCAAATAAAAGATGATGGAAAAGGCTTTGATGTAGAACAAGAAGTTAGTAGAAATGGACTAAAAAATATTCATCAACGAGCTAAAGAAATCAACGCAAAAATTATTGTTACAAGCAATTCTAATAATGGAACTCAGTTAATTCTAATTATACCATTGTAACCCATTTATGGTATAATTTACCTAAATACAATTTGTATTTTTATGCAAACACAAGAATTGGATATACGCATTACCATATTTGATGATAGTGAAGCTATTAGAAACTCACTGTATCAGTTACTAAACTATACACCAGGTTTTTTGGTTGTGGGTATGTATGCTAACTGTACCAATTCCATTCAAAAAATTGAAGAAAGTTTACCAAGAGTAATACTGATGGATATAGATATGCCTCACCAATCTGGCATAGTTGCTGTAAAAGAAATTAAGAAGCAATTTCCAGCTACTGATATTATTATGTTTACTGTTTTTGAAGATGAAGATAAAATTTTTGAAGCTTTAAAAGCCGGAGCAACAGGCTATTTGTTAAAGAAAACACAGCCATTAAAAATTATTGAAGCAATACAAGAAGTTACTGTAGGAGGAGCTCCAATGAGTGCTTCTATTGCACGAAAAGTAATGTTGCATTTTAATCAATCGGTAGCAAAGCAAAACAATAAAGATGTATTGGCTGCAAGAGAACAAGATGTATTAAAAGGATTAATAGCAGGATATAGTTATAAAATGATTGCAGCTCATTTAAATATTAGTGTTGAAACTGTAAGAACTTACATTAAACGTATTTACGATAAAATGCATGTACACTCAATGACAGAAGCTGTTGCCAAAGCCATAAAAGAAAAGTGGTTCGAGTAGTTTGTAACCCTTTTATGGTATTTCCATAATTACACATTTAAAATACTTTCATGTTCAAATTAATTATTTTATGAAACGTATTTTACTTGCTTTCTTTTTTATACAAACTTTAAGTGCAGTACAAGCACAAATTAACCCTGCAGGAAGTTACGATAGTTGTGGTGCAGCAATTACATTAACTGTAAATGCAAGTTGTACACCAAGTGGTCAAACTTATCAAACCACCAATGCTTCAAAAAGCCCCCAAACATCGCCAGGGTTTAATAGTTCTGATGATGATGTTTGGTTTAAATTTACTACGCTTGCCGACCAAACACATGCTAAAATACAAATATTAAATGCAGTTGGAGGTATGGGCAACTGCATAGAATTATGGAGCAGTTGTAACGCATCAAACCATTTAGAATATAGTTGTGGTACTGAGCTAAATTCAACAAGCTTAACCCCTAACACAACATATTTAGTAAGGGTGTATACCAACGGAACTTTTGCAACATTGAGTTCTTTTGATATGTGTGTTGTAAATACAACACCTCCGCCTCCACAGCCCAATAGTAGTTGTTCATTTGCAAGTAATATTGTTGTTTCTACAAACTCACTTACTTGTAACCTTTTTCCTTTTTCAAATGCATTTGCTACTGGCAGCACAAGTGTTGCAGCACCTGCATGTTTAAGCAGTAATTATAAAGATATATGGTTAAAATTTACACCTTCAAATATCGGATTGCTTTCTTTTAGAATGCAAGATTATGTTGCCATAAATGGTTCTTCTTTTCCTACTTATTACGTTGCAGTGTATGAAGGAACAGGAGGATGTGCATCGTTAAACTATATTGGTTGTTCATCTTATATACCAACATCTGGTAACGATTTTCAATTACCAGGTACTTACAATTCAGGAACAACTTATTACATCAGATTGCTCTGTGATAATTCAATTGAAGGAAGTTTTCAAACTTGTATAAAGCCAAGTGCTACTATAACAAGTTATCCAACTGCTGCAGATAGTACTTGTTCTAGAGCAATACAAATTCAATCATCAGCAAATGCAACAGCAGCTTATACAAGTGGTTCTACCAATGGTATAAGAGTAGTTAGTCAATTGGCATGTTACGGCTACAATGCTCCCAACGCTTTAGCTTGGTATAGTTTTACTGTACCTTCTTCAGGTATATATTTTGTAGACTTTACCAATTTTGTTCGTTTAACCTTGAATGCAAACAATGCAGGTTTTAGAATTTTAAAACGCAGTAGTTGTTATTCAACTGCAACAGATTCAATAATTACAAAACCACCTGAGGGTACTTATGATACACTTATTTGTGTTGATAATATTTCTTACAACAATCAAACCGTTGCCTTAACCAGTGGAACACAATATTACTTAACCGTAATGGAAAATAGCTATAATGGTGGAAGAGTTGCTTACGATGTTAGAGTTATTGGCTCTACACCTGCTATAAACGATGATAGTGCAAACGCCATAACATTAATTCAAGATGTTACTTGTGGCAGTAGCACAACAGCAACAACTTTACGTTTTAGTACACTGAGTACAACACCCAACCCTTTTGCATTAAGCAACAGTGGCACTTACACACAAGATGTATGGTATAAATTTGTTGCAGCAACTACAACAGCAAACATTAATGTTACACTCAATAGTGGTACAACAAGATTGGCAGTTTACAATAACAATGGAACTATTAAATACGATCCCGGTGCAAATGCAAGTTTAATTACTGTAAACTCATTAACTATTGGCAATACCTATTTAATACGTGTTTTAAATACCAATGGCACACCTGTTGCAGCCAATGCTAATTTTAATATTTGTGTATTTGGAACTCCGTCATCTTCTATTGCTGGCACTGTTTCAACTTGTACCAATAGCGATGCTGTTTTAACTTCTACCAATAGTGGCAGGTGGTTGCATTTTACAAAAGCTGGCTTTCAAACAGTATCAATATTTGATGGCCCTGCAAAACCTAGTTTTAACTTTATACCAAGAGGAAATATTTCAACTACGTATTTTACAAATACTGGCGGCGTTAGATTAAATATTGGTACTGCTTATTTAGATAGAAATTTTGAAATAAGTGATGGAGGAAATAACTTTTCCAATAGCCCAGTACGAGTACGATTTTATTTTACAATTCCCGAATTTAACAACTTAATTGCATCAGCCAACAATGGAGGTATTTCTGCTCCAAACGAATTAAAAGTATATCGAATTCCAGGTGCAAGCTGTAGCAATGCAACAACTGCTGGAGGTTTATATTACAACATTGATAGTTATGGTTACCTAAGCGATCCATCTGCTCCAACTGTTGCAACAGGATATTATGTAGATATGATTACACCAAACTTTTCCGGATTTTTCTTACAACAAGCTGCTCAAAATTTATTGGTTCCTGCAACATGCGGTAGTTTCTCCTATAAAATAAATCAAGAAAAAATTCAATTTTCTCTTTCTACACTTACAGAAAAAAATGTATTGGCATACGAACTTCAACATAGCAAAAATGGTGTAGAGTTTACAAGTATTGAAACTATAAATGCACAAAACAACAATAGCAATTCTTATTCATTTATTACAAGGCAGTCAATTACCAACAATGCATATTATCGTGTTAAGCAAATCAATAAAGATGGCTCTAACAGTTTTATTTGTAACACACTTCGCATTACAACAAAAACATCTCAACATATTTTTAAAGCCATTTATCCGAACCCTGTTAAGCATGAAATTTATTTAGAAAAACAACAAGAGTACAATGGCACCATTCAAATAACCATTCTAAATACCGCTGGAAAAGTATTCAAACAACTTTCACTATATCAAACAACTAATTCAATTATTAAAATACCCGTTCATCAATTAAGCAACGGAATGTATTACTTACGAATTATTAAAAAAGATGGAACTGTAGAAACAAAACAGTTTATAAAAGGGTAAATGTTAGCCGGGGGGCTAATACTTTGGGCGACAATTTATTGTCGCCTTTTTTATATTCAAAAAATTACCTCAATTTCGTTCAATTCATTTTTAAGTATCATTCATTATAATACAAAACTTATGCAATTTAGAAATTTTAAAATGGTAGATTATGTGGTGTATGGACGTGGCAGCTTTAATCAACTAGATGAAATTTTGGCTCCACAACGTAAAGGCGATGCTCCAATGATTTTTTTAGTAGATCATTTTTTTGAAGGAAAGGCATTGGCCAATCGTGTACCTCTTAGAGGAAAAGATAAAATTGTTTTTGTTGATGTTACCTACGAACCAAAGACAACTCAAGTAGATGCTTTGGCGAAAGAATTAAAAGATGAGTTTGGTACAGTAAGTGGAATTATTGGTATAGGTGGAGGAAGTGCAATGGATTTAGCAAAAGCCGTAAGTTTAATGATGACAAACACTGGAAGTAGTGCCGATTATCAAGGTTGGGATTTGGTTAAAGAACCTGGTGTTTATAAAGTAGGTATTCCAACATTAAGTGGTACAGGTGCAGAAGTAAGCAGAACAACTGTATTAACTGGCCCAACTCGTAAGTTGGGAATGAACAGTGATTTTACACCTTTCAATCAAATTTTATTAGATCCAGAATTGTGTAAAGATGCTCCAATTAACCAACGTTTTTATACTGGCATGGATTGCTATATTCATTGCATTGAAAGTTTAGAAGGTACTTACTTAAATGAGTTTAGCAAAAGTTATGGAGAAAAAGCATTGCAATTGTGTCGTGAAGTATTTTTAGAAAATTCTACTTGGACAGATTCTCATGACGATAAATTAATGATGGCTTCTTATGCTGGAGGCATGAGCATTGCTTATAGTCAAGTTGGTGTTGCACATGCAGTAAGTTATGGGTTAAGTTATTTGTTGGGAACAAAACATGGCATTGGCAATTGTATTGTAATGAACCATTTAGAAGAGTATTATCCTGCAGGTGTAGTTGAGTTTAAGAAAATGGTTGAGTTGGGTGGATTTGATATTCCACAAGGCATTTGTGCTGACTTAAAAGAGGAACAATTTGAAGCAATGATAAATGTAAGTATTGGCATGAAACCTTTATGGGAAAACGCTTTGGGAAAAGATTGGGAAAGCATTATGACTAGAGAAAAGCTAAGAGCATTGTACGAAAAATTATAAATTAAGTTTTAAGCTATACACATGCAAACAATCTCGAACGATGTTTTACAAGTTACCATTTCTTCAAAAGGAGCTGAGTTACAAAATATTCAACACTTTAAAAATGGACTAGAATATTTGTGGAATGGAGATGCCAATTTTTGGGGAAAGAAAAGTCCGGTTTTATTTCCAATTGTTGGTGGATTAAAAAATGGTGAATACA
>ERZ724517.698-NODE-698-length-19858-cov-4.708731_pt1 | contig 19858 bp, 20 predicted proteins | sample MGYA00376050_ERZ724517 | MGnify/ENA primary metagenome ERZ724517 (study PRJEB28724, sample SAMN07190886) | activated sludge metagenome | isolation source: activated sludge of sewage treatment plant in Hong Hong | place: USA: Christiansburg, Virginia | collected... | reverse complement strand
TAGATATTTTCGTCTATAGCATCTAGTTCAAAATATGTTAATAATTCATCTAATGCTTTTGACATGTATCAAGTTCAACTTTATCTACTGGAAAATATTTGCAATTTCTAAAAGTTCAAGGTCAACACGATTTAGTTCAATAGTGGCTTCAGCTAAAGTCACACGCTTAATTTCTTTACCTTTTAAAGATACCATTTTGCCATAATCTTTTTCATTTACAGCATCGATCGCGGCTATACCAAATCGTGTAGCCAATACTCGATCAAAGGCAGTTGGTGTACCTCCACGTAAAACGTGACCAAGTGTAGTTTCGCGTGTTTCAAATCCAGTACGTTGTTCTATCTCGCGAGCAACACGATAGCCAATTCCACCCAAACGCTGATGTCCATATTCATCTACATCATAATTAATTTTTTTCATTGTTCCTTCAATGGGTAATGCGCCTTCCGCAACAACAATAATTGAAAAATGAGAACCACGAGTATGACGTCTTTTTATTTGTTCACAAATTTGATCTAAATCAAATTCAATTTCAGGTACTAAAACAGCATCTGCACCACCTGCGATTCCACTATAAGTCGCTATCCAACCAGCATGTCTTCCCATTACTTCTACTACCATTACCCGGTCATGGCTCTCTGCTGTTGTATGTAAACGATCGATTGCGTCAGTTGCTATTTGTACAGCTGTATGAAAACCAAATGTTACATCAGTAGCTGAAATATCATTATCTATTGTTTTTGGCACACCCACAATATTTATGCCTGAATCGCTCATTGAAGCAGCACCAGATAGCGTTCCCTCTCCTCCAATAGCAATCAAACAATCAATATTATTATTTTCTAACGATTTTTTAACAATATCCGCACCGTCATCAATCATTGTTGGTGATAAACGTGAAGTTCCTAATATTGTACCGCCCCTGTGTAATAAACCTCTAGAACTATCTATAGAGAGTTCAATATAGTCAGATTCCAATACACCTTTCCAGCCATATTTATACCCAACTAGTGCGTGACCATAGAATCCCTCACCTTTTCTAATAATGGCACGAATAACCGCATTTAGCCCAGGACAATCGCCTCCTGAAGTTAAAATTCCTATTCTCATCTTATACCTTTCGTAAGACTTCTATTATTACACTTAACCATCTACATATCACGTATTTAATAGCGCTAAACTTAGATCATGGAAAAACTTAAAGATTCAAACCAAATAAATACAGAGGATATCGCTTCATTTTTTGAAGGAGAAGAGGTAGAGCAAATTGAATTTGTTCTGGCGGCATCTCATTCTAAACTTCCACGAGCTATGGTTTCACGACATGTGTATGTTGCCGCAATGAGCAAAACACGCCTAATCATGTGGGCCAAAAGGCGCACATTGGCAAAAAGCCTCTCTGAGATTTCTTGCTCGGTGATGTTTGAAGATTTACAAATACAAGACACTTGGTCTAAAAAAAATAAAAAGAATTGTGAATTACTATTTCCTGATGGACAATTAATTATTGTCGAGTCTTTTGATGCTACAAACTTATTTGTAGAAAATTTAGTGAATGCAATCGTTGAGATAAATAAACCAATTGCAACTAATACGAATCAACAACCAATCGCAGGTGAAGAGGTATATAGTCAAAAAGGTGTGGCGCTTAGTAATGATGTTGCTGAGGCTTTAGAAGAATCATTGGGCGCAAAGTCTTCTATTCCAAAGTCTCCAGAAACTGAATTAAGTTCACACGAACGAAGCCAAGAGAAAAAGAAAAAAGAAGTGGTAGTTACTCGGGATGTTATCATTCAAAGTTTATCTCGCGCACTTGATGGTTCCATCTCTCTAGAGTCACTGCAACAATGGGCTGTTAAAGTAAGGGACTTCAAAGTATTAGATGCTGATGAAGCAATGGTTAGCTATATTTTATTCTCATTATCGCGAATTGATCCATCAAATCCAGATTCAGCAAAAGAAGCAATCGGGGAATATTCTGAACGTTTAAATATTTCTTTAGTTTAAAATTACTTTTGTCTCTGGTCGCACAGCATATATTTAGATAGGTATAGTAGAAGCATAAGAATCTACATATCCATATTTACAAAGTGAAAATATTTCATACATAATTTCATCAGTAAGATTTCGTAATACTAGCTTCGAATCAGTATTCGATTTATACTTTTCAACATCGATTGCTTTACCAAAATGTATAGAAATTTTTTTACCAACTCGTGGTAATTTTTCATGAACATCTTGGACATTCTCGGTGCCAACAATACCTACAGGTATGATTACAGCGTCAGTTTCAATTGCTAAACGAGCAACGCCTGTATGGCCTTTATGTAAAAAACCGTCTCGAGTTCTTGTACCTTCAGGATAGATAGCAAACACACCCCCATTTTCTAGCACTCCTTTAGCTGCTTCAAGTGCGCCAGTAGCACTATTTAAACTATCTCTTCTTACAGGGATTTGGCCTGTACTTTTAAAAAACCATCGCGTTTTTATCGAATCAAAATACTCAGCTTTAGCTACAAAAGTTACTCTTCTCTTTACAACGTGAGGAATTAACATTGAGTCCATAAATGATCTATGGTTTGCAGCCAATATTACAGCTCCAGTGTTTGGAATATTTTCTAAACCCGTTACTTGTGTCTTTAAAAATGCTTTGAAAGGCACCGAACCGATCATTTTAGTAGCATCATATAAATCAAAGTCTACCTTTTCTCGCAAGTCCATCGATTTATTTTTAACTTTTTTTAAACTATAGAGCAAATTTATTTTATTCAAGTTTTGTTAATCCTTTTTTCAAATTTCTTATTGCTTGGCTTGTTCTTTGATCATTCTCTACTAAGGCAAATCTCACAAACTCTTCCCCACCGGGTCCAAATCCTGAGCCTGGAGAGACAGCAACATTACATTCGGTTACACAAAACTTAGCAAATTCTAGTGAACTCATTTCACGATAAGCATCTGGTATTTTTGCCCAAACAAACATAGTTGCTTTTGGTTTTGCGATTTCCCAACCAATGCGATTCAAACCATCAACTAATTTATCTCTACGATTTTGATAAATTTCACATGCTTGTTTTGGATAATCTGGAAGTTCATCCATTACCACCGTAGCTGCGATTTGTACAGGTTGAAAAGTTCCATAATCTAAATAGCTTTTTAATTTTTGTAATGCAGAAATAATCTCTTCATTACCTAGTAAGAATCCAACACGCCAACCAGCCATAGAAAAACTTTTTGTCATCGAATAAAGCTCTACACAACAATCGCTAGCTCCTGGTACACTCAATATAGAGGGTGGTTTATATCCATCAAAGCCCATATCGCCATATGCAAAATCATGAACGACAATGATGTCATGTTTTTTTGCAAATGCAACAAGCTCAACCATGAAATCATAATCAACAACTGTAGTAGTCGGATTGTGAGGAAAACTAGCAACTATTACTCGTGGTCTAGGCCAAGCCTGCTCATATGCTTTTGCCATATTTGATAAAACATCAGAACCGTCACCCAAATGTACATAATGTACAGCAGCTCCTGCCAGAATCGGACCCCATATATGAATAGGATAGCTAGGACTTGGAACTAAAGCAGTATCACCAGGACCTAATAGAGTCCACATAAGATGAGAGAAACCTTCTTTGACGCCAATTGTCATACATATTTGCGATTCAGGATCTAACTTAACATCAAAAGTACGATCATATAATTTTGCTACTGCTTGACGTAGATGAGGTATTCCCTTAGATGTTGAATACCTATGATTCCTTGAGTTCTGTGCAGCTTCACATAATTTTTCTACAGCTAAATCTGGTGATGGTAAATCAGGGTTGCCAAAACCTAAATCTATTACATCCTCACCTAAATGTCGCTGGGCAACTTTTAAATTATTAATCTCCGCAAACACATAAGGAGGAAGGGCATTTATACGACGAAAATCCATAATGATATTCTACCCTAACGAATCAATGGCAAGAGCGCCAGCTCCTAATAAACCTGCATTACTTTTAAACTTAGCTAATCGTATTTCAGGTAATGTTCTTCTTAAACTACCTTGCGCTACAACACTGTAGTGTCTTTGCACTCTAGATAAAAGTGCATCTCCAAGATCCGATACACCTCCAGATATTACGCAGACACCAAAATTCAATATATTATCCAAAGAACTCAAACCCAAGGCAATATTGTGAGAAAACTCTTCTAATATTTCAGAACAATTACTAGGATCTCTTGCAATCGATAGATTTACATGCGATCCATCAATTTTATTTATATCACCATCTACGAAATCAAGTAGATATCTAGATTCACCTCTAGAAATATGTTCACGTGCGACTCGACCTAAAGCTTTGCCAGACCCTAATGTCTCAAAACAACCCACTTGACCACATGCACATACATGACCATTTAAATCCATTGTAAAATGGCCGATATCAAATGCATACCCATCATTGCCTCTATATAGTTTTCCATCAAGTATCAAGGCACCTCCAATACCAGTACCTAAACCTACACTTAAAATATTTTTTTCATTTCTAACTGTACCAAATTTATATTCTGCATAACCTGAGCAATTATTATCGTTGTCTATAAATACTGGTATACCAATAGCATTCTGGAGTTCACTTTTTAGATCTACACCACCATCTATATTAAAAGCAGGAACATTTGGAGAATATATAACGTGACCATCAAGCGAGATCATACCAGCGGCACCACAACCGATTGCTTTAATACTATTGTCTTTTGAAATCAAATCTTTGGAAGTATCAACGATAACTTTCTTCATATCCGACCATCTAGTTAAAGTTAATGAGCTTTCTTCTATTTCAAAATTACCCTCTGAATCTACTATTCCAATACTTAGTTTAGTTCCACCAATATCAACTCCGATTGCTTTCATTTTTTCACTTTTGATTCTCTTATATTTATAACTGTATTATCTTCTTCAGCAGTATTATCATCAACAAACTTTAAATCCATTTGGACTCTATCTTTCTCACTAGATTTTAGTTGGTTAATTATTGTATCGACTGCATCTAATAAGTTTTTTGCACTCGATATAGCATCACTTGCACTTTCGAGAAGTAGCTCTTTTACTTCAGGGTCAACATTATTTTTTATTTCATTTAATTGACTCAAAGACATAAAGAGAAAATTAAAAATATTATCTGCAATGTTTTGATTTATGTTTTCGTCATTGTTCATTGCTTTATAATATAGTAGCAAGATGACCGAACATGCATCTGGAGAGATAAATATAAATAGCAAAATGTCTAAAGTCCTGGAAATACTCCTAGAATTAGATGAATATCCAAGTTGGATTCAAGACATTATATCTATTGATGTACATTCAAGAGATTCACAAGGGAGAGCGATCTTAGCAACAATGAAAACAAATGCTATGGGTAGGTCAATCGAACAAACCTACCAATACTCTTATGATAATTATCCATCAGAGATTAGCTGGAAATTCATTAAAGGAGATATGGTTTCTTCATTAATAGGATCATACAAATTAGAACAGCTTAATAATGACGAAGTAAAAGTTATATATAACTTAGATATTGATCTAACAAGTTCTTTACCGGGATTTATAAAACGTAAAGCTGCACAAAAAATAGTTGATTCTGCACTCAAAAACCTAAAACAAATCTCAGAAAAATAGTTCTATCTATTTGGTGAAATAGTTTTAATTCTCGAAAAATCACATTGGACAATGGGAACTAGCAAAGAAGCTAAATAGTCATATGAATGATTCTTCTCTACAAATTCGCGACCTTTAATCCCCATTTGAGAAGCTAATTCATTATCAGATAATAAAATATTTAGTTTATTGATCAATTCGTTTTCAGATTTAGGATCAATACAAAAACCCGTCTCACCCTCAATTAAACTTTCGGAACTACCACCAGAATCACCTACGATTACAGGTAACCCACAGCTCTGCGCTTCAAGAAACACAATACCAAAGCCTTCTGCTTCAAGTCCCTTCCATCTGTCTCGACAAAGCATCGCAAATATATCTGAACCATGAAGCACCATACGCAAATCTGAGTCGGACACAGAACCTAAAAAATGGATCCGATCTTCTACGCCTTTTTTTATTGCCAAATCTTTTAATCTTTTTTCATCACGTCCTTTGCCGACAATAACAACATTTAGATCTTCATCAGTTTTCGAAATCGCATTAATCAGTACATCGAATCCTTTTCTTGGAACTAGTCTGCTAATTGAAACAACAATTTTTGAATTAACTGAAATCCCTAAAGTCTCTCGTAACGAGATTTGCGCTTGCAATTTTTCATTTGTATCTGGTATTGAGAATCTATTTACATCAACTCCAGGGGGAATGCGCAAATAGTTGATATCACCATTTACAACATTGGCTAGTTGTTGCGCAGCGTATGTACCTGCACTTAAAACAATATCTATGCTTTTCATTTCCTGTCTTAGTAGAAGTTTTGTAGGAAAAATTTTACCTGGCGTAGTTATTTCTGCGCCATGGACTATAAGACACTTTGTGATATCTCTTAAATGTGAAGCAATTAATCCAGTAGGCAATGCAGGATCTATAAATACAATCTCAGAATTTAGTTTATCTATTGTCTTGTTTATATGATGTATAAGTTTTGGAGTTGGCCAAAGAATTTTTGAATAACGTTCAATATCGAAACTTTGTTCTCGATCAAACTCTTTTGCTCCATTATATTTAGTAGTAATAACTTTGGTATTTTCAAACGGCAACCTTTTCACAAGCTCATATAAATAATTTTGTATACCGCCGACTTTGGGAGGGAAATCATTAGAAACTAAAAGCACAGTTATATATTAGTATTATTAAATTTTAAAAATGCTAATAGTTCATCATAAAGACCCTGCGATCTTGTTTTGAGGCGGTGACGGGATTCGAACCCGTGTCCCAGGTTTTGCAAACCAGTGCCTGAACCACTCGGCTACACCGCCCTGAGCTTAAATTTTTAGAAATTTAAGTCGAACAAACATATTAGTTCAGGGTTGATGGTCATGAAGGTAAAGATACAAGGGTTTTCATATAAATATTAGAAGATATTCTATTATTGCTTTGAAACCAGACTTGGTGCATTTAGTATTGGTAGCCAAAATGCTATGACCAGACTACCTATTATACCACCTAAGAATACAATCAATAGTGGCTCCATTAGTGAACTTAAGCCATCAACTGATGTCGTAACTTCATCATCGAGAGTTTTTCCATAACGATCTAATAATGAAGGTACAGTACCTGTATCTTCACCCATTAGTACAAGCTGAGTCATAACTTCTGGGATTAGTGGCTCCTGCTTTAAAGCTAGACCTAAAGAAGATCCTTCACGAACATTGTCGTGAATTCTAACCACGGCTTCATTTACATGTTGATTACCCGAAGCATTACCTGCAAGTAGCAGTGCTTCAAGCAATCCTACTCCTGAATTCATTAGTGATGACAACACTAGAACCAAGCGAGCAATTGCTGATTTATGGATAATTGTTCCAAAAATCGGTAACTTTAATATCAATCTATCTTTTGTAGCATGAGCTGAAGGACTTCGCTTATATAAGACAACTAAAGTAATAATTATTATTGCTAAGAGTGGATATATATACCATTTTTCAATAAGTTGATCACTCATCCAGACAACAATCTTTGTTGGGAGAGGTAAGTCACCTTTTAATTGGTCGTAAATAGCTTGAAATTGCGGAACAACGAAAATCAAAAGCCCAGCAGTCATGACCATGGCAATAATAAATACAACAACTGGATACATCATTGCCGATTTAACTTTACGTTTTATTCGGACACGTGCTTCAGTTATAAAGGCTAAATGCTCTAATGATTCGTCGAGACGACCAGAAATTTCTCCTGCTTCAATTAAAGCACACGAAAGCTCTCCAACATTATCTCCTTCTTCTCGAAATGCAGAGGTTAAAGATGAACCTTCACCAACTTTTGTATGAATACGTGAAAGTATTTTTCCTATAGGTTTCTTAGCTTGTTGACGTGCCAAGATTCCCAAGGCAGGATAAACTGGTAGCCCTGATGCTTGAGTCGTTGCCAAAGATCTAGCCAACCATGCGATCTCTTTTGTGTTTGCTTTCTTTCGAAGATTTATTTCTTTAGTAGCTACAGTACTACCACCTTGTTTAGAAACTGACATAACAAGTAGGTTTTGTTGACCTAGTGAAGTTCTCACTTCGGACTCGTTCTCGCCTTCTAAAACACCATGAATTTCTTCACCATTTTTACTAAAAGCTTCGTACTTAAATGTTGCGGTCATTAGCCCACCACCCTTGATAGTTCTTCGATAGATGTAATACCTTCGGCTGCCCTATTAAGGCCATCTTGTAATATTGTTGTCATTCCAGAAGCAATTGCTGTAGCTTCTATTTCATTTGATGTCGTATTTTTAGAAACCATATGTGCAATTTCATCATTAAATACCAAGACTTCAGCAATTGTTGTACGTCCTAAATATCCTGTTCGATGACAATGAGCACAACCTTCTAAATTTGCTTTATAAAGGATTGACGGCGGTTCACCATTCCAAGGAAATGAATCTTTAATTTGATCCATAACATCAAAGGGTATATAACAACGATGACATAGTTTTCGCACTAAACGTTGAGATATAACTCCACGTAATGAAGAGGAAACTAAAAATGGTTCAACACCCATGTCGATCAGACGGGTTGGAACACCAGATGCTGAGTTCGCATGAACTGTAGCTAGAACAAAGTGACCTGTAAGAGCAGCTTGAATCCCAATTGATGCAGTCTCGCCATCACGAAGCTCACCAACCAAAATGACATCAGGGTCAGCTCGCATAAATGAACGCAATGCTCTAGCAAAAGTCATTCCTGCCTTAACATTTACTTGTATTTGTGTAATTCCTTTAAATCTATACTCGACAGGATCTTCAATCGTTAGTACTTTAAGATCAGGAGTAGCTATACGGTCAAGTGTTGCATAAAGTGCTGTAGTTTTACCAGAACCAGTTGGTCCGGTTGCTAACAAAGTACCTTGTGTTGCCGTTATTAGAGGAATATATCTTTCTAGGACTTGTTTTGAATAACCCAAATCTTCAAGTTTTGAAATTTTGCTAGAACGATCAAGAATACGCATTACAGCGCCCTCGACTCCCCAACTTGTTGGTAATGTGACGAGACGTAAATCAACAGAACGATCGTCAAAATCCAATCCGAATCTACCATCTTGAGGAAGTCTTCGTTCACCTACATCTAAATTAGACATAACTTTAAGTCTATTTATGATACCTGCAGCATATGAAATAGGATAAGTACCTACTACGTGTAACACTCCGTCTTTACGATATCTTACTATTACTTCTTCGCCTGCAGGTTCAATATGCACATCAGAAGCACCTTGTTTGGTTGCATTTTCGATTAGTGTTTTAACCAACTTTGAAGTTTTTCCTTCACCATCGTTATTAACAATTCTAATCTTTTCAACAACTTCTTCTTTTTCAATTTCTAACTCTTGTGAACGCTCTCTTGATTCTAAGACTGAAAGTACATCCCTGATAGCGGCAGCTTCTGCAACAACGATCTCTATTTTCTCACCTGAAAATAATTGTTCTATATCATCGAGTATTATTATATTTGTAGGGTCACAGACTGCTATTTTTAAATGGTTGTCATCAGTTCTTATTGGAGCAACCATCAATCTCTTTGCACTAGCAATAGGAATGTTTGAGAAACGATCCCTATCAACCATTGCTAAAGTTAAATCAATAGTTTCATATCCTTGTTTGATCCAAGCAGCTTTTTCTAGTATTCCTATTGATATTCCAGCACGCATTAATGAACGTAATGGCAACAAGCCGAATTGACTGCCAGCACTTATTGCTTTTCTTACTCGTTCAGTATCATCATATCCAGCTCTCTCTAGAGCATCGACATAGCTTTGTGTTTCAACTGTAAAAGTTATAGCATTTTTTTTAGTGCCAGTTAAAATATTTTTGTCTACGGGTACAATTTCATTTTTCTGAATTGGAGAATCACCATTTACGACGTCAATATTCTCGAATTCATGATTCGTATCTTCGTGCGCTGACATTGTCATTCTCTTTCCTCTACTTATTAACGTTTTTCTAATTACCTTCAGGCGTTAAAACGCATTCTGGTGCTGGTGTTGTTGGATCTTCTATACAACCAGCTGAATCTATATTTCCACCAGCGGCCCAACCAATTAAATTCATTTTTATTTCAACTTCAACTAAATTTGGGTCCGCAGATTGCCCTCCTTCGACATCGCCAATAGTTGTGATATTCGTACTTGTTATAACTACAATACGCCCTACACTTTTATTAGTTATCGATTCTAAAAACCCAATGACATCATTCATATTTCCTCTCACCTTTATAGAAACTTCATGATTATCTAATTGTGGTGCTGATGGTGTCACTGTTGAATTTGGGTTTGCAGGTACGGGTTTAGCTGATGGTGCGCTAGGGATTGAGTCCAATGCAATGACATCTTCCGGTGTACCTTCGAGCCATTGAAGTCTAAATAAATCTGCTCTTTCATTAATTTTGAGAATCACATTTGGTAATTCCAGTGAATTTGGAACACGTGCCTGTAGCTTTTTTAATCTTTTTTCTATTGATTTAGGATTCAAACTTTTTGCTAATTCTAATTTATCATTTGCTACTTTTGCAGTTTCAGAATTTTCATCAGCACGTTTAGATATTTCATTATATTTTGGAATCAATAGTTTAAAAACACCTAAACCTACTAATAGCAATACGCAAGCCATCAAAATTATTGTTAATTTACGATTCTTATTCATCAGTTACCCCCTATAGGAGCTGTTGTTGTTGTTGTAGAAGTTGTAGTAGTAGAAGTAGTAGAAGCTGGCGTATTGTCTGCTGTATTGACTAATACTCCTTTTTTATTAAATTTTGTGCCTTTATCATTAGCATCGTACCCATTAGCGATTTTAAATTGTTGCTCTGGTGATAGACCATTTACATATCCATCACAATTAGCAACATTTGGAACTAAATAAGAACTAGATAATGGATAAACATACTTAAATGAAAAATCTTTCACTCCAGTTGTGTCTTTAAATGTTCCCACACCAATTTTTTTTTTTTTGGCTGCTTTTTGAAGAAGTACCTGCCATACACCCAGAGACTTAGCAAAACCATTTTCAGGATCTGCAATTTCAATAGATGTATCTATTGCTGGACCTTCCGTTGTTGAAGTCACTGATATTGATTTAAAGATAGCAGGGCTTCCTGGAACAATTTCTTGTCTAGTTGTAATAAGCGAACACAATACTTTTGAATATGCAGGTAAACCAATCTCTAAAGTGTTTAGAGCAGTTTCTCCAAGTATAAGAGTGTCGTTAGCATCTATGACTTTTTGCTTTAATGCTAATTCTTTTAATGCTTTGTCCTTATCGTCTTTAGCGGATTGTTCTCTCAGCGTTGCATAAATTAATGGAAATGTAATCATCATAATAAGGCCAACAAAAGCGATCAAACTTATTAAGGCAATTGAACGTTGTTTCGCTTTTCGTTTTGCATTTTCCCTCTCAGCTTCGTATACAGGATTTGGCAAAATTGCGTATGGTTGATTAGAAAAATCTGAATATGCACTAGCAAGAGCTTGGAATGCTAGAGGTTTCTCATGCTGCTCAATATCTAGATGATAACCACGCGGTTCAGGAATAGGCAATATATTTATACCAGTGTCTGCAATTCTTGTAAGCAAAGTAGGAGTATTTGCACCAGCACCAAGAGCTATAAGCTCGTCTGGAACATCAGTACCTTCTCGTTTCCAAAATATCAAAGTTTTTCTGAATTCACTTACAAGTTCATCGAGAAACTCATCAGTTATTTCTTGAGGAGTTTTTTGCACTTCTTCATTTTGTGTAAATGATGTATTTGGTGATTGTGATTCTTCGATTTTTTTGTCTAATTCATCTAATCCACCAATTCGTAGAGCTCTAGAAACTAAAGGTAATCCATCTTCCAATAAAATAACTTCAGACACAGATCTAGCAACTCTGAAATATAGCCCATCAGCAGGGAGTAAAAATGTAGATGAAGTGATTGGAGCCTTACGCCCACCTAATCTTCTCCATACGGGATCCAAATCGTCTGATTCAACTGCTGCAATAACCATATTTAACATATTGGAGTTTTTTGCACCTTCACTTGATGTGAAATCATCTTTAAGATCACCCACAACTAGGGCAGCAACAGAAGTTGAGCCAGGAATAATAGGAAGATTATCTTCAGCAATTGACATAATTGCTGCACGCATCGCTCGGTCAGGTACGCGAGGTACATCAACTCGTCGCACGAATTGTCTACCTCCTGTAAATGCAACACGTACAATCGTTGCTTTAGAAGGAATCGCGTTTAAAGCAGAGTCTAACGCTTTAGCAGGTGTAGGTCCTTCAAAATGTTCAACACGAATTGAACCATGCGGTTCTACGTATGCAACATGTACTTGAGTGCCATCTACTTCTATACCTACTAAAAGTCTTAACTCTTGAACTGGTGCATTTTGCTGTTCCAGAGTATTTTTTGGACCTTTATTTTTATTTTGGAATGCCACTACTAGCACCTCCTACCAAATTTAAGATGTCAGCCGATTATTGTCTTCCATGACATTTAGACATTTCAATTATTATGAGAGTAATTCGTCAATAACATCACTCAACTTAAACTAATAAAAAGAAATTATCTAAAAATATGATTATCCAACATTTGAGATAGTATCGTCAAAAGCGCCTTCAATTGCAGCTAAACGCTGGGTAGTCTCAATCTCACTATCATTTGATACTTTTTGGCCACCCCATTTAACTAGCGCTTTAAGCTGGTCGGGTCCTACATGACCAATCAATACGGGTAAATCAAGTTCCAATAGCTCTAATAGAAATTTTTCGGGTAGTTCCCATGCCAAAATTCCAATAATATTTCTTATAGATCTAGACCATTCGATCAGCTCTATATCCTTTTTTGTGTTAATTACCAATAATATAGCTTCTTTTTCGTCATCACCTTTTTTATGTATAGGCAAAGACAATTTGTTAGCAACAGATCTAGCAGTAATACTTGTATCGAGTATCGCTAATTCTCTTTTTCCCATTTTAATTTCCTTTTTTCCATTTAAATAATTTTCTTTTTATCTTTGAGTCATCTTTATATTCTGAATTAGATGAAAAAATATCGTCTAATTTATTTGATCTTGATATATTTTCTCCGGGTGTATCGTCAAAGGACTGCATTGAGTCTTTGGGCAGTATTTTCTCCCATATTTTATCTAGTTGAGTATCGACTGAATTCTCACCTGATGTTGCTACAGTCCTAGCCATATTCGCATTTCCAACCCAAAGCTCTCTATCGTCTTCTATAACTGCCAATAGATCTACTTGATTACTAGGATGGTCAAAATCAGATCCTGAGATTACTTGCTTAATATCTTCAACTTCTCGCCCGACGTTATCTACTTTTTGGTTTACAATTAGCCCAATTTTGCTAGGATCAATTCCTAAACCAGGAAGTCGTTGTGAGTCCTTAGATCGACACATTGCTTCTAATGCCCTTCTTGCATCAAGCAAAGTTGCATGTTCATTATTAACAACCATAACAACTTTATCTGAACTGGTTAAAGCAAAACCTGATACCAATGGGTCGCGCAATTCAACTGGACAATCCAGAATTACAATATCAAATCTTTGAGTTAGTAATTCAAGAATTTTACTATATGTTGCTGGTGAAAATTTCCTTCGATTTGCACCAGTTTCAGGTCGCAAAGGAGCTAGTAAAGCAAACAGACCAGACCTTCTGTCGTATACTAAATTTCTAGAAAGCGATTCTGAATCTAAATGATGCTCATTCAATAATTCTCGAACTGTAGGGTTATATAGACCAAGTCTCGTTCCCACGTTTCCAAAACCTATATCTAAATCAACAATACAAACTTGAGCTTTTGTCGTGTAACTCAAACGAGCAGCCATATTTACTGAAATTGAGGTTTTTCCTACACCACCTTTCGGTGAATATACACAGATTATCATTGGTTCTTTTAATGTTAATTGCCTTTTTCCGTCTGAAACTGTCGGAAAATCATTCATGTTTAATGTATTTTTTGCATTTGATAAATCATCATTTGATTCATACATAGACCACATTGATTGATTACCATTTACATCATGGGATCCGAATGCAAAAAGAGCTTCATCTGCAATATTATCTTTTGTTTCAAAGATAGAAACTGATGCTTCATCACTTCTATCCGTGTCTTGTATATTTGAAAAATCACTACTATCCGAAAAGCTAGGCTTAGCTGGCAATGCGTAATTAGAAATATTTTCTACTTTAGTATTTTCAACTTGTTCACCTTGTTTGAAAAAATCTTGGTTAAAGTTACTTGCAACATCTTGGACTACCACGTTTTCTGGCGACTTAGGATAAACTTCCATATCTGTATGACTTAACTTTGTTTCATCAATTTCAGGTGTTAGTGGTATTTGAACTACAGGAGTCTGAACTAGTGGTGTCTGAACTACAGGAGTCTGAACTACAGGAGTCTGAACTACAGGAGTCTGAACTACAGGAGTCTGAACTACAGGAGTCTGAACTACAGGAGTCTGAACTACAGGAGTCTGAACTAGTGGTGTTTGAACTACAGGTTCTGAAAATGAAGCTTGATATGAATCAATGTTAGAAGTTTGTAAAGATTGGTCTTTACTATCTTGTAAATCGCCAATACCTTTATGCGAAGCTATTTTTCCCTGTATAGTTTGAAGACGGTTTATTGCATTTTCCTTCTTTTGGGTATCTTGATTTTGAGTATTTATTGAAAAAAAAGTATTATTTTCAATGATCAAAGCTGATTCTGGCACATCTAGATTTACATCGCCATCATAACGTGCTGGTGGTTCAATAAGACCAATATGGTTATATAGGGATCTACGCAAAGTATTTAATGTAGGTCTTCGTATACTCGATTTAACATTTAATTCTTTTAGCTTTTGTTCATCTTGTTGCCATGGTATTAGCACAATATTTTCTCTTACTAAAGCAATAACGGCTTCAAGCGGTGCCATTTTTTGTGATAGCGAATCAGAAACTAAAACGATTGCATTATTTGTCGATATTGATTTTGTCACGAAGGCTTGCACAAAACTCGCATAACTAAAACAAACAGGATAAACATCTAAAGCTAGATCCTTAGAAAGTGCGTCATAAATATTTTCTTCTGCTACCACATAAACTTGAGGTTTTTGATCTCGTTTTTCATCTGAATGAATCAATTTCAATCCCATATTTCTCCTTAGGCTTTATGCATGTCAGCCAATAAATACTTTCTGTGTTCTAATATCGTCAACAATACGAATGAAATAAAGCAGAATAATACTTTTTTTCACAAAAAGGCTCGAGTAAAAATCTATGGCTGACATAAAAATTGTTATGTTAAATATCCCAAATATCAGACTGACAACAGCCGTCGCTTATCATTTTCCTGGAGCTTGTCTTACTTTAAAATGTGGTACCAATTCACTCTATGTAGGTCCTACAACTGAGATTCGAGCCCAGGCGCATCCTGGAGATTTAAGGGATTTGGTGCATTTATTAATAAAGAATAAGAATCAAAAGAATTTTTTCAACGCCTTAGGATTTAAAGATATCGGCGATATCTCTACTGAAGTACATGGTTCACCAGGGCTTTTCACTCAAATGGGTGCCGGGCTATATCTAATAACTCCAAATGAGCGTAGGGCCGTCTATAGTTTTCCAACTTTACTTTCTCCTCTAGAAGTCGAGAGAATAATTAGGACAACTACCCTTGATGGCATAAATCCTAGTATTGATTTCGATGAGGCGTTGGAAGTAACTCTAGCTACATTCGAAAAACGACAAATAGATGCTTATGCTTCGAATCCTGAAATTAAAGGTGGGATTATAAGCAATATCTTGGCTGAATGTGCTGTTTTGGAAACATTTATGTCTAATCCAATTAATGCAAACTAATTAATATTCTTCTTCAGTTTCATACTCAATAGTGACGAAAATAGAATATGGCCAATAGAAATATAGACTCAAAAGAACTAAGGTCACTTTCTATGCCTGAGGCAAAGTCGGGTTATGATAAAAGTATTGTAGATACCGTTATTGCAGGTTGTGCTGATACTATTTCAGATCTAGAACAACAAGTCGAAGAATTGAATAAAGCCTTACAGTATTTACGAGCACAGAGTTCACCTATGGAAATAGATGATGACTCTGAAGATGATGATACAAATGACTCAATACTTAATTGGTTAAATAATTTAGATTCTTTCAATATCGATTTAGAGGTTCAAAAGAATATTGCTGAAGCTATAGTCGGTTCAACAATGGCTGCCAGCCAAATTCGTCATGAAGCTAAAGAGAGAATAAAAATACTAATAAATGCAGTTGCAGCAGAAGTAAAAAAATTGGTTGAATTAGTACATTTATCTAAAACAAGTTTCGCACTAAATGCAGAATTACCCAATATGCTTGCGGCATGGGAAGGTGAATTTTCTGGAAAAATCTCAACATTGCTTTCTCAACTCGAGCTACCCTGGACTGTTCAAGTTTCGCAACTTGCAAAAGTATTAAACCATATGTCAACAAATCAAAATATTATAGATTCAAAAAAAGATTTAGATCAAATTATTCCTAAGGTAAAGCAAGATCCTATAAAATCAACTACGACTCAAGGAAAATGGGGTTAATTTTTGATTAAAGGTATCAGAATTAATTCACCAGGGAAAATTAAATTTGGATTTTTAGAAATAAGATTTTGAGTATTTAAAGAGATTATCTCCAACCATAGCTTATCTATCATTTCTTTCTCGCTCGAAAATTTCGTAGCTATAGAATATAAACTATCATTTTTTTTAACAATATAATTCTGATTGGAATTAAATTGATTATCTGTCTTTTCATGACTATTTATTTCTGGCGTTACAGTAGCATCATTTATTAACCATGGATCCTGTGAATCTGGATCAAATTCAATTCTTTTAATTGGAGTATCAAGTATCTTATGATTTTGTTTTGCAATTACAATTTTTGTATTGAATAGCACAATTAAAAAAGTACAAATTACTAATAATTTAGATAATACTTTCTTGATCTCAAAATACTCGCCAGCAGTAATAGCTAATATAACTATACAAGCAACAATTAGTATTTCTGAATAATTATCAATAATCTCGTCCATAATTCATACCATTTGATGTCTTTATAATCTTGTGTTATATTGTACAGCATGGCATACGCTCACGTCAACAAAATAGTAAAAGTTGATAAGAATTTGTTGTTTTCTAGTAAGTATCGCTCAAAATCATTTATAAAAGTAAAGCTTATAATAGCTTTTTTATTTATTACAATGTTTCTTTTATTATTGTTCGTCCATCTACTTTCAGATCCAATAAATAAATTGTCCAATATCAAAATAATGGAGAATAATAAAAATATTAACACAACAAAAAAACACACAAAGGCAATAAATACAATACCAAAAGAAGTATGCGAAACAAGTTTACCTAAATATGGAGGATTTAATGCAACAAGTTGTACTAGTAACAGTTATTACAGGTATAAAGAATGCTTTGATGACACAACATCTTTAAATACAATTATTGCTAAATACCAATTAAATGATAATACGTACGAAGTAAATAATATAAACTTTCGAGAGGGACAATCTATAATTGACGAAATAAATACTTATAGGATTATGGCATCATTTAAGAATTCGAATTGTATTTTAAACTTCATATCTAGTTTTGATAATAAATCAGTAATAATAGAACTGTTTAGTATGGAACGCGAATCAGAAAATTCAGCGATTTTAAATAATTAGTAAGCTTTTATGTCCAATCAGGAACAGCATTTTTATCTTCTGGTGCATCATCTGGGAATACCATTTCTCCTCCAAATTGTTCATGTAATTCAGTATCAGCCCAATCAGCTAATGACCCTACTGACCAGCATGCATGACTTAATTCTTCCTGGTCTAATTGATCTGCCAACAATTCGGATGCAGCTATTACATTGCTTTCCGCCCAGAACATTCTTGCTGAAACGATTCCTTCATTTATAATATTTATTTCTTCAAGCAACTCGTGGCTACTAGCTACATTCCGTAATACAACACAAAATATTTGAACCAATGTAGGTGACTTATCTAAAAGGCGTACATAATATAATGCTGATCCCCATCTAATAGGAATATCACCATCAGCGTCCATACGTAGCTGCTCACCCTCTGGCACTTGCAGGTATTCACGGACCATGGCATATACACGTTCTCTCAAAGCTGGATCAATCATTTATACTCCTAAATAGTAAGTAGCAATTTACTCGTCTAGATTACCATGCCACTTTAGTTAATATCACTAAAGAAAATGATATGAATTGGCGAAAATGGCAAAAGAACGATGCTAAATTGTATATTACAGGAATTTAGTAGAATAATTACTTATAAAAGGGAAAAAATGAAAGAACAGCCAAGAGCAAAAATTATAAATGATCCTGCGATATTAACTTATAAAGACAAAGAATTAAAACTACCCATAGTTGAAGGCAGCGAAAAGGAACGGGCGATTGATATATCTAATTTGAGAGCTGAAACAGGTTTAATAACATTAGATTATGGATACATGAATACTGGTTCAACTGAATCTGCAATCACCTACATCGATGGTGATAACGGAATCCTTAGATATAGAGGATACCCGATTGAGGAGTTAGCTACAAAAGGTTCATTTCTTGAAACTTCATGGTTGCTCATTAATGGCGAATTACCTACCACAGTTCAATTAGATCAGTGGCGTAATAAAATTAAGAAACATACGATGATCCATGAAGACATCAAACGGTTTTATGACGGATTCCCAAAGGATGCACATCCAATGGCAATATTATCATCTGTTGTTGCTTCTCTTTCTACTTTTTATACAGACTGTCAATATATTCACGATCCCAAACAAGTTGAACTTTCAGTTGTTCGACTAATGGCTAAACTTCCAACAATTGCAGCATATGCCTACAAAAAATCTATAGGCCAACCATTTTTATTTCCAAATAATGATTTAGATTTAATTGAAAACTTTCTCATGATGATGTTTTCTGTTCCATCAGAACCTTACGAAGTAGATCCAATTGTTGTAGAAGCCTTAAAAGTATTATTGATCCTCCATGCGGACCATGAACAGAACTGTTCGACATCTACTGTGCGTATGGTTGGCAGTTCAGAAGCAAATGTGTTTGTTAGTGTAGCCGCTGGTATTAATGCCCTATGGGGACCTCTTCATGGTGGAGCAAATCAACAAGTTGTGGAAATGCTAGAAGATATACGAGATAATCATGACGGAGATGTTGCATCTGCAGTTTTGCGAGCAAAAGATCCAGATGATTCATTCAAACTTTATGGATTTGGGCATCGTGTCTATAAAAATTTCGATCCTAGAGCCAAAATTGTTAAAAAAATAGCTGATGATGTACTAAAAGTTTTGAATAAGAATGATCATTTACTAGACATTGCTCTAGAGTTAGAAAAAGTAGCTTTGAGTGATGAATATTTTATAAAAAGAAAACTTTACCCTAATGTAGATTTTTATTCTGGACTTATATATAGAGCCATAGGATTTCCTACTCAAATGTTTACTGTCTTATTCGCCATGGGTAGACTACCTGGTTGGATAGCGAACTGGAGAGAGATGATGGAGTCAGACAAAACTAAACTTAACCGTCCAAGGCAAATATACACAGGCCCTACTATAAGAAGTTATGTAGACATAAGCAAAAGAAAATAATTATTTTGAAA
>ERZ724517.695-NODE-695-length-19891-cov-5.944243_pt1 | contig 19891 bp, 26 predicted proteins | sample MGYA00376050_ERZ724517 | MGnify/ENA primary metagenome ERZ724517 (study PRJEB28724, sample SAMN07190886) | activated sludge metagenome | isolation source: activated sludge of sewage treatment plant in Hong Hong | place: USA: Christiansburg, Virginia | collected... | reverse complement strand
CCCAGCCCGCGCGCCTGCGCGGCGCCGACTTCACCGTTGCGGATCGCCTGCTGCAACAATCCCCATGACACGATGGCGATCAGCCGCGTCGTGATGCGCAGCGATTCGAGTGCAGTCGCGGTGCGCGCGGTATCCAGCAGTTGCGCGCGCTCTGCAATGCCCGGGCCGTCGAAATAGCCGCGCGCCGCATCCGCCAGCTTGAGTGCTTCGGCGTAAATCGGATCGACCAGGGCTGCGGCCGGATTGGCAGTATTCACGGTGGCGGAACGGCTTTCCATGGGGCTTCTATGCCCGATTTCAAGCGCGCCACCAATCATCATTGCACGCGCCCGCGACCCCTTGAACCGGTGTTGGCGCTACCTAAATCTGTGCAGTCGGCGCTGCCATTCGGGGTGCCGGCAAACGCTCCGGCCATACCGGCGGAGCGGCTCGCGTATCGCTTTGCTTGAAAGGATTAACCCATGCGTGCTTTTGATTTTTCGCCGTTGCTGCGTTCATCGGTGGGGTATGAAAACCTCAACCGCCTCGTCGATTTCGCCACCCGTGGCGACAGCGCCGACAACGGCTACCCGCCCTACAACATCGAGAAGGTCAGCGACGGTGCCTACCGGATCGCCATGGCGGTCGCGGGCTTCGCGCAAGCCGAGCTCGACCTGACTGTCCAGGAAAACACGCTGATCGTCACTGGCGCCACCGCCGATGCGCCCGAAGCCGCAAATGACCGCGTCTTCCTGCATCGCGGCATCGCCAAGCGCGCGTTCGAGCGGCGTTTCCAGCTCGCCGACACCATCAAGGTGACCGGTGCCAGCTATGAGAACGGCCTGCTCAACATCGACCTCGTCCGCGAAGTGCCCGAGCACAAGAAGCCGCGCAAGGTCGAGATCGGCAATGCCCCGACGGTGACCGTCGAAGCCGCTGCAATCGACGCGACGCGCCTCGCGGCCGAATAGTCGCCGCCAAAGCAAAGGGCCCGGGAGCAATCCCGGGCCCTTTTTCGTGTCCAGGACAGGTGGCTCAGGACGATGCGGTCGTCCGGCGCACCACAGAGAAGCGCTGCAGCTGCGCGCTGGCTTCGGCCCAGTCGGGCTTCAGCGACACCGCCGCCTTGTAATCCTCGTACGCCTCGCGCGTCATGCCGACCAACTCATACGCGATGCCGCGCGTGTAATAGGCGACTTCGGGGCGATCGGGATTATAGCCCAGCCCGGCGGTCAGCGAGGCGATGGCATCCTTGTCGCGGCCGCCGAGATGGACGAGCGCGATGCCCTTGTTGACATGCGCTTCGGCGAGCTGGTTGTTGATCTTGATCGCCGCGTCATAGTCGGCAATGGCCGCAGTCAGGTTGCGCGCGTGCATGTAGACGATGCCGCGATTGACATAAGTCGAAGCGCGCTGGTCGGCCGACATGGCGTCTTCGTGGATCGCGGCGTTGCACACCGCCAGCCCGACCTTGACCGACTGGTTGAATTCGGCGGCTTCGTAGCAGCCGCGGGCATTGCCGCCGCCGATGACCGTGCTCGCCGCAAATGCCGGCGCTGCCGCCAGCATCAGCGCCGCGAGCCCCAGAGTCCGGGCGTTTGCAAACTTTGCCATGATGTCCAATTCCTCCCACAGAATTGCGTCACAATATCACAATGGCGCGTGACCGGTAATCAAAACTTCATGCGCCGTTGACGCAGCCGCGGGCAGCCTAGGCGATGATGTCGGGGACCAGCAGGTCGTGGAGCTGGGCGATCTCGTCGCGCAGCCGCAGCTTGCGCTTTTTGAGCCGTGCAATCTGGATCTGGTCATGCCCCGGCATCGATCGTAGTGCCTCGATTGCGGCATCGAGATCGCGGTGCTCCTCGGTGGCTGTTTCAAGGCGTGCGCGCAGTTCGGGTTCGTCCACTCTGGCTCCACTCGCTGGTCGGGGACTGGCGTCCCGCTGCCCCAAAACATCGCCCGTCCGAGTCGCGCGACGCCTGCACAGTGGCAAGCGCGGTGCCGCGTGTCGAGCCGCTAGCGCTAGTGGTTTGCGGCGTCTTGTCTCACCAGCCTTGGGCTTGGCCGCAAACCGCAAATTAACCCGCGACAAGACGCATTTCCTGTGATTTTATCTGGTGTGCTCATCTCGCACGAAAGGGAAAGCTAGTGACCAACCATCTCGCTGCACTCTCTGCCAAACACGCCCAGATCGAGGCTTCGCTGCACCAGGAAACGCTGCGCCCGATGCCCGATACGGTCCGCGTCGCCCGGCTCAAGCGCGAGAAACTGCGGATCAAGGAAGAGATGTCGGCGACGGCCTGATCCGCCCCTTACACGGCTTGCAAGCGACCGCAGCGCGCAGTACCGGTGCGCTGAACCCGGTGCCTTGCGCCGGCGGCAATCAGCACTGGAGTGACCATGTCGACGGACAATGTTTCCGCCGAACAGCTGCGGCTGTTCATCGAGCGCATCGAACGACTCGAAGAAGACAAGAAGGGCATCGCCGACGACATTAAGGATGTCTATGCCGAGGCCAAGGGCACCGGCTTCGATGCCAAGACGATGCGCAAGATTGTCGCGCTGCGTAAAATGGACAAGGGCGCGCGCCAGGAAGCCGAAGCGCTGCTCGAAACCTATAAGGCGGCGCTCGGGCTGGCCGACTAACGGCGTGACGCTTGGGGCTTGCATCGCCGGTATAAATTGAGCGAAGGTCTGCACATGCAAACCAAACTCACGATCAACGGTGTTGCCGGCACGCATGACGTGTCGCCCGCAACGCTTCTTGTCGAATTGCTGCGTGACGGGCTCAGCCTGACCGGCACGCACATCGGCTGCGACACCAGCCAGTGCGGCGCCTGCAACGTGCTGATCGACGGCGTTGCCGTCAAATCATGCACGGTGCTCGCCGCGACGCTCGACGGTGCAAAGGTCACGACGATCGAGGGGCTGGCCAAGGGTGAGGAACTCCACCCGATGCAGGCGGCGTTCAAGGACAACCACGGGCTGCAATGCGGTTTCTGCACGCCGGGCATGGTGATGGCGGGACTCGAAATCGTCCGCCGCCACGGCCCGAACGTCAGCGCCGAGACCATCGCGCACGACCTTGAAGGCAATCTCTGCCGCTGCACCGGCTACCAGAACATCATCGCCGCCATCGGTGCGGGCGCCAAAGCCATGGGGGGCAAGTCCAATGCGTGAATTCGCACTTGAACGTCCCGCGACGCTGGCGGCCGCGACCGCCGCGTTCAACGCCGGCGGCGAAGCGGCGCTGCTGGCCGGTGGCCACACGCTGCTTCCCGCCATGAAGTCGCGGCTGCGCATGCCCGACACGCTCGTCGATCTGTCGCAGGTCGCCGGACTGACCGGTATTACCAAGGACGGTGATCGCCTATGGATCGGCGCCATGACGCTCCACGCGACGGTCGCGACCGATGCGACGGCATTGCCCGCGCTGGCGCAGCTCGCGTCGGGCATCGGTGACCAGCAGGTGCGCAACCGCGGCACGCTCGGCGGCTCGGTCGCCAACAATGACCCCGCTGCCGACTATCCCGCCGCCGTGCTGGCGCTCGACGGTGTCGTCGAAACGACCGCCGGCAGCTACAAAGCCGACGACTTCTTCCAGGGCATGTTCGCCACCGCGCTGGCGGACGGCGAAATCATCACGCGCATCGGCTTCCGCATCCCCGCAAAGGCCGCCTACGCGAAATTCCGCCACCCGGCATCGCGCTATGCGGTCGTCGGCGTGTTCGTCGCGAAATTCGCTGACGGCGTTCGCGTCGCTGTCACCGGTGCCGGCCCCGGCGTTTTCCGCTGGGAAGCTGCCGAGGCGGCACTAAACGGGGCGTTCACTGTTGCCGCCGTCAATGGCCTCGTGCTCGACGCCGATGACCTCAATTCGGACATCCACGCCTCGGCCGACTACCGCGCGTCGCTCGCCGGCGTCATGCTCGGCCGTGCGGTCGCGGCAGCGGTTTAGCGCCGCCGGTTGCTTTCACACCCCCGACCGGCCTAAACAGCGCGCGAACCCCACAACAAGGCGCGTTTTCCGACCATGGCCGGCCATAGCAAGTTCAAGAACATCATGTACCGCAAGGGCGCGCAGGACGCCAAGCGGTCAAAAATCTTCTCCAAGCTGGCGCGTGAAATCACCGTCGCGGCGAAGTCCGGCCTGCCCGATCCGGCGATGAACCCGCGGCTGCGCACTGCGGTGCTCGCGGCACGCAAGGAATCGATGCCCAAGGACAATGTCGATCGCGCCATCAAAAAGGCCGCCGAACCCGGTGGCGATGACTTCGAAGAGTTGCGCTACGAAGGCTTCGGCCCCGGCGGCGTCGCCGTCATCGTCGAAGCGCTCACCGACAACCGCAACCGCACCGCGACGCACGTCCGCACGATCTTTTCGAAGAACGGCGGCAACCTCGGCGCCAGCGGCTCGGTCAGCCACGGCTTCGAACGCTGCGGGCTGATCACCTATGAGCTCAAGGCCGGTGACGGCGATACGATGTTCGAAGCTGCTTTGGAGGCCGGTGCCGACGATGTCGTGTCGAGCGAAGACGGCCACGAAGTCTACACCGCGATGGACGCGCTGCACGAAGTCGCCAAGGCGCTGCAGGCCAAGCTCGGCGAACCCGAATCGGCGAAGCTGCACTGGCGCGCCAAGGAAAACGTCTCGGTCGACGAAGCCAACGCCCGCACGCTGATGAACCTCATCGATGCGCTCGAAGACGATGACGACGTCCAGACCGTCTACGGCAACTACGACGTCCCCGAAGACGTGCTGGCGAAGCTCGGCTAAGGCGTGCTCCTCATCGGCCTCGACCCAGGGCTGCAAACCACCGGCTGGGGCGTGATCGAGGCGCAGGGCAACCGTCTGCGGCACATTGCCAACGGCGCGGTCAAAAGCCGCGCTACCGAAGCACTCGCCGACCGGCTGCTGGCGCTGCACGACGGGCTGATGGCGGTGATCGCCGCGCACGCCCCCGACGGTGCGGCGGTCGAGGAAGTCTTCGTCAACACCAACCCGCAATCGACACTCAAGCTCGGCCAGGCGCGCGGCGTCGTGCTGCTGGTCGCAGCGCGCAGCGGCTTGCCGGTCGCCGAATATGCGACGCGGCTGGTCAAGAAAGCCGTCGTCGGCGTCGGCAATGCCGACAAACGCCAGATCCGCGCCATGGTCGAACGGCTACTGCCCGGCTGCAAGGTCGCGGGCGAGGACGCCGCCGATGCACTGGCGGTGGCCATCACCCACGCGCATCTTGCCGGAACCGCGGCGGCGCTGCACAAGTCGTTTCCATGATCGCAAAGCTCAGGGGATTGCTCGACTCGACCGCGGCCGACAGCGCGGTTATCGACGTGAACGGCGTCGGCTACCTCGTCCACGCTAGCAGCAAGACGCTGACCGCGCTCGGTCCGACCGGCAGCCCGGCGACTCTCCACATCGAAACCCAAGTCCGCGAAGACGCCATCCAGCTGTTCGGCTTCCTCGCCGAGGAAGAACGCGACTGGTTCCGGCTGCTGCTGTCGGTGCAGGGCGTCGGCGGCCGCGTCGCGCTCGCCATCCTGTCGGTGCTGTCACCCGCCGAAGTCCAGCACGCCATCGCCGCCAAGGATGCCGCCAGCGTCGCGCGCGCCAACGGCGTCGGCCCCAAACTCGCCGCGCGCATCATCAACGAACTCAAGGACAAGGCCGGCACTATCGCCACCGGCCCCGGTATCGCCGCCCCCGTCAGCAACCCTAAGGGCGCCGTCGCCGACACGCTGTCGGCACTCGCCAACCTCGGCTTTCGCCCCGTCGATGCCAGCCGCGCCGTCGCCGAAGCACAGGCGGAATTGGGTGAGGGCGCGAGCGTCAACGAGTTGCTGCGCGTGGCGCTGCGAAAGAGCGCCCGATGAGGTGGCGCGCATCTCGACCCCTCCCTTTCAAGGGAGGGGCGACTCGGCGAAGCCGAGCGGGGGTGGGTGCTTTCGCACGTCACAATCGTTCCGTGCACCGCCCCAGTTGCACCGTCGGCGCCCGCCAAAGCACCCACCCCCGCCGCGCGTACCGCGCGAGTCGCCCCTCCCTTGAAAGGGAGGGGTCATGCCCTGCAAGCGCGGTGCCACAACCATGACCGACGACCGCCCCATCACTGCACAGCGCCGCCCCGAGGACATCGACGCCGCGCTGCGTCCGCAGACGCTCGACGAATTCGTCGGGCAGGCGGCGTCGCGTGAAAATCTGCGCATCTTCATCGAAGCCGCGCGCGGCCGTGGCGAAGCGCTCGACCACGTGCTGCTGCACGGGCCGCCGGGGCTGGGCAAGACGACGCTGGCGCAGATCGTCGCGCGCGAAATGGGCGTCGGGTTTCGCGCCACCTCCGGCCCGGTCATCGCCAAAGCGGGCGACCTTGCGGCGCTGCTGACCAATCTTGAACCGCATGACGTGCTGTTCATCGACGAAATTCACCGACTGTCGCCGGCGGTCGAGGAAATCCTCTATCCGGCGATGGAGGACCGCGCGCTCGACCTGATGATCGGCGAAGGACCCTCCGCCCGCTCGGTGCGCATTGACCTGCCGCCGTTCACCTTGATTGGCGCGACCACGCGCGCCGGGCTGGTGACGACGCCGCTGCGCGACCGCTTCGGGATTCCGTTACGGTTGATTTTCTACACCGTCCCCGAACTCGAAAGCGTCGTGCGCCGCGCCAGCCAGTTGCTGGCGATGGACCTGACCGATGACGGCGCGCACGAAATCGCGTCGCGGGCACGTGGCACGCCGCGCATTTCGGGGCGGCTGCTGCGCCGCGTCCGCGATTTCGCGGCCGTCGCCGGTCATGCCACCGTCACCGCGAAGATCGCCGATGCGGCGCTCAACCGCCTCGAAGTCGATAACCTCGGGCTCGATTCGATGGACCGGCGCTATCTGATGATGATCGCCGATATCTACCGCGGCGGGCCGGTCGGCATCGAAACACTCGCGGCGGGGCTCAGCGAGGCGCGCGACACCGTCGAGGATGTCATCGAACCCTATCTGATCCAGTCGGGGCTGGTGGCACGCACCGCGCGCGGGCGCATGCTCAATGCGGCAGCGTGGAAGCACCTTGGACTGACGCCGCCAGCGACACAGGCGCAATTGCCGCTGCTCGATGAGGACGAGTTGTAACCAAAGTCTGTGTCGGACCGAATATCATCTGCCAGGGGGAAACTGCCATGAAACTTCGGACAATCGGCTTGACGGTCGCTGCGGTCATTGCCGCCGCATTTCTGGCGGTTCGGTTTACCACGACGGGCTCGGGACTGGCGCTTGCCATGCTGGGCGGTGTGATGAATGCCACTGCGGCATCGGCGGCGCCGATCGACATCGGGCCGGCGGTGGGGTCGGCCGTGCCGGCACTACACCTTGTCGACAAGGCCGGCGCGGCACCGACGGTGAAAAGCCTGAGCGGGCCGAACGGCGTCGTGCTGGTGTTCACCCGGTCCGCGGCCTGGTGCCCGTTCTGCATGTCGCAGCTTATTTCGCTGCGCAACGCCCCCGCCGCGCTGGCCAAACGCGGTTACAACATTGCCGCGATCAGCTATGACAGCCCCGAGGTGCTCGCCGGCTTTGCGGCCAAGCGCGACATCAACTATCCGCTGCTGTCCGACTCGGGCTCGGTGACAATCGATGCCTTCGGGCTGCGCGATCCACAGTACAAGCCCGGTTCGATGGCTTACGGCGTCCCGCAGCCGGCGATCTTCGTGGTGGCAAGCGATGGGACGGTACGCGCCAGCCTGGCCGAAGCCGGCTACAAGACACGGCCGCCGCTCGACGCCGTGCTCAAGGCAATTGACGCGCTGCCGGCGCGATAGGCCAAACGCGCTGCGCTGCGACATCGGCGGCCATGTCGGCCTGCAGGTCGATCATCGGTTGCTGCGACACGCGCACCAGCCCCGAGCGCGGCCGGTCGAGATCGAGCACCATCAGGATCGCCAACGACAATAGTGTGAAAAACGCGATGTTGATCGGCCGATTGACCTTGCGCTGCAGCCCGGTCGAATAGCCGATGATCGCCGCGGTGATCAGCGAGAACAGGATCAGCAGGTCGATGACGAGCAGCGGGATATGCTCGCGCGCTGCCGATTCGCGGCGCCAGGCGGCATCATCGACGCGCGTCATGCCGTCAATCAGCGCACGGGTGATCAACGGCCGGGTGTCGGCGGTGACGAGCTCGTTGACGATGGCCCACATCTTGTTCTGCACGTCTTCGGCAGCGACATCGGCGGCGCGCTGGCGGTCGACCGCGACCCCGTTCTGGAAATAGGCGAGGCGTTGTGCGAGGTATTTCTGGACGAGCGGCTGCATGCGGTCGCGAATTTCGGGGGGTTCGAGCCGGACACGCTCCCACACCATCGTCAGCGCGCCGGACTCCTCGACCATCAGGTCGCGGCGCGTGTCATAGCGGTTGAGCGCCACCGAAAAGGTGAAGCCGATGAGCAGCGACAGCATCGTTATCGATGCCGAAGTCGCCGGAAAAGTATCGACGTTGATCGCGATGTGCGTGCGCAACATGCCGCCAAGCGCGGTCGCCAGCCCGATCAGTGTCAGCAGCAGCACGCCGATCGCCCAGATCGGCATGATATCGACCAGACTGTTGATCACGTGCACCCCCGCAGTATATTAATTGTTATATTTCAATATGTTATACTAAATTGACGACAGTAATCCAGTCCAGCCGCCGAAAATGTGCTGCACCCCTGGACCCGTAAAGACTGACCACATTGACCTTGCCGTTTGCGGCAACCAGCGTAGCGCCTTATGGACGCCTTTTCACCATGAATCGACGCGAGTCCGAGTGCCATGACCAAGCCACGCACGCTGTATCAGAAGATCTGGGACGACCACGTCGTCCACCAGCGCGACGACGGCACCGCGCTGATCTGGATTGACCGCCACCTGATCCACGAAGTCACCACGCCGCAGGCGTTCGAGGCGCTACGGCTGGCAGGTCGCGCGGTGCGCCGCCCCGACCTGACGCTGGCTGTGCCCGATCATAACGTGCCGACCAACCACCGCTTCGAGCCGATCGCCGATCCTGAGTCGGCCACCCAGGTTGCCGCGCTTGCCGCCAATTGCGCCGATTTCGGCATCGAGCACATCGAGATCAACGCCGCCGCCCAGGGGATCGTCCACGTCATCGGCCCCGAGCAGGGCTTCACCCTGCCCGGCGTGACGTTGGTGTGCGGCGACAGCCATACCGCGACGCACGGCGCGTTCGGCGCGCTGGCGTTCGGCATCGGCACCTCCGAAGTCGAACATGTCTTCGCCACCCAAACGCTGCTGCTCAAGCAATCGGCTTCGATGGAAGTGCGCGTGACCGGCGAGCTTGGTTTCGGTGTGACCTCGAAGGACGTCGCGCTGGCCATCTGCGGCCAGATCGGCACCGGCGGCGGCACCGGCCACGTCATCGAATATACCGGCCCGGTCATCGAGGCGATGAGCATGGAAGGCCGCATGACGCTGTGCAACATGGCGATCGAGGCCGGCGCCCGCGCCGGACTGGTGGCGCCTGACGCCAAGACATTCGCCTATGTCGCGGGTCGCCCGCGCGCGCCCAAGGGCGCGGATATGGACGCGGCGCTGGCGTATTGGGCAACGCTGAAAACCGACGCCGGCGCACGCTACGACCGCGTCGTCATCATCGACGGCAGCGCCATTGCGCCGCTGGTCAGCTGGGGCACGTCGCCCGAAGATGTGGTCGCGATCACCGGGACTGTGCCCGCCCCCGCCGACTTTGCCGACCCGTCAAAGGCCGCCGCGGCCGCCCGTGCGCTCGACTATATGGGGCTGGTGCCGGGCACCGCGATGACGGATGTCGAAGTCCAGAACATCTTCATCGGCAGCTGCACCAACAGCCGCATCGAGGATCTGCGCGCCGCTGCCGCCGTCGTCGCCGGCCACAAGGTCGCTGCCAACGTCAAGCAGGCACTCGTCGTGCCGGGATCGGGGCTGGTCAAGGCCCAGGCCGAAGCCGAAGGGCTCGACCGCATCTTCATCGACGCCGGCTTCGACTGGCGCGAACCGGGCTGTTCGATGTGCCTCGGCATGAACCCCGACAAGGTGCCGGCCGGCGAACGCTGCGCCAGCACGTCGAACCGCAACTTCGTGGGACGGCAGGGGCCGGGCGCACGCACGCATCTGTTGTCGCCGGCGATGGCGGCTGCGGCCGCAGTGACCGGGCGCCTGACCGATGTCCGCGACCTGATGCGCTGACCCGCGAACGCCAGTGGCGGAGCTCGCTGCACTGCGGTATTGTCGGCGCATCACGCACGGCCCGGGGCCGATTGCGAAACCAGCCAGCACGAGGTTCATCATGTATTCGAATGTTCGCCACCTGACGCTGATCGCTGCCGTCGCGTTGCTTGCGGCGCCGGCATGGGCGCAGGACGTCGTCAAGCCGGCGGCACCACCGACGGTTGCGGTGCCGGTGGCCGCCGCGCCCGCAGGCGCTGCAGCGGTCAAGCCGGAAATCAAGGTCACCGCCACCAAGCCCGATCCGACCGACCCTGATACCGTGGTTTGCAAGGTCGAAACCAATACCGGATCGCGCATCGCTTCGACCAAGCGCTGCCAGACGCGACGCCAATGGGCCGAACAAAGCCGCGAAGTCCAGAAGATGATCATGGACAAGCCGGCGCCGTCGGCAGGCAGCAACTAATCTACAGGCGCGCGGTAGCAACAGCGACAGGGGAACGGAATTCTATGCGGATGAGTTCATTGTGCGCGCCCGCCGCCGGCGTCTGCCTGATGATGGCAAGCGTCGTCGCCCATGCCAATGCTGCCGCGCCAGCGCCCGCTGCGCCGGCGGTGTCGCCGCCCGCGAACGAACTGCGCGTGGTTGGGACGAAGGACACTGTTGCGACCAGCGACGGGCCGCCTGATCTCGACAAGGTCGTCTGCAAGGTCGAACCTGACACCGGTTCGCGGATCAAGACGACCAAGCATTGCATGTCGCAGCGCCAATCTTCGGCAGCAGGGCGCAGCGCTGCCAAGAAGATTGACGAAAACGCGACGGTGGTGTCGTTCACCGACTGAACCGTCACAACGCTGCCATTTGAACGGAAGTTTCCCATGCAGGCCTTCACCACATTGACTGGCGTCGCCGTGCCGTTCGGCGCCGAAAACGTCGATACCGACGTCATCATTCCGGCGCGCTTCCTCAAGACCGTGACCCGCAAGGGGCTGGGGAAGGGTGCGTTCGCGGTGTTGCGCGAAGACCCCGACAACATCTTCGATGCGCCGCGCCACCAAGGTGCGCCCATCCTGATTGCCGGCGACAATTTCGGCTGCGGGTCGAGCCGCGAGCATGCCCCCTGGGCGCTCGCCGACCTGGGGTTCAAGGTGGTCATCGCGCCGAGCTTTGCCGATATCTTCAGCGGCAATGCCTTCAAGAACGGCATGCTGCTGGTGGCGCTGCCACAGGACCAGATCGACCGGTTGATGGAAGTGGCGGCGACCGACGACATCACCATCGACCTCGAGAATCAGGTGGTGACGACGCCGTTCCAGGACCGCTTCAGCTTTGAAATCGACCCGTTCCGCAAGTCCTGCCTGGTTGGCGGCGTCGACGAGATCGGGCTGACCGAGGCGCAGGGCGCCGCCATCGCGACGTTCGAGGACCACCTCGCCGCCGACAAGCCGTGGATCGGTGGCGCCGCCAAGCGCGCTGCCTGAACAAGCGCCCGAGCATACGAAAGATTCTGATATGACCAAGACGCTGCTGCTGCTGCCCGGTGACGGAATCGGCCCCGAAGTGACCGCCCAGAGCCGCCGCCTTGTCGATTGGCTCAATGCCCATGCCGGCCTCGATGTCAGCGTCAGCGAAGCCCACTTTGGCGGTGCCGCGATCGATGCCGACGGCGTGCCGCTGACGCCCGAGACGCTGGCGCAGGCCAAGGCATCCGACGCCGTGCTGATGGGCGCCGTCGGCGGTCCGCAATGGGCCAAGCAAAGCTACGACAAGCGCCCCGAAGCCGGGCTGCTGGCGCTGCGTGCCGGTATGGAGGTCTTCGCCAATTTGCGCCCGGCGCTATGCTTTGCCGCACTCGCCGATGCGTCGAGCCTCAAGCGCGAATTTGTCGAGGGCCTCGACATCATGTTCGTCCGCGAGCTGACGGGCGGCGTCTATTTCGGCGAACCGCGCGGCATCACCGATATCGGCAACGGCGAACGCCGCGGCGTCAACACGCAAGTCTATACCAGCAGCGAAATCCGCCGCGTCGCGCGCGTCGCCTTCGAGCTCGCCGCCAAGCGCTCGGGCCGGGTGTGCTCGGCCGAAAAGTCGAACGTCATGGAATCGGGGCTGCTGTGGCGCGAGGAAGTCCAGGCACTGCGCGACGCCGAATACCCGCATATCGATCTCAGCCACATGCTCGCCGACAATACCGCGATGCAGCTGGTCAAGTTTCCCAAGCAGTTCGACGTCATCCTCACCGACAATCTGTTCGGCGACATCCTGTCCGACGAGGCGGCGATGCTGACCGGCTCGCTCGGCATGCTGCCGTCGGCGGCACTCGGTGCCAAGGACATGCCCGGGCTGTACGAACCGATCCACGGGTCGGCGCCCGATATCGCTGGCAAGGGATTGGCCAATCCGTGCGCGTCGATCCTCAGCCTCGCGCTGGCGCTGCGCTATAGTCTCGACCGTGGCGACCTCGCCGACCGGGTCGAGGCGGCGGTGGCTACCGCGCTCGACGGCGGTGCGCGTAGCGGCGATATCGGCGGTGCGCTGGGGACTGTGGCGATGGGCGACGCCGTGCTCGCAGCACTGGCGGGTTAGCGACGACTGTCTCGTTAGCGACGACTGGCGCGCAACTGCCACGCCAGCGCGAAATTCAGAACGCCAAAGACCAACAGGTAGATGGCCAGCCGCCATGACAGCCCGACATGCGGTGCCGCGAACAGCGCTGCTGTAAACAGCACCGAAGCCATGCCGGCCGCGACCATGACGCGCTGCCCGGCATGGCCATCAAGGCGGGTTGCCGACATCAGCAGCAAGACGCCACCAATGCCGACGCGCAGCCCGATGACGATGACCAGCGAGAATTCCGGTAGCAGCGGGCGCGCGAACACCGCGGCTCCTGCCGCAAAGCCAACCAGCGCATCGGTGACGAGAAGCCACGCCCGGCCATTCGGCGGCGCACGCCAGACTGCGGCGACCAGCAGCGCCGCGGCATCGGCGAACGCGTACAATGCAAAGCTCGGCGTGAGGACATGTATGCCGTAGTAAAAACGTACGATCAGCACCGCCACGAGGGCAAACGCCAGCACGCCGCGGACAGCGAACATTTGCCAGTTGGTTTCAAACTGTCGTCGCAGCGCGACGACGACATTCCCAGGATCGATAGCGACACCCACGTTCTAGACCCCCCGATCTGACCGTCGGCAGTATGACGCAAAATGCCCGAGTCGCGCGAGCCAAATTGCATCCGATTTCGCTCTATCTACCGCGCTGCAGCAATGTCGCCGCCTGGCGAGTGATGCACGGCATTGGCGCGCGCCGCGCTTTGCGGTAAAGCGACCCCCCGCTGCCACCCCCGGCAGCGCCTTTGGAGAAGCAAAGTGGCCTATCGAGTGGTCGTTGTCGGCGCAACCGGCAATGTCGGACGTGAAATGCTCAATATCCTTGCCGAGCGCGAGTTCCCCATTGCCGAACTGGCAGCGGTGGCTTCGGCGCGCAGCCAGGGCGACATTATCGATTTCGGCGAGACCGGCAAAACGCTCAAGGTCCAGAACCTCGACCATTTCGACTTCACCGGCTGGGATATCGCGCTGTTTTCGGCAGGCAGCGGCCCGACCAAGATTCACGCGCCGCGTGCGGCCGCCGCCGGCTGCACGGTCATCGACAACAGCTCGCTGTACCGCATGGACGCCGATGTGCCGCTGATCGTGCCCGAAGTGAACCCACACGCCATCGACGGCTACCGCAAGCGCAACATCATCGCCAACCCCAACTGCTCGACCGCGCAGATGGTCGTCGCGTTGAAGCCGCTGCACGACGCCGCCACCATCAAGCGCGTCGTCGTATCGACCTATCAGTCGGTGTCGGGCGCCGGCAAGGAAGGCATGGACGAGCTGTTCGAACAGACCCGCGCGGTGTTCGTCGGCGACCCCAAGGCGGCGAAGAAGTTCACCAAGCAGATCGCCTTCAACGTCATTCCGCACATTGACAGCTTCATGGAAGACGGCTCGACCAAGGAAGAATGGAAGATGGTCGTCGAGACGCAGAAGATCCTCGACCCGGCGATCGACGTCACCGCAACCTGCGTGCGCGTGCCGGTGTTCGTCGGCCACAGCGAATCGATCAACATCGAATTCGAACGGCCGATTTCACTGGCCCATGCGCAGTCGATCCTGCGCGAGGCGCCCGGCATCATGCTCGTCGACAAGCGCGAGGACGGCGGCTACGTCACCCCGATCGAATGCGTCGGCGAATATGCAACCTATATCAGCCGGCTGCGTGTCGACCCGACGGTGCCGCACGGCCTCAACCTGTGGTGCGTCAGCGACAATCTCCGCAAGGGCGCGGCGTTGAACGCGGTGCAGATTGCCGAACTGCTCGGCCGCCGGCACCTCAAGAAGGCCGCATGATCGAGCTTGCGGGCGGCTGCCAGTGCGGCGCCGTCCGCTACGTCGCGCGCTAGCCAAATGCCGGCGGGCCAGCAAATCGGCAAAGGTGACCCCGAATGAGCGAACCCGCCACGCATCGCTTCGCCAGCTTTGACGGCACTGAAATCGCCTGGACCGAACTCGGTGCGGGGCGGCCGGTGCTGCTGCTCCACGGGCTGTTCAGCAATGCCACGACCAACTGGCTGCGCTACGGCACCGCCAGGGCGCTCGCCGATGCCGGCTTCCGGATCATCATGCCCGACTTCCGCGCCCACGGTGCCAGCGCCGCGCCGCATGACGCGGCTGCCTATCCCCCCGACGTGCTGGCGCAGGACATCGAGGCGCTGGTCGCGCATCTCGGGCTCACTGATTTCGACCTCGGCGGCTATTCGATGGGCGCGCGCACCGTGATCCGCCTGCTGGCGCGCGGGATGCGGCCGCGCCGTGCCATCGTGTCCGGCATGGGGCTGGCGGGCCTCATCGAATCAGGCAAGCGCACCGGCTGGTTCCTGCATGTCATCGCCAATGCCGACAGCTTCGAACGCGGCAGCAACGGCTGGTTCGCCGCGCAGTTCATGAAAACCAACAAGATCGACGGCGAAGCGGTGGCGCATGTGCTGCGCGCGCAGCCGGTTACGCCGCTCGACGTGGTCAAGGCGCTGGCAACGCCGATTCTGGTGGTTTGCGGCAAGGATGACGCCGACAACGGCTCGGCACCCGAACTTGCGGCAACGCTGCCGCACGCGACTTACGTCGAGGTGCCGGGCAATCATATGAGCGCTGTGACGATGCCGGCGTTGGGTGCGGCGATACGGGACTTTCTGCTGGCTTGACGCCGCGCCCGCAGCGTTGTTGATGTGAGCCCATGTATCAAGACGGAGTATTTGTTTCCATGAAGACCATCGTTTCAACGCTGGCGCTTGGCGCCGCACTGCTGGCGGGCGCGCCGGTCATCGCCGCTGCCGCTGCACCCGCCAAGGTAGCCGCGGTGCCGACCGCCGCCGAAGCCGACAAGTTCATCGCCGATGCCGAGGCCGAGCTGCGCGCCTTTTCGCTGTACGGCAGCCGCATCGCCTGGGTGAATGCGACCTACATCACCGAAGACACCGATGCGCTGGCTGCCAAGGTCGGCACCGAGGGCACCGAAATGGGCGTACGCCTCGCCAAGGGCGCGGCGCGCTTCAACAATACGCCGGGGCTGAGCTATGACACGCGGCGCCAGCTCGACATCCTCAAGCTCGGGCTGACCCTGCCCGCCCCCGATACGCCGGGTGCGGCGGCCGAGCTGGCGACCATCGGCACGCGGATGCAGTCGAGCTACGGCAAGGGCAAGGGCACCGTCAAAGGCGTGGCGACCGGTGGCAACGACATCGAGGCGCTGATGGCAACCTCGCGCGACCCGGCGGTGACTGCTGAAATGTGGCAATCGTGGCACAAGGTCGGCGCGCCGATGCGGTCGGACTATGCGCGGATGGTCGAAATCTCCAACCAGGGCGCACGCGAGCTCGGCTACAAGGATGTGGGCGCGATGTGGCGCGCCGGCTATGACATGGACCCCGATGCGTTCGCAGCGATGCAGAACCGGCTGCTCGACCAGTTGATGCCGCTTTACACCGACCTGCACTGCTTCACCCGCACCCAGCTCAACAAGAAATACGGCGACGCGGTGCAGAAGAACACCGGCCCGATTCGTGCCGATTTGCTCGGCAACATGTGGGCGCAGGACTGGAGCGGCATCTATGATGTCGTCGCCCCACCCGGCGCTGGTGCCATCGGCTTTGATACCGGCGATCTGCTGACCGCCAAGGGCTATGACCCGCTCAAGATGGTCAAGACCGGCGAGGGCTTCTTCTCGTCGATGGGCTTTGCGCCGCTGCCGGCGACATTCTACGAACGCTCGCAGATCACCAAGCCACTCGACCGTGAAGTCATCTGCCACGCCAGCGCCTGGAACCTCGATTCAAAGGACGATCTGCGCATCAAGATGTGCACCAAGGTCAATGCCACCGATTTCGTGACGATCCACCACGAACTCGGCCACAACTATTACCAGCGCGCCTACAACAAGCTGCCGTTCCTCTACCAGAATTCGGCAAATGACGGCTTCCACGAAGCGCTCGGCGACTTTGTCGGGCTTTCGGTGACACCCGAATATCTCGTCCAGATCGGCTTGCTCGACCCCGCCAAGGTGCCCGATGCGTCGAAGGACATCGGCTTGCTGCTGCGCCAGGCGATGGAAAAGGTGCCGGGCATGCCATGGACCTATGTCGTCGACAAATGGCGCTGGGGCGTGTTTTCGGGCGAAACGCCGGCGAGCGCCTACAATGCCTCGTGGACCGACCTGCGCGAGCAATATCAGGGCATCACGCCGCCGGTCGCGCGCTCGGAGGCCGATTTCGACGCGGGCGCCAAATACCACGTCCCCGCCGGCGTGCCCTATGCGCGCTATTTCCTGGCGCGCGTGCTGCAGTTCCAATTCTATCAGGCGGCGTGCAAGCAGGCCGGCTGGACGGGGCCGCTGCACCGCTGCAGCATCTATAACAACAAGGAAGTCGGCACCAAGCTCAACGCGATGATGGCGATGGGCGCGTCGAAGCCCTGGCCCGATGCCTTGGAAAAGTTCACCGGCAGCCGCGAGATGGATGCGGGTGCGGTGCTGGCGTATTTTGCGCCGCTGCAGGTCTGGCTCAAGGCGCAGAACAAGGGGCAGCAGTGCGGGTGGAGCAGCTAGCGCTGCCGGCCGGCGGGGCAGCGGCTTTCGGGCCGCTGAACCCGTCCGACGGCGCGGGCTTTGCCCGCGCCCGCTTCCTGCCTACTTCAACTGCTCAAGCAAATGCTCAGCCGAAGACACCTTGAACGCGCCCGGCTCTTCAACATTAAGCTCGACCACCTTGCCGTCCTTGACCAGCATCGAAAAGCGCTGGCCGCGCAGACCCATGCCGAACTTCGACCCGTCCATCGTCAGCCCGAGCGCCTTGACGAAATCGCCGTTGCCGTCCGCCAGCATCGTGACGTTTTCGCCGACATCGGCGTTCTTGCCCCAGGCGCCCATGACGAACACGTCATTGACCGAAATGCAGACGATTTCGTCGATGCCGCGTGCCTTGATGTCGCCGGCGTGGGTGATGTAGCCGGGCAAATGCTTGGCCGAACACGTCGGGGTGAAGGCGCCGGGCACCGAAAACAGCGCGACGGTACGCCCGCCGAACAGCGCTTCGGTGGTCACCGGCGCCGGGCCGGCTTCGGTCATCTTCATCAGCACGGCGGCAGGAACCTTATCGCCAACAGCAACGGTCATGGACTTTCTCCCTCTTGGATTGTGCGACTTGAATAGCGGTGGCCGCTGGCGGCGTCCAGCGCACACGGCTATCATGCCTTTATGACCGATAGTCGCACCCCCGCACCGTATCTTGTCGGCCAGCTGCTGCTGTCGCTGCCCGGCATCGGCGACCCGCGCTTCGAACGCGCGGTCATCGCGATGTGCGTGCACGACGGTGACGGCGCGCTCGGCATCATGGTCAACCAGCCGCTGGAGGGCATCACCGCGCGCGACCTGATGGCGCAGCTTGACATCGAGCCCGGCGTGACGCCGCCGGCACCGGTGTTCGGCGGCGGCCCGGTCGAGCCGGGGCGCGGCTTCGTGCTGCACAGCGCCGATTACGAAGGCCAGAGCACCATCGCGGTATCCGCCGGCACCGGCCCGCTGCGCTGGGGGCTGACCTCGACGCTCGATATCCTCAACGACATCGCCGCCGGCCGCGGACCCAAGAACTGGCTGATGGCAGTCGGTTACACCGGCTGGGGGGCAGGGCAGCTCGATGGTGAAATGCTGCGCCACGGCTGGCAGGCGGCGCCCGCCGAGGATGCACTGCTGTGGGAAACCCGCCCCGACAAGCGCTGGACGGCGGCCTATGCCGCGATCGGTATCAACGCGCAGATGCTCAGCCCGACCGTCGGCCGCGCCTAAGGCGTTGCGCTGAATCGGATAAATCGGGCGACTGCGGTTGCGTTTGCAGCACACCCCCGCTATAGGCCCACGCTTCGCATGACCGAACGGCCCGGCTGAATGGGCTGCCGTGGCTGTTCAATGATGCGTCCATAGGAGACGAAAATGCCCAAGCTCAAGACCAAGAGCGGTGTGAAGAAACGCTTCAAGATCACCGCAAACGGCAAGGTCAAGCACGGTGTCGTTGGCAAACGCCACCGCCTGATCAGCCACAACGCAAAGTATATTCGCCAGAACCGCGGGACCACCGTGATCTCCGAGGCAGATGCCCGGACGATCAAGCTGTGGGCACCCTACGGCCTGCGCAAGTAAGGGAGACCGCAAATGGCACGTGTCAAACGCGGGACGACCTCGCACGCCCGTCACAAGCGGGTTCTGGAACAGGCGAAGGGCTATTATGGCCGTCGCAAGAACACCATCCGCATCGCGCGGCAGGCCGTCGAAAAGGCCGGCCAGTACGCGTACCGCGATCGCAAGGTCAACAAGCGCAACTTCCGCGCGCTGTGGATCCAACGCATCAACGCGGCAACGCGTGAAGTCGGCCTGACCTACGGCAACTTTATGCACGGGCTCAAGCTCGCGTCGATCGAACTCGACCGCAAGGTCCTGGCCGACATCGCGATGCACGAGCCCGCTGTGTTCCGCGCCATTGTTGCGCAGGCGCAAGCCGCGCTTGATGCCCGCCCGGCGGTTGCCACCGCTTAAGCGATCAGCATCAACGATTGAGGGGCGCGGGCGGCAATCAGCTTCCCGCGCCTCTTTCGTTTTTGGCGGCGCTCCCCCCACACACGGCGCCTCCCCAGCGAAAGCTGGGGTCCATCGTCGCCACTGGTGCGCCGGCGGGGAGGATGGACCCCAGCTTTCGCTGGGGAGGCGTGAGTGGTTGGGGAGGGGTGACGGTCAGTCGGGTTGGTAACTCGTGGCAATCTGTTCCCACAGGTCGCGCCGTTCGGGATTGCCCGTTTCGATCAACTCGATCTTCCAGGCGCGCTTCCAGGCTTTCATCGCCAATTCACGCTGCCGCGCTGGCTGTATCTCCTCGAAGCGTTCCGCATGAACGAGCCGGGTGACATTGTAGCGACGGACGAAATCGGAACCTTGGCCTTCGCGGTGCTGCCAGACGCGACGGGCGAGATCCGCGGTCACGCCGATGTACAAAGTGCCCTTGCGACGACTGGCCATGATGTAGACCCAGCCGCCCTTCGTCACCTTGCGCCCTTCCGTTTCGCTGTCGACCACACTATCACACACCGCTTCCCCAGCGAAAGCTGGGGCCCATCGTCCCAGCCGGCGTGCAC
>ERZ724517.694-NODE-694-length-19895-cov-6.221472_pt1 | contig 19895 bp, 19 predicted proteins | sample MGYA00376050_ERZ724517 | MGnify/ENA primary metagenome ERZ724517 (study PRJEB28724, sample SAMN07190886) | activated sludge metagenome | isolation source: activated sludge of sewage treatment plant in Hong Hong | place: USA: Christiansburg, Virginia | collected... | reverse complement strand
GCGGGGGTCCTAGGCGTGGGTGTCCTCGGGGCGGGTGACTTCGCCGCCGGCCGCCACCACCGGGCCAGCGCGTCCCGCAGCCGTCCCACGTCAGACTGTCCCGGCGCCGAGGAAGTCCGCGAAGGTCGGGGTTGCCGTCGCCGCTCCCTCGGGTGCCAGGTGCCCGCCCTGGGCGTATGCCGCGAACGTGCGCCCCGGCAGCCGGACGGGGACGACCCGGCGCTTCCGGTCGATGTGGTGCTGCCACTGCTGAGCGAGATCGGTGAAGCGCTCCACGCGAGGACCGCCGAGGTCCGGGGCACGCCCGGCCGGTTCCTGACCGATGAGCGAGGTGAGGCGAGCCGCGACAGCAGAGAGGTCCACCGGTTGAATCGGGATGTCAGGCACGAACAACAGTGGGGCGGCCCGCTGGGTGCGCATCACCGTCAGGACGAGTTCGTGGAACTGGGTGGCGCGCTGGATGGTCAGGCCCAGGCCACTGGCTTGCAGTTGCCGTTCGGCCTCGACCTTGGCCTGGTAGTAGGGGAGGGGAACCCGGTCGGCGCCGACGATCGACATGTAGATGATGTGCTCGACGTCGGCCTCGACCGCCGCCTTCGAGAGGTTGGCGGCCGCGCGGATGTCGCGAGCTCCCCCCGAGGTCGCCAGGTGCACCACGGTGTGGACGCCGTCGAGGGCTCGTTTGAGACCTTGGCGGCGTTCCAGATCCCCGGTCGTCAGCCCTGGCCCGGTGCGGCGACTGAGCACCCGCACGTGGTGGCCGGCGGCTTGCAGTAGCGGCACGGTCGCCCGGCCGAGGGTCCCGGTTCCGCCGGTGACGAGGATGTCCACAGACGACACGCTAGCCGCCGAAGGTGAGCGGACGGCATACCGACGGCGTCGTGGGACACTGTTGCGAATCCAGTCGACCCCGAAGCCCGCGAGGAACCCCACCACCGTGTCACCCATGGCCCGCACCGGGTTGCCGCCGCACGGCACGCCGCCGGACCGCATCCGCAACTTCTGCATCATCGCCCACATCGACCACGGCAAGTCGACGTTGGCTGACCGGATGCTGCAGCTCACCGGCGTCGTCGACAGCCGGGCGATGCGCGCGCAATATCTCGACCGGATGGACATCGAGCGCGAGCGCGGCATCACCATCAAGAGCCAGGCCGTGCGGATGCCATGGGAGTCCGACGGGGTGACCTACGCGCTCAACATGATCGACACGCCGGGGCACGTCGACTTCACCTATGAGGTGTCGCGCTCGCTGGCCGCCTGCGAGGGTGCCGTCCTGCTCGTTGACGCCGCCCAGGGGATCGAGGCGCAGACCCTCGCCAACCTCTATCTCGCGATGGAGAACGACCTGGCGATCATCCCCGTGCTCAACAAGATCGACCTCCCTGCCGCGCAGCCGGAGAAGTATGCCGCGGAGCTCGCGGGTCTCATCGGCTGCGACCCGTCGGACTGCCTGCAGGTCTCGGGCAAGACCGGCGTCGGCGTGGAGGAGTTGCTCGACATCATCGTCAAGCAGGTCCCGCACCCGGTCGGCGACCCGAATGCGCCGGCTCGGGCGATGATCTTCGACTCGGTCTATGACACCTACCGCGGGGTCGTCACCTACGTGCGAGTCATCGACGGCGACCTCAACCCGCGCGAGCGGATCCTCATGATGTCGACCAAGGCCACCCACGAGTTGCTGGAGATCGGTGTCTCCTCGCCGGAGCCCGAGCCGTCCAAGGGCCTGGGCGTCGGCGAGGTGGGTTACCTCATCACCGGGGTGAAGGACGTTCGCCAGAGCCGGGTCGGCGACACCGTGACGAACGCCGGCAAGCCGGCCCGCGAGTCGCTGGGTGGTTATCGGGACCCCAAGCCGATGGTCTTCTCCGGCCTGTATCCCATCGACGGGTCGGATTACCCCGACCTGCGGGAGGCCCTGGACAAGCTCAAGCTCAACGACGCGGCGCTGGCCTATGAGCCGGAGACCTCGGCGGCGCTGGGGTTCGGCTTCCGGTGTGGCTTCCTCGGGTTGCTGCACCTGGAGATCGTCCGCGAGCGGCTGGAGCGCGAGTTCGGGCTTGATCTCATCTCGACCCAGCCCAACGTCGTCTATGAAGTGACGTTGGATGATCGACGGGTCGTCACGGTCACGAACCCGAGTGAATATCCCGACGGGAAGATCTCCGAGGTCCGCGAGCCGGTCGTTCGGGCCACGATCCTCGCGCCGAGTGAGTTCATCGGCGCGATCATGGAGTTGTGCCAGGGCAAGCGCGGGGCACTGCGCGGCATGGACTACCTCTCCGAGGACCGCGTCGAGATGCGCTACTCGCTGCCGCTGGCCGAGATCGTCTTCGACTTCTTCGACCAGTTGAAGTCCCGCACGCGGGGATATGCGTCACTGGACTACGAGTTGGACGGCGACCAGGTCGCCGACCTGGTCAAGGTCGACATCCTGCTGCAGGGCGAGCAGGTCGACGCCTTCTCGGCCATCGTCCACAAGGACAAGGCCTATGCCTATGGCGTCGAGATGGCTGGGAAGCTGCGCAAGCTCATCCCGCGCCAACAGTTCGAGGTGCCCATCCAGGCGGCCATCGGCGCTCGCATCATCGCTCGCGAAACGATCCGCGCGATGCGCAAGGACGTGCTCGCCAAGTGTTACGGCGGCGACATCACCCGCAAGCGCAAGCTGCTGGAGAAGCAGAAGGAGGGCAAGAAGCGGATGAAGATGGTCGGGCGGGTCGAAGTCCCGCAGGAAGCCTTCATCGCTGCCCTCTCGAGCGAGCCCATCGACCCCAAGAAGAAGCCGTAGCCCCGAGATCACCGGCGAGTGTGATGAAGTCGGGAGCCAGCGGCATACCTGGGCCCGAGATCACCGGCGAGTGTGGGGAACTTGGGGGAGGTCGGGGCCGAACTGCGCGAAATCACCGGCGAGTGTGAGGTTCTGGGGGCAACCGGAGCGGGAGGGCTCAGCGGAGTTTGGCGCGCACGGCTTCGGTGTCGGCCTCGGTCCAGTCCTGGGTGCTCAACCAGCCCAGCACCCCACCGAAGTCACGCTCCAACGCGGCCAGCAAGCGGGTCATCGTCTCGGGACGCGGGGACTGCTCGGCCACCGTCTTGCCCAGCAGATTCGCGGCGTATGCCGGTCGGCGCAGCAGGCGGTCGAGGATCTGCGGGACCCTCTCGGCCGACGCGGCGTAGTCGGCGATCACGGCTTCGGGTCGAGCCCCGGCGACGACCAAGGCCAGGCCGGTGATCGTTCCGGTGCGGTCCTTGCCGGCCGCGCAGTGCACGACCACCGCACCCTTGGCGTCGGCGATGGCGCGCAGGGCTCCGACGACGGATTCCGGTCGTTGCCCCAGATAGCTCAGGTAGTGGTCGGACCAGAAGTCGTCGTGATCCTGACCGCCGGGCACGATGTGCGGCTTGGACGACTGGTCACCCGAGGTGCCCCGGACGTCGCCGTTGGCCTGCTCGCGCCGCGCTCGCGCTGCTGCCTCACGACGCGCCTGCGTCTCCCAGGGGAGTTCCCGCTCGCTGTCGGGTATGCCGCTCTCAGCCGAGTCATCGGCATACAAGGTGAAGTGACTTATCCGGACGCTGGGGTGACCGACGAGCGGTCCGGCGCCCTCCTGGGCGACCTCGACGTGGGTGCGCAGGTCGACGACGTCGGTGACCCCCAACTCGTCGACGAGGCGGCGGATCGCGGCGTCGGACAACTCCTGCAGGTTGTCCGAGCGGATCAGTCGGCCCGATGCGATCGTCCCGCCGTCAAGCGTCGGCATCCCGCCGACGTCGCGCATGTTGACGACCCCTTCGAGGTCGATCCATTGGATGTCGTGCACGACACCGACGATACGCCGCCGATTAGGGTGGCTCGGACCGCGCTGGTAGTCTGAGAGACGCCGTTGAACGGCCGCGGATCGAGAGCGCCCAGGTGGACCTGCCCTGGAGCACCGCGCAACATCCTTGAGAAGGAGTCGGCCCCCTATGCCGCTGGAAAGCACAGTCAAGAAGCAGATCATGACCGAGTACGCCACGGTCGAGGGCGACACCGGCTCTCCCGAGGTGCAGATCGCGATGCTCACCAAGCGCATCCAGGACCTCACCGAGCACGCGCGCACGCACCCGCACGACCACCACAGCCGGCGTGGCCTGCTGCTCCTGGTCGGTCGGCGCAAGCGCATGCTGCGCTACCTCGAGGCCACCGACATCGAGCGCTACCGCTCGCTTATCAAGCGACTGGGTCTGCGTCGATAACGACCACGACAAGGCGGTCACCGCATCTGCGGCGACCGCCTTCTCGTATGTCGACCCGCGCGAGCGGGCCGGCACGGACAAACCCGTGCACAACGACGATGCACGCGGTCTGGAGTTAAGAGAGAACGGAGGACCCATGGAGGGTCCAGAGATCATTTTCGCCGAAGCCACCATCGACAACGGCAAGTTCGGCACCCGCACCATTCGTTTCGAGACCGGCCGGTTGGCCAAGCAGGCTGACGGCGCAGTTGTCGCCTACCTCGACGACGACACGATGATCATGGCCACGACGGCCGCCGGGCGCACGCCCAAGGACCAGTTCGACTTCTTCCCGCTGACGGTCGACGTCGAAGAGCGTATGTACGCCATCGGCAAGATCCCCGGCAGCTTCTTCCGCCGCGAGGGCCGTCCCAGCACCGAGGCCATCCTCACCTGCCGGCTCATCGACCGGCCGCTGCGCCCCAGCTTCGTCAAGGGCCTGCGCAACGAGGTTCAGATCATCATCACGGTCTACGCCCTCAACCCCGACCACCAGTACGACGTCGTGGCCATCAACGCCGCCAGCGCCGCCACCCAGATCTCGGGCCTGCCGTTCAGCGGCCCGATCGGTGGCGTCCGGGTGTCGTGCATCGACGGCCACTGGGTCGCCTTCCCGAACTTCTCCGACGCCGAGCGGTCGACCTTCGACATGGTCGTCGCCGGTCGCATCGTCGGTGACGACGTCGCGATCATGATGGTCGAGGCCGAGTCCACCGAGGCCACCTGGGACCTGGTCAAGCACCAGGGCAAGACCGCCCCCACCGAGGAGGTCGTCGCCGAGGGCCTCGAGGCCGCCAAGAAGTTCATCAAGGTGCTGTGCGAGGCGCAGGCCGACCTGGCCGCTCGTTCGGCCAAGGAGACCATCGAGTTCCCCCGCTTCCTTGACTACGAAGCCGACGTGTATGCCGCGGTCGAGGGCGACGCCCACGACGCCACCGCCGCTGCGCTCACCATTGCTGGCAAGACCGAGCGCGAGGACACCCTCGACGCGATCAAGTCGGGTCTGCACGCCAAGTTCGTCGGCGACGGCGAGACGGTCGGCGAGTTCGCCGGTCGCCAGAAGGAGGTCTCCGCCGCCTTCCGCGCCCTGCAGAAGAAGCTGGTCCGCCAGCGGATCCTGCGTGACTCGGTCCGCATCGACGGCCGTGGCCTGCGCGACATCCGGGCCCTGGGCGCCGAGGTCGAGGTGCTCCCGCGGGTGCACGGTTCGGCGATCTTCGAGCGTGGCGAGACCCAGATCATGGGGGTGACCACGCTGAACATGCTCAAGATGGAGCAGCAGCTCGACACCCTCTCGCCGGTGACCCGCAAGCGCTACATGCACAACTACAACTTCCCGCCGTTCTCCACCGGTGAGACCGGCCGCGTCGGTTCGCCGAAGCGGCGCGAGGTCGGCCACGGCGCGCTGGCCGAGCGGGCGCTCATGCCCGTCCTGCCCACGCGTGAGGAGTTCCCCTACGCGATCCGTCAGGTGTCCGAGGCTCTCGGCTCCAACGGCTCGACGTCGATGGGCTCGGTCTGCGCCTCGACCCTCTCGCTGCTCAACGCCGGTGTGCCGCTGCGCGCGCCGGTCGCCGGCATCGCGATGGGCCTGGTCTCGGACACGGTCGACGGCGAGACCCGGTATGCCGCTCTCACCGACATCCTCGGCGCCGAGGACGCGTTCGGTGACATGGACTTCAAGGTCGCCGGCACGCGCGAGTTCGTCACCGCCATCCAGTTGGACACCAAGCTCGACGGTATCCCCGCCTCCGTGCTCGCGAGTGCGCTGACCCAGGCCCGCGAGGCCCGGCTGCACATCCTCGATGTCATGGGCGAGGCCATCGATGCTCCCGACGAGATGTCGCCCTTCGCTCCGCGGATCATCACGGTGAAGGTGCCGGTCGACAAGATCGGCGAGGTCATCGGCCCGAAGGGCAAGATGATCAACCAGATCCAGGACGACACCGGCGCGGACATCTCCATCGAGGACGACGGCACCGTCTACATCGGTGCGGTCGACGGCCCCTCGGCCGAGGCGGCGCGGGCCGCGATCAACGCGATCGCCAACCCGCAGATGCCCGAGGTCGGCGAGCGCTTCATGGGAACCGTCGTCAAGACGACGACCTTCGGGGCGTTCATCTCCTTGCTTCCGGGCAAGGACGGTCTGCTGCACATCTCCGAGGTGCGCAAGCTCGTCGGTGGCAAGCGGATCGACAACGTCGAGGACGTCCTCAAGATCGGCCAGAAGGTCCAGGTCGAGCTCAAGGAGATCGACCCGCGCGGCAAGCTGTCGCTGGCTGCTGTCATGGCCGACGGCGAGGGCGACAAGGCCGACGCCGAGGCTCCTGCCGAGGGCTGAGCCACACCACGCACGTCCCCGGTGGGGCGGCATACGGGATCTCCCGTATGCCGCCCCGCCGGCGTTTGCGGTGACGTGCGCGCCTGCCCGCGGTTACCCTGGAGAGGTGATCTTCGGTCGGGAGGGTGCGTCGGCGGGTGGCGCCATGTTCGGCGAAGCCATCGCGTTGCTGCAGCCGGGCTACGCCCACACCCTGGCCGAGAAGCGCCATCAGCAGTCCTCCCGTGAGGTGCCCGAGGACGGTGCCCCACCACTGATCGACCTTGAGGCCGGGGTCATCCGGATCACCCGGCCACCAGCGGAACCGCCACCCGCATCCTAAGTTATCCACAGGGCTGTGGATGAGCTCTGCGGGGTTGGTGGGGATCGTGATCTGCTCGAACCATGACCTCACGCCTGGCACGCAGTGCCCTCGCTTCGATCGTGTTCCTGCTCGCGGGATGCACCGCGACGTCCTCGACGCCGACCTCGACTTCGGCCACTGACCCGGCCTCCGGTTCGACGACTGCCTCGGCCACCGCGGCGGCAGACCTCGGTTCGCAGCTCGCGCAGCAGATCCTGCGGGACTACAACGTCCGCAACAACCCCGCGATCGCTGCGTCCGCCACGGGCGACCCCACCGGGTGGAAGGCCGCTGACACGGGGATCACCCTCGAACAGGACCTGTTCGGGACTGTTGATGCGCGAGTGAACAAGACCCTCAAACCGGCGTCGCCATTCGACTTCACCTCCAAGGAGTTGATCGTCGCATCGCCGGAGGGGGCCTACCCCCGGTGGGCCGTGATCGAGTTCGGCGAGTCGGAACGAGCGGGCGGCACGGCCAGCCCCAGCGCGACGGCGTCGGTCTCCCCGGCCGACCGCCGAGTGGTTAGGGTGTTCGTCCAGCCCGCGGCCGACGCGCCCTGGCTCATGGAGAACCACATCACGGTGCCGCGCCCCGTGACGGCGGCCACTGCGGGCGCTACGGCCACAGCGAGGGAGGCGTCGGCCGCGGAGTCAGCCGATGCCCGGTCCGCCCTGCAACGGGCGCTGGACTATCTCACCTTCGGACGGGAAGCCCCAGAGGTTGACCTCGGGTCGATCCCCGCGTCTCGATCGAGCCTGTTGATCCCGGCCAAGGACAACATCAGGGACACGACGCTGGTGTGCTCGACCTACGTCCCTCCAGCTGGTGTTCCTGGTTACGGCAACAGCCGGGCCTTCGTTGTCGAGGGCACCGTGGTGCTGATCGGCTCGATCTCGTGCTCGGCAAGCGTGATGCTCAAGCGCAGCGTGTCCACGACTGCCTGGGAGCGGGCGATCCTCGGGGCCGAGGAGTCAACCAAAGGCGTGACGTTCAGTTACGTCGGGACGATCGTCGTCAGCACGACACCCGGGAGTCGACCAACGGTCTCGTGGTGGCGGCTGAGTGACGCCCTCGCCCCGGCGGTGATGGTTCGCGAGCGGGGCTGACCGGCAGTCAGGCGCGAGCGACCGTGGGTGTCGGCGCAGCATGAGAGGCTGGAGGCAACCCCGAGCACCCGAAGGACTCCCTCATGACGACTGCGCCGATCCCGGCGCCGGCAGTTCCTGCAGCGACCGGCACGACGCTCCGGCGAGGTCTGGCGGTCATCGCCCGAGGGGTCCGCGAGGAGCCCCGCTGGTTCTCGCTCGCGGTGTTGGGCTCGACGATCTACGGCATCATGACTGGACTCATGGCCTGGGCCATCGGTTGGTGCACGAGCACCATCGTCACCCCGGCAGTTGCGGCCCGCACGGTGACCTCCGGCCAACTCTGGACGATCGCCGGGGTCATCTCCGGCGTCGTCACGGTCAACGTCCTGGGCATCATCCTGCGTCGCACCGCGGCGGGCTTCGCGATGTACAGCCTGGGCGCGGCATACCGTCGCCGGGTCTCTCGGCAGTATCTCGACCTGCCGCTGCGCTGGCACCACAAGCACCCGTCCGGACAGTTGCTGTCCAACGCGAACGCCGACGTCGAGGCGACGTGGAACATCTTCGCGCCGCTGCCGATGGCCCTCGGCGTCATCGTCATGCTCGTCTTCGGCGCGGTCCAGATGCTCATCGTCGACCCGGTCCTCGCCGCGGTCGGGATGGTCGTCTTCCCGCTGCTCTTCCTCGCCAACGCGGTCTTCCAACGCCGGATGTCGCCGTTGATCACCCGCGCCCAACAGTTGCGGGCCGAGGTGTCTGAAGTCGCTCACGAGAGCTTCGAGGCTGCCCTGGTCGTCAAGTCGATGGGCCGCGAAGACCAGGAGGCGCGGCGGTTCGCCGAGGCGGCATACACCTTGCGCGATGCCAACATCCTCGTGGGGCGCACCCGCGGCACCTTCGACCCGGCGATCGAGTCGATCCCGACGATCGGCACCCTCGCGGTCATCGCCGTCGGGGCCTGGCGGGCCGGACAGGGGGCGGTGACGGCCGCCGAAGTGGTCCAGATCGCCTACCTGTTCTCGGTGTTGGCTTTCCCGGTCCGCGCCTTCGGCTGGGTGCTGGGCGAGTTGCCCCGTTCGGTCGTCGGCTGGGAGCGGGTCAATGCCGTCCTGCAGGCCACCGGCGCGATGGCCTACGGCCCGGCCCAGTTGCCGGACCGTGACGCGGCCACGGTCGCAGCGCGCCGGCTGGACTTCGCCTACGAGATCGACCTGCCCGAGGGGGGCACCGAGCTCTCCCCGGCGATCCGCGACGTCACCATCACGGTGCCCGCCGGCGCGACCATCGCCCTCGTCGGCCCCACCGGCTCGGGCAAGACGACCCTGACCAACCTCCTACTGCGCCTCGTCGACCCCGACTCCGGTCAGGTACTCGTCGACGAGGTCGACCTGCGCACGGTGCGCCAGGGCGGCGTCTCTCGGGTGGCCGCCCTCGTGCCGCAGCAGACCTTCATGTTCGAGGACACCGTTCGCGACAACGTGACGCTCGGCGCGGACCACACCGACGACGAGGTGTGGGAGGCCCTTCGGGTCGCCCAGGCGCGGCGCTTCGTCCGCTCCCTGCCGGATGAGCTGGACACTCGGGTGGGGGAGCGGGGCACCAACCTCTCAGGCGGTCAGCGTCAACGAATCGCCTTGGCGCGAGCCGTGATTCGCCGTCCCCAGCTGCTCGTGCTCGACGACGCGACTTCGGCTGTCGACCCGAGTGTCGAGCAGGAGATCCTCACCGCCCTGCGCGGGGTCTCCAGCGCGACGACGGTGCTGCTCGTCGCCTACCGGATGGCGACCATCGCCCTGGCCGACGAGATCGTCTACATCGAGGAGGGTCAGGTTCGCGGGCATGGCAGCCACGAGGCGCTGGTCACCACCTGCCCCGGGTATGCCGCGCTCGTCTCGGCCTATGCCCGCGAGGCGGCCGACCGGGCGGCCGTCGCGGCCGACGAGGAAGAGGTGGCCTCGTGAGCCGCTTCGAGCCGTTGACCGACCACTCAGGGATCAGTTCGGGCGGTGAGCTGAGCGCCTGGGCCACCATCCGACGTGGCGCGGCCATCTCTCCGGAGCTCACCAAGGGCCTGGCCGTCACCGTGTTGCTCGCCGGTCTCTCGACGGTCGGGAGGGTGCTCATCCCCTTCGTCGTGCAGCGCACCACCGACGAAGGGATCCTCGCGCCCGGCGGTCCCGACGCGAGCCGGGTGCTGCTCTGGGTCGCCCTCGCGCTGGCGGGGGTCGTGGTCACCGCCGTCAGTTCGTATGCCGTCAACGTGCGCCTCTACACCGCGTCCGAGAGCGGGCTGGCCTCCCTGCGGTTGGCTGCGTTCCGACACATCCACGACCTGTCGATGCTCACCCAGAACACCGAGCGGCGGGGTTCCCTCGTCTCGCGGGTGACCTCCGACGTGGACACCATCTCGGCGTTCGTCCAGTTCGGCGGGCTGATGCTCATCGTCAGCACCGGCCAGATCCTGCTCGCCACCGTGCTCATGGTGGTCTACAGCCCCGTGCTCGCGGCCGTGGTTTGGGGCTGTTTCGTCCCGCTGTTCTTCCTCATCCGACACTTCCAGGGCGTTGTCGGGAGGGCCTACACCCGGGTGCGCCAACGGGTCGGGGAGATGCTCGGGGCGATCTCCGAGGCCGTCGTCGGGGCTGCGACCATTCGCGCCTACGGCATCGAGGAGCGCACCGCTGCCCGCATCGACGCTGCGATCGAGGCCCATCGGCGCGAGGCGGTCGGCGCCCAGGTGCGCTCCGTCATCGCCTTCACCGCGGGCCAGTTCGTGTCCGGGCTGACCTCGGCGGTCGTCCTCGTCATCGGCACAGTTCTGGCCGTCCGCGGCGACGTGACGATCGGGACCCTGCTGGCCTTCCTCTTCCTTGTCAACCTCTTCACCATGCCAGTGCAGCAGGCCACCGAGATCCTCAACGAGATGCAGAACGCTGTCGCCGGCTGGCGCCGAGTCATCGGCATCATCGACACTCCGGCCGACGTGGCCGACCCCGGCCCCGGCGGGGTGGAGTTGCCTCGCGGGCCGATCATCGTGCGCTTCGACGACGTCTCCTATGCCTACCCCGGCGGCGGGCCGGTCCTGCGGGAGGTCACCCTCGACATCGCCCCGCGAGCCCGGATCGCCGTGGTGGGGGAGACCGGTTCGGGCAAGTCAACGCTGGCCAAACTGCTCACCCGACTGATGGACCCGACCGAGGGTCAGGTGCTGGTCGACGGAGTGGACCTGCGACGAGTTCGCTTCTCCTCGTTGCGTTCTCGCGTGGTGCTGGTCCCTCAGGAGGGCTTCCTCTTCGACGCCTCGTTGCTCGAGAACATCCGCTTCGGGCGACCGGAAGCCTCGGTCGACGACGTGCACCTGGCGCTCACCGAGCTGGGGCTGGACGAGTGGGCAGAAGGCCTGCCGCTCGGCCTCGACACGGCGGTCGGCCAGCGCGGCGAGTCGTTGTCGGCGGGGGAGCGCCAACTCGTCGCCATCGTCCGGGCCTATCTCGCCGATCCCGACCTGCTCGTCCTCGATGAGGCCACGTCGGCCGTCGACCCCTCGACCGAGGTGCGAGTCCAGCGGGCCTTGGACTCCCTCACCCGGGGCCGGACGTCGATCGCCATTGCCCACCGGCTCTCCACGGCGGAAGCCGCGGACGAGGTGATCGTCGTCGACGCGGGTCGGATCGTCGAACGCGGCCCGCACGTCGAGTTGGTCGACGCCGGCGGCGTGTATGCCGCGCTGCACGCCTCCTGGGCGGCCCAACAACGAGCCTGAAAGCCCTGCGAGCGCCCGATCGCACTTGTACCATCTGGTACATGTCTATTTCCGTCACGTCGTCAACCATCGTCAATCCGAGCCTGGCTTGGCAGGTCCTGTCGGACGTTCGAAGCTGGCCCGAGTGGCTCCCGACCGTCATCGAGGTCGTCCCCGAGACCCCCGAGGCACCCGACGGGATGGGGGCGGCATACCTCGTCCGGCAGCCGCGGCTCGCGGCGGCGCGTTGGGAGATCACCGAGTGGCGTCCCGGGGCAGGCTTCACCTGGGTGTCGCGGCGGCCCGGCGTGACGACCACCGGCACCCACCAACTCGTCGAGGTCCCCGGCGGGGTCCAGGCCCAGCTCGGCATCGCCTGGAGCGGGCCGCTGGCCTGGCTCGTTCGGGCGTCGTATGGCGGGCTGACGCGGGGGTACGTCGCGAGCGAGGCGGCCGCGATCGTCGCGCAGTGCCAGGTCCAGCAGTCCGAGGGCGAGACGGCGCAGACCTCGCAGTGAGCCGCCGGGAGGAACTCCTGGGTCAGGTGGTGGCGTGGTTCGCGGCGCACGGGATCGGCGACACCAGCCTGCGCACCCTCGCCCGAGAACTCGGCACGAGCCATCGGATGCTCATCTATCACTTCGGGTCCCGCGAGGGTCTGCTCACCGAAGTCGTCGGCGCCGTCGAAGCCGGTGAGCGGGCAGCGCTTGCCGCCCTGCTCGAGGTGGCGCACGAGGACCCGTATGCCGCCGGCGCCGCATTCTGGACCCACGTCGCCGACGCGGCCACCACGTTCGCGCCGCTCTTCTTCGAGGTCAGCGGCTTGGCCATGCAAGGTGCTTCGTATGCCGCGGGGCTGCGATCCTGGCTCGCCGACGGCTGGTTGGACGGCTTGGCGGCGGGGTTCGAGGCAGGCGGTTTCACCCCGTCGCGGTCGCGTGAATTGGCCCAGGAGTCGTTGGCGATGGCTCGCGGTCTGCTGTTCGAACTGGCGGTTACGGGGGATCGAACGGGGGTCGACGCGGCCATGGGTCGATATGTCGAAGAAGTCCGATTCCGGGGGAATTCGTTGGGATGCATCGACATTCTGACCGGTCGGGCCATTGACGCGACGCGCGATTCGGCGCAACACTGCGAACGTTGGAACCAGCCCTCAGGTCCCCCCGTCTGAAGTCTCCCCCCGGGTTTCGCGGTAGCCCTTGCCCCAGGCTGCGTTGGCAGGCCGACGCACAGCGTGCCGCGGCCTCAGGTTGGCTGCCCAGGCGGCTCCACCAGCGTGATCGGCACCCAGCCACGCACGGCGTTGACCAGCCAGAGCGCCGTGGCGCTCGGCAACTCCTGCACCCGCAGGACTCGCTCGCTGACTGTTCCTGACGCCAATAGGTGAGCTCGCAAGGTGCCGGGCAGCAGCCCGCACGCGACCGGCGGGGTCACCAAGGTCCCGGCGACATCGGCCACCAGGTTGCCGATGGTCAGCTCGGTGAGCTCGCCCCGCTCGTTCCACAGCAGGACGTCGAACGGCGCCACTGCGTCCCATCCCGCCGCCTGCAGGTATGCCGTCGCCTCGCGCCGGTGGCGCTCGTAGACCCCTCGTCGGGTGCTCTTGTGCCGCAACCACGGATCACCGGACCACACCGGGCTCCGAGCCAGCACCACCGCCCGAGGTGGGGGAGCGGTGCGGTCGGGGGCGGGCGGCATACCGAAAATGTCCGTGAGAGAGGTGAACTCGACGCGAAGATCGCCCGAAGGGCGCAGCAGCAGGCGAGCCCGGGCCGGGCCGGCACCGTCCGAACGGACCAACACTCGCGCTCGGTCGGGGTCGAAGGGCCACCCGAACCACTCGGCCGACCTCGCCATCCGCTCCACGTGCCGATCGAGCAGAACCACCTCGTCGGTCTCGACCCGGAGCGTCTCCAGAAGGGCGAAGTCGCGCTGGGTCATGTCGAGCACAGCGGCCTTGGCCAGCGCCTCAGCGTGCTCGTCGCGACCGTCCGAGTCCCAGACGACACCGCCTCCGACGTCGTAACGCGCCCGACCGTCCGCCTGGTCGACGACCAGCGTGCGGATGGCGACGTTGAAGGCCGCCGCCCCACCGGGAAAGACCACGCCCACCGCGCCGCAATAGACCCCACGCGGCCGATCCTCAAGCTCCGTGATGAGCGCCATCGTGCGGATCTTCGGTGCCCCCGTGATCGATCCGCACGGGAAGAGACCGCCAAACAGGTCGCCCAACCCCAGCCCCGGACGGCTCTCGCCGGTCACCGTAGAGGTCATCTGCCACACGGTTGGATAGGCCTCGACGTCGAAAAGGCTTGGCACGCGGACCGATCCGGGCCTGCAGACCCGTCCCAGGTCGTTGCGCAGCAGGTCGACGATCATGAGGTTCTCGGCCCGGTCCTTGGCGGAGGCGCGCAGGTCCGCGGCTCGGGCGGCGTCCAGCGCCCCGTCGCGAGATCGCGCGCGGGTGCCCTTCATCGGGCGGGTGACCACCTCGTGGCCGTCCCAGGTGAAGAACAGTTCGGGGGACACCGAAGCGACCGCATGGGCACCCGTGTCGACGTAGGCGAACCACCCGTCGCGCTGCGCCCGGCGCAGGTCCGCCCAGGCCCCCAGCGGATCCCCGTCGAAGCGCGCCCGCAGCCGCATCGTGTGGTTCACCTGATAGGTGTCACCACTGGCGATGGCCTCGCGGACGGCGGCGACGGACGCGGCATACGTCACCTCGTCGGTGCCCGCCTCCCACACCGAGCACGCGTATGCCGCGGGCTCCCGTGCCGCCCCCTCGGCGAGGGGAGCGTCGTGCAGGCCGAACCAGACGAGGGGCACGCCGGACCCGCTGCGGACCGCCATCGCCGGATCGAACGCAGGGGCGGCCTCATACGACACGAACCCGACGGCATACCGACCGTCCGCGCACGCTGCCGCGACCCGATCCAGCGCGGGTCGGACCTCGTCGAGGCAGCGCGCCTCGACGATCTCGACGGGCGCGCCGAACGCCAGCGGCCCCGCAGCCCCGGCCGGGGCCCAGGGAAAGTCGACGAACGCCTCCCTCACGGCGCCCAAGGCTAGGGCACATCGACCCCGACCAGGGTGTGGCCGAACGAGGTTCCTGCGCCGCGTTCCACTGCACCCATCGCTCCGCCGCCATGGGACGCCGCCGCCACCGCCCCAGCGGAGCGGGCAGAATGGCAGCCGTGTCCCTTCGCGCCAGCTCCCTCGACCCGGCCGTCGCCGCCCTGCTCAAGCGCGACGACCAGGGCCTCGTGGCAGCCATCGTCCAGCAGCACGACACCGGTGAGGTGCTCATGCTCGGGTGGATGGATGACGAGGCCCTCGCTCGCACGCTGACGACGGGCCGGGTGACCTTCTGGTCGCGCTCGCGCGGTGAGTACTGGCGCAAGGGCGACACCTCCGGGCACGTCCAACACGTCCGTTCCGTGGCCGTGGACTGCGACGGCGACGCCCTGCTTGTGCGCGTCGACCAGGTGGGCGCGGCCTGCCACACCGGCGACCGCACCTGCTTCGACGCGCGGCCGCTGGCCGTGGTGGGAGGCCACGATGAGTGACATCCACGCCGAGTTGACCTTCGGCAGCACCTGGCCGAGCCTGGACGTCTTCGGAGAGTTGGCTCGCACCCGTCGGGTCATCCCCGTCGTGCGGCGGCTGCTGGCCGACGGTGAGACGCCGCTCGGGGTCTACCGCAAGCTGGCCAAGGGCGAGCCGGGCACGTTCCTGCTCGAGTCGGCCGAGCACGGTGGGGTCTGGTCGCGCTACTCGATCGTCGGGGCCCACAGCGCGGCGACCCTCACCGAGCGGGACGGCCAGGCTCACTGGATCGGTATGCCGCCCGCCGGGGTCCCGACCGACGGCGACCCGACGATCGCCTTGCGCGACACCGTCGCCGCCCTCGCGACCGCGAGGATCGGCGGTCTGCCCCCGCTCACCGGCGGGATGGTCGGGGCCATCACCTACGACGCGGTCCGGCGGTGGGAGAAGGTGCCCGACACCGGCCGCGACGAGTTGAACCTCCCCGAACTGGCCATGGTGCTGGCCACCGATCTCGCGGTCCTCGACCACTCCGACGGCTCGGTGCTGCTCGTCGCCAACGCGATCAACTACGACGACACTGACGAGCGGATGGAGTGGGCCTGGCGTGATGCGGTGGCTCGGCTCGACCGGATGACCGCCGAACTCGGTGAGCCGGCGCCCTCGACGGTCGCTGTGATCGAGCCGGTGACCCTCACCGTCACCAGTTCCCACGAGCCGGAGGCCTACCTCGACAACGTCGAGCGGTGCAAGGAGTCGATCCGCGCCGGCGATGCCTTCCAGATCGTTGTCTCGCAACGGTTCTCGACGCCGTGCGACGCCGACCCCATCGACGTCTACCGGGCACTGCGGGCCGCCAACCCCAGCCCCTACATGTACCTGCTGCGCCTGCCGCACCCGGACGGCACGGCATACGACATCGTGGGGTCCAGCCCGGAGGCCCTTATCAAGGTGACCGGGCGCGAGGCGATCACCCACCCGATCGCCGGTTCGCGCCCCCGTGGCAAGACCCCCGAGGACGACGTCCGCCTGGCCGACGATCTTGCCGCCGACACCAAGGAACGCGCCGAGCACGTCATGCTCGTCGACCTCTCGCGCAACGACCTCCAGCGGGTATGCCGCGCGGGCACCGTCGACACGGTCGAGTTCATGACGGTCCGCCGCTACAGCCACATCATGCATCTGGAGTCCACGGTCGTCGGCGAGCTCAAGGAGGGCGTGGCGGCATACGACGTGCTCGTGGCGACCTTCCCTGCGGGCACCCTGTCGGGAGCACCCAAGCCACGTGCAATGGCCCTCATCGACGAGTACGAAGGGCTCAAGCGGGGGATCTACGGGGGAGTGGTGGGTTATCTCGACTTCGCCGGTGACCTCGACATGGCGATCGCAATCCGCACCGCGGTCATCCGCAACGGCGTGGCACACGTCCAGGCGGGTGCGGGGATCGTCGCCGACTCCGTGCCCCAACTGGAGCACGAGGAGTGCCAGCACAAGGCTGCCGCCGTGCTGCGGGCCGTCCAGGCCGCCGCAGGGATGCAGGCAGCGGTGGCGGTCTCCCCGTGACCAAACGCCTGGTCGTCCTCGCCGTCGGCGGCCCGTTGGCGGTGCTGCTGGCGGCGCTGGGCCAGGTGTGGGCCAGTGGGTCCAGCCAGGACCCGGTGCTGGGCCGGGCGGCCCTGAGCATTACGGGCACGCAGATGGTCCCCGCGGCGCTGGGTCTGGCCCTCGTGGTCGGTGCAGCGCTGGTCGCGATGCTCACCGGAGGTCCGCGGATCCGGACCGCGGCCGGGGTCCTCATGGCGCTGGCTGCGCTCGCTGTCGTGGGGCTCATCGGGGCCTCGCTCGGCTCGGCTGGGGCCGCCCTGGGTCGGCGGGCCGCGGAGTTGGCCGGCCGCACGGGTTCCCCGGTCCCGGTGACGAGCGCGCTCGGGCCGTGGGCGTGGATCGCCGCCACGGGCGCCGGACTCACCGCCGTGGCCTCGATCGTGGCGACCTTCTCGGCGCGTCGATGGGCCGGCCTGTCCGCACGGTTCGATCGCGGAGGCGTCGACGGCGCGACCGATCGTGGGGCTCGGCGCAGCGACTGGGACGACCTCACCGAAGGACACGACCCCACCCGCGCGGACAGTGGCCAGGGGACCTGACACAATGGCGCACAGGAAATACGTGACGGGTGCCCGCCGACCCCGGCGGCCGTAGAAGGAGTGACACTGATGGCCGGAAACGACCACCACGACAACCACGGTCAGAGCGTTGCCGCGTGGACCGGAGTGGCCATCCTCACGGTGGCCGCAGCCATCATGTGTTGGGCCGTCGTCGTTGCCTCGACCGGGTTGTTCATCGCCGGTGCCGTGCTTGCCGTCATCGGCGTCGTCACCGGAAAGGTGTTGGCCATGGCCGGTTTCGGCGTCCAGAAGCCGGGCCGCAACCAGGTGGACAGCGGCGTTTCCTGACCCAGGGCCGTCCCTCGATGCGCCGGTCCGCGGGGCATCTCGATTCGGCGGGTTCGTTGGCCACCGTGCGCGGTGAACGCTAGGGTCTTTGTCGCGGCCTCGTCCGGGGGGCGCGTTGTTGTCGTGATCGAGAAAGAGGCAGTGTCATGTCCTACGGTTCCACTCCGCCGCCCCCGCCGCCGGGTTCTGGTGGCTACGGCGCTCAGCCGCCCATGGGTCCTGCCGGAGGGATGCCCTATGGGGGCGCTCCGATGAGCCCGCCCCCGCAGAACAACCTCGTCCTGGCCATCCTCGCGACCGTCCTGTGCTGCCTGCCTCTGGGCATCGTGGCGATCCTCAAGGCCAATAAGGTCAACACCCTGTGGGCCCAGGGCGACCAGGCCGGCGCCCACGCCGCTGCAGCAGAGGCGAAGAAGTGGTCGATCATCTCGGCCATCCTCGGCATCGTTGTCGGCATCATCTACTTCGTGTTCGTCTTCCTCGCGGCCGCAAACGGCAGTGTGACGGTCCGCTGACAACCGTCCTTGTGACGATCGCCGAGGCCGCGTCCCCCCGTGTTGGCATGGGGGTGCGCGGCCTTGTGCAACCTGCCCTGATCGCCGTAGGCGCGGCGGCGGGGGCGGCATACCTGTATGCCGTGGACCCCAACGCCCCCGGCCACTATCCGCCGTGCCCGTTCCTGGCCGTCACCGGCCTCTGGTGCCCCGGTTGTGGCTCCTTACGGGCACTGCACGCCCTGCTGCACCTCGACGTCGGCACCGCTCTGGCCCGCAACCCCTTCGCGGTGCTCGCCTCGATCTACATCGCTTGGACGTTCTACCGCTGGGCCTACCGCCGGGTCACCGGCACCCCGCTGCGACTCGCGCCCGGGTGGGTCATCACCGTCGTGTGGGTGTCGATCGTCGCGTTCTGGATCCTGCGCAACGTCCCAGGGATGACATGGTTGTCCCCGCTCTGAGCCTGACCACGTAGCCTGGGTCGGTGCCTGCCACACCCACCGTTCTCGACGAGATCATTGCTGGCGTCCGCCTCGATCTCGCTGACCGCGTCGCCCGCACGAGCCTGGCTGACCTCGAGGCCCGGATCGCGACGATGCCTCCCGCCCTCGACGCAGAGGCCGCCCTGCGGGCCGCTCCCGGCATCGCCGTGATCGCTGAGGTCAAGCGGGCCAGCCCCAGCAAGGGCGCCCTCGCGGACATCCCCGACCCGGCGGCCTTGGCGACTGCGTATGCCGCTGGCGGAGCCACCGCGATCTCCGTCCTCACTGAGGAGCGACGCTTCTCCGGGTCGCTGGCCGACCTTGACGCGGTGCGCGCCACCGTGCGGATCCCCGTGCTGCGCAAGGACTTCATGGTGGAGCCGTATCAACTCCTCGAGGCGCGGGCCCACGGCGCCGACCTCATCCTGCTCATCGTCGCCGCGCTCTCTGACATTCAACTGATCGCTATGCGCGAGCAGGCGCAGCGGCTGGGGATGACGGCGCTGGTCGAGGTGCACGACGCCGAGGAGACCCGCCGGGCTGTCGCGACCGGGGCTCGCGTCATCGGGGTCAACGCGCGCAACCTCAAGACCCTCGAGGTCGACCCGTCCGCCTTCGCCCGGCTGCGCCCGCTCATCCCCGACGAGGCGGTTGCGGTCGCCGAGTCCGGCATCCGCGGCGTCGCCGACGTGAAGGGGTATGCCGCCGAGGGCGCCCGAGCGGTGCTCGTCGGTGAGGCACTGGTGATCGGCGGCGACCCGGCCGGCGCGGTGGCGAGTTTCGCGGGGGTGCCGGTGGGCGGCATACCGGGACAGCCGCAGGCGAGCACGACGCAGGCGAGCACGACGGAGGGACCGAGATGACCACACCGCACGGGAGATTCGGCGACTTCGGGGGACGGTATGTCCCCGAGGCGCTCATCCCCGCCCTGGAACAACTCGACGAGGTGCGCCGCAAGGCAGCCGTCGACCCCGAGTTCATCGGTGAACTCGACCGGCTGCACCGCACCTACACCGGGCGCCCGTCGATCATCACCGAGGTGCCGCGCTTCGCGGAGCACTGCGGGGGAGCGCAGATCTACCTCAAGCGCGAGGACCTCAACCACACCGGCTCGCACAAGAT
>ERZ724517.689-NODE-689-length-19958-cov-6.663016_pt1 | contig 19958 bp, 20 predicted proteins | sample MGYA00376050_ERZ724517 | MGnify/ENA primary metagenome ERZ724517 (study PRJEB28724, sample SAMN07190886) | activated sludge metagenome | isolation source: activated sludge of sewage treatment plant in Hong Hong | place: USA: Christiansburg, Virginia | collected... | reverse complement strand
AGCTGCTAGGTAAAATGTAGCGAATCCATGGCCCAATTATCGAATTGCAGGGCTTCTACGCGGTCAAATTTGCGCAGGTTGTTGGGGACCAGCGCCATGCGGTAACTGCAGCCTTCGGGCGGCAGGAAGAAATCTGTGATCTCGGGGAACCCGCGCTGCAGCAGAGGCAAGAACATCCAAATCCGTTACAGTGCCACCATGAAACCGCGCGTGTATGTCGAAACGTCTGTCTTTAGTTACCTGACCGCCAGGGACAGTGCATCCTTGGTTGGGTCGTCGCGTCAACTTTTGACGCGCAGATGGTGGGAGCGTCGGGACGAATGCAACTTATTTGTTTCAGAGGTGGTCATTCGCGAATGCAAAGACGGTGACGCAACGGCTGCACAGCGCCGCATGAGCGCTGTAGACGGGATACCGTTGTTGAGTTTGACACCGCAAGCCGCAGACCTGGCGACCCTGCTGATCACCGAAAACATCATGCCAGCAAAGGCTGCTGAAGACGCCTTGCACATCGCTATAGCTGCCGTGCATCAAGTTGACTTTTTGTTGAGCTGGAATTTCAAACACATTGCTAACCCGGTCATACAGGCAAAAATTGCGGCGAAATTAAGTTCCATCGGCTTGGCGTTGCCGTTTGTTTGCCCACCGGAAGAACTACTTGGAGAAGACGATGAATGATGAAATCATCAATGCACTGCACGCGACGAAAGAACACTTGGCGCAGGATGCAGAGTTCGATATCAAACGCCTGATCGAAAGTGTTCAACGCGAGGAAGTTACTAGCGCAGCGCAAGGTCGCATTGTTTTGCAGCCACCGTCGGAAAATCGGGCGCCCTCGGTTTTTCAACAGATCCGGTTTGCCCCGCATTGAAGTATCAACTCACTCCTGAATTGATAGCAGGCAATGCTTATTTCACGAGGCTGGAGGGGTAAATGGCTATAAACCGCTGCTTAAAGTCACGTTGCATGCAGATAGTTGCATCAAATTGGCTGCTAGCCCTCGTGGAATATGCGTGAGCCGCTATTCATTTGAGAGCGTCCTGTTCTCATTGCACCGCAGATTTATAGTCTAGTCCACCGTAATACACCCCAAAGGTGAACACCACTTCCCGTTGGTTGAAGTGCGAAGTTTGTCTATGAGGGAAGGGATACCAATTGGCGTTGAAAATGCACCATTAACGCCAACAGCCTTTGCGCGGCGTGGGTGGCTGCCTGCAGGCGCTCAAACCGCTCTGCGGCGCTGTCGGGGTAATCGTGGGCGAACTGGTTGCGCACTTGGCGCATGGCAAGCCATTCGTCTGCGCTGGATAGCCAACCAAGTTGCTCCAGGCGGCTAAAGCGGTCAATGGCCGACATCGGGCCAATGTCTTCACCCAGGGCTTTCAGTACGGCTGGCATCAGGCGCGCGCCCATGTCGTCTTGTAGCCGGGTGTAGCGATAGGCAAACTGGTCTAGTAGTCGACGGTCCTCTTTTGACAGGTGGTCGTAGTCATCCAGCGTGAGAGCACGCAATTGCATGTCTTGCAGGGCTTCGCCCAATGTTTCGGCGTGCGTTTGGCACACAGCGTGGACTTGCTGCAAGGCGAGTTGGTCGGGTGTGGGCTTCATTGGATTTGAATTCCAGTGGAATGGGCCACCAGCACAATAGGCCGAGAGTCACCTGGCTGCTCGATCACAAGATCAATCTTGCGCTCACCCAGTTGGCACTCAAGCAAGCTGAGCATTTTGATTTTTTTGGCAAATGGCTGGTCTGCCGCAATGGCTGGTGGACGCACCAGCAGATCAATGTCGCCACCTTTTTTACGGTCGTCCACACGCGAACCAAATACCCAGACCGGAGTGCCCGGACCAAAAGTAGCCGTGGCGGCTTGTCGAATGGCCTGGATCTGATCGGGGGTGAGGCGCATGGGCGGCTGGTACAGTTCAGGCAGGGTGGTGCGAGCGTTTCAGAAACGGACCAAAGTCCACCGTTTGCACTGCGCCATCGTCAAATTCAATTTTGAGCGAATAGTCGCTCGTTTGGGCAGCAGAAACGATGTTGATGTTGGCGTTGTTCATTTTGGCGACGATCTCATCAGCCTTTAGTCAGCCGTTAGCCCGGCCATAGGTGTCTTCGAGCCGCACGATGTCATCTTCACCCAGGTAGGAGCCTGATTGCACTTCAATAATCTCCAGCGGCACTTTGCCGGGATTGCGCAGGCGGTGCACCTGGCCCAGGGGAATGTAGGTGCTTTGGTTTTCGCTGAGCAGCATGACGGTGTCGCCGTTGGTGACCTCGGCGGTGCCGCTGACCACCACCCAGTGTTCGGCGCGGTGGTGGTGCATTTGCAGGCTCAAGGTGGCACCGGGTTTGACGACGATGCGCTTGACCTGAAAGCGCCTGCCGTGGTCCACACTGTCGTAGCTGCCCCAGGGGCGCGCAACATGGCGGTGGTGTTGTGCCTGGGGAACGCCCGCCGCCTCCAGCTGGGCCACCACGGTTTTGACCTGCTCGGCATGGGCGGCGTCTGCCACCAGAACTGCGTCCACCGTGTCAATGATCAGCAGGTTGCTGGTGCCCAGTGCCACGACCGGCCGGTGTGGCGCATGAATAAACGTGTTGGTGGCCTCAACCAGGTGACCCTGGCCGTTCACGCGGTTGCCTTGGGCATCGGGCGGCGACAGGTCGGCCACGGCGTTCCAGCTGCCGACGTCGCTCCAGGCGGACGCAAACGGCAGCACGGCAACGTTGTCAGCTTTTTCCAGAACGGCGTAGTCAATGCTCTCGGAGCGGCAGGCGGCAAAGGCCTCTTGGCCCAGGCGGCGAAAGTCACCATCTGCCGTTTGGGCGGCAACCGCGGCCTGGCATGCGGCCAGAATGTCTGGCGCGTTGGTCTGGAGCGCAGCCAGCAGGGTGCTGGCCTGGATCAGAAAAATACCGGCATTCCAGAAGTGGCCGCCAGCCAGCAGCAACTCTTGGGCACGGGTGGCATTGGGTTTTTCGACGAAGCGTTGCACCGCGTGGGCTGCGCCTTGCCCTGCCAGCGCGACGCCCTGCTGAATGTAGCCGTACGCAGTGCTGGGAAAAGACGGCTGCACACCAAAAGTGACGATGGAGCCAGCCTGCGCCGCGGGCACGCCGGCGCGGACGGTGGCGGCAAAGGCGGCGGTGTCGGGGATATGGTGGTCTGCGGGCAAAAACAACAGCAAGGCGTCTGGCGGCACGTTGAGTGCGGCGGCGGCCATGGCAGCGGCCGTGTTGCGCGCGGCAGGCTCCAGCAGAATGGTGCCTTGAACGTGCGCGGCGTTGGCACATTCCTGAACCAGAAAGCGGTGGTCTTCGGCCGCTACGATGAGCTGGCTGCGGTTCAGCAGGGCGGCGCGCTCCAGCGTCAATTGCAAAAGGCTTTTGCCCTGGATCAGCGGGACAAACTGCTTGGGCAATGCTTTGCGTGAAAGCGGCCACAAACGGGTGCCACTGCCGCCACACAGGGTGACCGGAATGATGGTGCCGCTGCCGGGTGCAGCGGGCTCGGTTGGACTCATGGAACTAACCCCTTGAACGATGGGCAGAAAGGGTAGCACAAGGCGCGCGGTTGTTAACCGGGCAGTTGAATATTGGCGCGCCTGGCCATTGCTGTAAACCTGGTCTTCAACGGGGCCTTGGCGCTGTTGATGATGGTGGCGATGGCCAGTTGGCGCCTTGGACCAAGCTTGGGCCACGCGGCAAAGGCCGCTTCAACCATAACACCGTGCAGCGCTGCCTCACGATGCCCGTATTGCAAGGAATGGTCAAAGGCGGCCCAAAACTCGTCGTCGTACTGCCCGCGATAGTGTTTTGCCAAAGCCAGATAGGCCCAGGTGTAGGGAAAGGTCGGGCGCAGCGCGCAGGCAGTGCGGTAGTGCTGAATGGCCGTGTCCATCCATTCGTTTTGCAAAGCCCGCTCAGAACTGCCGATAGGCACGTTGCCCATGCGCAGTGAACGCACGGCATGCAAGTAGCCCAGGTCATCGTGTAATTGGGCGTTGCCGGGTGCCGTGGCCAGCCCTTCTTGCAGCTGTGCGCTAAGGGACTCCCATTGCCGCGGGTTGTAACGCGGGCCAGTGCCGTCGCGCAAGGTGCGCACTGTGGTGCGCGCGCTGAGGGTACTGGCGTCGGCCCAGGCAGCCGGCAAGGCAAACCACACGCTGGCCATGGCACTTGCCGCTAGAACAACAAGAGCCACACATAGCGCAATGCCGATGGAGTTGGGGCTGGAGGTAGCGTTGGAGCGGCGAATATCGTTTGTCACGACGGAATTCAAACGGAGGTTAAGCCCAATATTTCAGCAGGTCTTTCATGCACCATGCTGTTGGCAACGGCTTCGCCGTAGCGGGTCCGCAAGACATCCCTGCCTTCGCTCAGCAAGGGCGGGCGGCTGCCCAGGTTGTGGGCATCGGTTGCGGCAACACAGTAGTTGCCGGCTTCAATCAAGCCGAATGCCACCTTTTGGGCAACCGGGCCGAAGCGACCTGCCAAAGAACCCGCAGTGATCTGAAGCCAGCAACCGGCTTCGGTAAATTCTTCGATTTTTTCGGGTTGAGCCATCACCGCCTTGTTGCGTTCAGGGTGGGCTATGAGCGGACGAATCTTGAGTTTGAGCAAGCTGTAGATGAAGCGGCCACTGCCGGCGGGAATGATCTGGTGCGGAAACTCCATCAACATGATTCGCCACCCGTCCACTTCACCCAAAAAGGGCACCTGGTTCTGGGCGATGAGGTCGATAAGCTCGGCACACAGCCGAACCTCGCCACCCACACGCACCTGAAGCGCGATACCCGCATTGGCCAGTTGCTGGCTAAATTCAGCGTGCGCTGTTTCCAGGCTGCTGCGCTGGTTGTCATAGCGGTCCGGGTCCACGTGCGAGGTGAGCACCGAGTGTGTAATGCCATCGGCCACCGCCACCCGGGCCAGCGCTAGAGCTTCTTGCAGGGTGTCCGGGCCGTCGTCCACTCCGGGCAAAAAATGGCAATGCAGATCAATCATTGCACGGCAGGGATAACACTCAAGAAACTTCGGCGCTGGTATTGATCACCGGCACCGGGGTGCGTGTTTGCGCGCTGGCTGCCTTGCCGCCATAGGTCTTGCCATAGGTGCCGCCATACGTGGAACTGTAGTTGCCATAGCCGTGTTTGCCGTAGCCTGAATATTCACCGTAGTATTTTTCAGCCTTGTTGAAGTCCAGCGCGTTGAGCACCACACCAATAATGTGGGCCTCGGCACGGCGCAGCCGTTGCAAGGATTTGCGAGCCAGCGGGTAAGGCGTGCTGTGCGCCTTGGTTACAAAGATGACGCCACTGGCTCTTGCGGCAACCACCGCAGCGTCGCTGACCAGTTCCACCGGGGGGGTGTCGATGATGACAATCTCGAAGTGTTTGGCAAGAGCTTCCAGCGTGCGTGCAAACCGCTCAGAGTGCAACAGCTCCAAGGGGTTGGGTGGTATGACGCCTGATGTCAGCACCATGAGCTTGGAGCCCTCGATCTGGTGAATGCAATCACTCAGTTTGGCGGTGCCAGCAACCAGCTCGGACAGGCCCGGAGCGTTCGGGTCCAGCGCGTAACACTTGGCAATGCTGGGGCGGCGCATGTCGGCATCCACCAAGAGTGTCTTCTTGGTCAGGGCGTGGGCCATGGCCAGGTTGCTGGAGAACGTGGATTTGCCTTCACCGGGCACACTGGATGTAACAACGATGGTGCGCGAAGGCATGTCAACGGACGACAACAAAACGCCGGTACGGGCGGTTCGGATGGCCTCAGAGTACAAGGCATTGGGATGGTCCATAACAATGCGGCCACTGACCTTGCGCTCGGCGTCCTTCTTGTCCAGTTTGGGCATGATGGTCAGCAAGGGCTGCTTGAGACGTTTTTCGACGTCCTCCGTGGTCTTGAAGGTGTTGTCCAGCAGTTCAAGCAACAAGGCCAGCATGACCCCCGCAAGCAAACCCACGACAAAAGCCACGCCAACAATCATGGACTTTTTCGGCTTGATGGGTGTACGCGGCAATGCAGCCACGTCGACAATGCGCGCCACGGTGGTTTGCAGGTCGCCGCCCACATTGGTCTCTTTGGCGCGCTTGATGAACATGTCGTACATCTGCTTGTTGGATTCGACCTCGCGCTCGAATTGGCCCAGTGCGAACTCTTTGCGGTTGACACTTTGTACGCCGCCACGGGCTGACGCCAATGCGCTCTCCAACATTTTTTCTGTGCTGCGGGCCCGCTCGTATTCATTGGTGATGCCACCAACGACCAGCTCGATCTGCCGCTGCAAGTTCTCACTGGCAGATTTGGCGTCGGATTCGGCTTGCAGGTATTTGGGGTGCTCTTTGCCGTAGCGCTGGGATACCTCGGCCACCTTGCGCGCGGCCTCGGTCGTTTGGCGTTTGGCGTCGGTCACCTGCGCACTGTTCAAAACGGCGGGTTGTGAGGTCAGGTCACCACCCTTGGATGCTTGCTTGATAATGTTATAGGTTGCCTCAACTTCGGCACGGCGGGTGCGGGCCTCGATCAGCCGAGACTGCAGCTGCTCCATTTGCTGGCCCGAGCCGCCTTGCGAGTCTTTGGACATGGTGACCAGGCCCTGCTTGTCGCGGTAGCCCTGGAGGGCTTGTTCGGATTGATTGAGTTTGTCCTTAAGACCGGAGAGTTGCTCTTGCAGCCAGACCGATGCCGTGCGGGTCATCTGGTACCGAGCATCCAGGTCATTTTCAATATACGTGTTGGCAATGGTGTCGGTGACGCGCGCTGCCAGCGCTGCATCGGGTGATTGAAAACGAATGACCACCAATTGACTCAGACGGATGGGCTCTATCGTTAGATTTCCAGTAAATGAGCCCAATACGGCCTCAGTGAGCGCTTTTTCGGTCCATTCAACAGGGGCTTTCTCAACAGCAAAGCCGATTTGCTCTTTGAACGCGGCAATGCCTGTTTTGGGCGCACGTGGGTCATGAGCGGGATGGTCATACAGCTTGAGCTTGGCGATGGCCTTGAGGGCCACTTCGCGCGACTTGATGATTTCAACTTGCGTTTGAAAATATTCGCGGCTGGCACCCATACCCGAGTACACGTCCTCAATGCTGACCACTTTTTGTTTGCTGGTCTCAATCAGTACGGTGGTTTTCGCCTCATAAATTGGCGTAGTTGAATAGGCTACGACGGCCGCAACCAGCGCAACGACCAGCGCAAGGGCCAAGATGGCCCACTTGTACTTGCGCAGCGTGCGCCAGTATTCGACAAAGTCAAGACTGGTCTCTTGGCCATCCGGATCGTGGAGAAAGTGATGCTGCTCGAAATGAGGGGCAACTTTGGTTGGTTCAGACGTTTGTTCAGACATAGGTGAATTGCGTGTTTAGAAGAATGATTCTTCGATGAACACTGTGTCGCCAGGGTTGACCGGGCTGTTGACTTCCGCTTTTTGTGGGCGATTAGTAGGATCACCCTCACGGATGATGGTAATTTTTGAGAACGAAGCACGTTCTTTGAAGCCACCCGCCAATGAGCTGGCCTTGAGTACGGTTAGTCCAGGTTGAAACGGATACCCGCCCGGTTTCTCAACCATGCCATTGATGTAGAAAGGCCGATACTCGTCAATGGTGATAGAAACCCGGGGATTCACCAGATAGCGCCCGCTCAAACCAGCGGTGACGCTTTTTTCGATTTCGCCTATGGTCAACCCGCGCGCGCGCACCTCGCCGAGCACCGGATACGGAATGGTACCCGCATCCGTGAGCCTGACTTTTTCGCGGCTGAGGTCGTCTTCGCCAAAAACACGGATGGTGATGACGTCACCGGCCGCGAGTTTGTAGGTTGACAACAACGAGGCAACGTCTTTGGGCAGTGGCTCTTGCGCATGCGCCGGAAAGAACAACGTGAAAAAAGTAGCAATTGCGACGGCGAAAAGTGAAAAAATGCCACGAAGGCATTTTTTTCCTAACTGGTGTGAATACGGTCGATTCATAGCTTTATTTCCGGTCTTGGAGGACGCATGCCCTCCAGGACAGTTTGTCCGCGCATCACAAGGATGCGTTGAGGGTCATCATCGTGATGTTGCGCTTGAAGGCTGAAGTGGGCACACTGGAACTATTGTCTGTGAGAGACCAGTCAATACCAATTTTAAGCCAACGCAATAGCGAATAGTCGACTGCAAGGCCAAAATTCGTGGCGTTGTCCGTGCGGCTGGTGCCACCGAAGTCAGTTTTTAACAGACCCACCCCGGCACGCGTGCTGAGCGTTTGGTTCCATCTGTGGTTCCAGGTGACATTGGTGCCGGTAGTCAGTTGGTAGTTACCGAACCCTGCGGCGTCAGCAATGGACCGGTTGGTTTGGAAGTCAACCACACTGTAGGTGAGCGGCGACCAGCGAATGGTCGCCTCCCAGCTTTCACCATCGAAGCCATCGCGGCCTGCGGCGTCAAAGTCTTTGGTCATTTTGCCCAATTTGACGATGCCAGTGGTGGCCGCTGTAGCGTCCCACGTCAAGCCGACGTAATAGCGTTGATCGGTGTTGTCTTCCTTGGACAGAGCCGACCCGTAGTCGGCCTTGGCATTGCGGTACTCACCCAGAACCAGGGAGCGTGTCCCGATGCGGTAAAACAAGCGGGACCCAAACGAATTGGTCGAAACGTCATTAATGGCAGTGTTGACACGGTTGTTGTCGTATGTCTTGTTTTGGCTGCCCAAATCGACTTCAATACGACCCTGTGCCTCGGGAGCACCGTAGACGATTAAACCTTGTGCGTTATTGGAAGTCCAACGATCCGGTTCCGATGAAATTGGCCTGTTGTTCGATCCGCGAGGGTCTGTAGATCGGACCTGACCCAGTGACCATGCGGCACGGGCCCGCGATGTGAAGTAGTTGTCGCCCGCTACCTTAAATTCCGAATTGGTGGCGTTATCGGGCGAACTGTTGGTGTAGTTTGTGTTGTTAACCGATGCCAGGGCAGTGTAACGATCCCCCTTGCGTTTGAGCTCGGCGATCAGCTTGGGGGCAACGGTGATCAGGTTTGACTGAATCTGATTGGTCGCGCTGGATTGCAAATTGTCGTTGTACCCCATGCCTACAAACACGGTGGGGTACAGGTAGATACCACTTTCCGTCTTGTAAGGGGCAGCATCTCCAGTCGGCGCAGTCAGCATGATGTCGGAAGACCCATTGCTCCCCGATATTGAGGTGCCACTGAGCTGATAAGCCGGACCGCTGGCCGGCTGTGCGCCGGTTTGGGTTTGCGCGAACACCAGTGGCACTGCCAAAGTGGAGGCGGCGGCCACGAAGACGGACACATATTTGAGATTCATACAACTTCCCTGAAAATACTGACAAAGCCCGCTCTAGGAGCGAACCACCATTACCCGCGTATTTTGGCATCAATACGGTGAAACCCTTGTAACAACATCATACAAAATTCAGATTGACGCGCCAATCGTTGCCGTTATCCGACGCATTCTTTCATTTTTTTGATAAGGCTTTCAAGCCCTCGTCATCAATCCCTCACTAAAACTCTGGAATTGGAGGAGTTTCACGCCCTGAATAGCGAGACGGATCTCAATCACAATTGCTGAAGTTCCGCTGCAGGCAGCTCCTGGCCAACTGCAACGCTTCACTGATTTGTTCCGGGGTCATTTGCTTGGCGAGTAGAGCCCGATTTCGCGCGGCACTCTCCGCGCCAGAAGTCGCACTCAATGTGAGCCACATGTGCGAAAGAACAAAGTTTCGCGGCACACCCTGGGCGTTGTAGTACATGACGCCAAGGTTGTATTGCGACTGGGCATCGCCCTGCGCGGCTGCCAGGCGATACCAACGTGCGGCCTCGGCAAAATCAACGGCTGTCCCGTTCCCCTTGCGGTACATCTGCCCAAGGTTGTATTGAGCAGCCATATTGTCTTGTTTGGCTAATGGCAGAAAAATGCCAAGTGCAACCTCGTACTCACCCCGAGCGTGTGCAGCCACGCCATCCTCCAACGTCGCAGCCAAGGCGGCCGTGCAGAGGAAAAACTGAATGGCGGTCAGGACCAATATTGCAAACCTGGAAACCAGGAACGACACACTGCTTGCAGCGGACGGTTCAACAGGCTTCCTTATACAAGGCTTGTAACTGAGGTGCTGCAGCAATTTTCCCCAATCGATAGATCTGGACGACATTCGGCAATTCTATTTCGCGAAAGCACCAGATCGCAACTGTGTGCCAAACGCACAGCAACAAAAGTAAAGCCTCTCAAATCGAAGACTTGAGAGGCTTAAGTTTGGTGGGCAGTACAAGTTTCGAACTTGTGACCCCTGCAGTGTGAATGCAGTGCTCTACCCCTGAGCTAACCGCCCTGAATCTGTGTTCAGTAAGCCCTCTATTATACAAGAAGCATCAAGCTGCTTTGCGCCACACCGTTTTTCCGCCGCTGGATTTGTCAATTTGCGCCAATATTTCTTCGTGAGAGGCGAGTTCCTGGGCGTTGGCGGCCAACACTGGCAGCACCCATCCGCGCAGGTCGATCTTCGCCGCCTTGACCCCGCCTTCGCTGGGAGCATCCACGTCCATCAACAGCGCATCCTGGCCGCGTGTCATGTTGATGTACACATCCGCCAGCAACTCAGCATCGAGCAAGGCACCGTGCAGCGTGCGCCCCGAGTTGTCGACTTCCAGCCGGTCGCACAGGGCGTCAAGGCTGTTGCGCTTACCGGGAAACATTTCCTTGGCCAAAACCAAAGTGTCGGTAACACTGGCCACATATTTCCTGAAGGGCTGGTGGCCGGCACGTGCCAGTTCTGCATCCAGGAATGAAATGTCAAACGGCGCGTTGTGGATGATGATTTCGGCATCCGCCACAAAGTCCAGCAGTTGCCGGGCAATGGTCGCAAACTTGGGCTTGTCGCTCAAGAACTCAGTAGTCAGGCCGTGTACGCGCAGGGCGCCTTCGTCACTGTCCCGCTCCGGGTTCACGTAGATGTGCAGATTGTTGCCGGTGAGTTTGCGGTTGACCATCTCCACACAACCGATTTCGACCATGCGGTCCGGATTCTGCGCCAGATTGGCGTTGAAACCGGTGGTTTCGGTATCCAGAAAGATCTGACGCATACGGCTAGCTCAATGATTCTCTTTGGCGTGGTTGATGGAGTATTTTGGAATTTCCACGACAACGTCCTTCTGCGCCAAGAACGCCTGGCAGCTCAGGCGCGAATTGGGCTCCAGGCCCCAGGCGCGGTCCAGCAGGTCTTCCTCATTTTCATCGAGTTCGTTGAGCGACGCAAAACCCTCGCGCACAACGACGTGGCAGGTGGTGCAGGCGCAGCTCATGTCACAGGCGTGCTCGATGGCGATGTGGTTTTCCAGTAGCGCCTCGCAGATGGAAGTGCCCGGCGTGGCCGTGATCTCGGCGCCCTGGGGGCAGTATTCCGGGTGGGGCAGGATTTTAATGATGGGCATTTTATTGGTTGGGGTCAGAGCACATTTGCTATGCAAAGTGGTCTGACCCGCAAGTTCACAGAGTTTCAATATTCTTTCCCGCCAGCGCGTGGGCAATCCCCCGGTTCATGCGTTGGGCGGCAAAGGATTCGGTGGCTTGGGCCAGTGCTTTGCTTAGGGCCTCGATCTTGGCGGCGTCGGTGCCGGTTTTGCCTTGGGACAGGGCAACCATCGCAGCGTCGATCTCGGCGCGCTCTTGGGGCTCCAGCAAGTCGGCATCGGCGTCCAGTGCGCTGTGGATGGCCAGCAGCAGGCGGTCGGCATCGACCTGAGCCTCCACCACTGCACGGGTGCGGATGTCCTGCTCGGCCGTGGCAAAGCTGTCCTGCAACATCTTGGCAATCTGGTCGTCGGCTAATCCGTAGGAGGGTTTGACGTTGATATCCGCCTGCACGCCGCTGACCTGCTCATGCGCAGAGACGTTTAGCAGGCCATCGGCATCAACCGTGAACGTGACCCGGATGCGGGCGGCCCCAGCAGCCATCGGCGGGATGCCGCGCAGCTCAAAACGCGCCAGGCTGCGGCAGTCCTTGACCAGATCGCGCTCGCCCTGCACAACGTGCAGCGCCAGCGCGGTCTGGCCGTCCTTGTAAGTGGTGAAATCTTGAGCCATGGCCGTGGGAATGGTCTGGTTGCGTGGCACGATGCGCTCCACCAGACCGCCCATGGTTTCCACGCCCAGGGAGAGCGGAATCACGTCCAGCAACAGCAAGTCGCCGGACGTGTTGTTGCCAGCCAACTGGTTGGCTTGAATCGAGGCTCCCAGAGCCACCACCTCATCCGGGTTGAGGTTGTTAAGCGGCGCGCGGCCGAAGAAGTCGGCGACCGCCGCCTGCACCTGCGGCATGCGGGTGGAGCCGCCGACCATGACCACGCCCTGCACGTCCTGTGGCGCCAGACGGGCATCTCGCAGAGCCTTGCGCACGGCGGCGATGGTGCGGACGGTCAGCTGGGCAGTGGCCGTCTCAAACTGGCTCCGGTTTACATCAAATTCGATGCTAGCCCTCGTCAACACTGCGTGAAACGCTACGGATTCAGTAGCAGATAGCGCCTCCTTGCAGGCGCGCGCTGTATGCTTGAGGACGGCCTTGTCGATGGCACTGTCGGCCGCAGCGCCGGTTTGCGCCAGCACCCAGTCGGCCAGCGCGTGGTCGTAGTCGTCGCCTCCCAGGGCCGAGTCTCCACCGGTGGCAACCACCTCGAATACGCCTTGCATAAGCCGCAGGATAGAGATGTCAAAAGTACCGCCGCCCAGGTCGTAAATGGCGTAGATGCCTTCGCTGGCGTTGTCCAGGCCATAGGCGATGGCCGCAGCCGTGGGTTCGTTGATCAGGCGCAGCACGTTGATGCCGGCGAGCTTGGCTGCATCCTTGGTAGCCTGGCGTTGGGCATCGTCAAAGTAGGCTGGCACGGTGATGACGGCGCCATACAAGTCGTCATTGAAGGTGTCTTCGGCGCGGTAGCGCAGTGTGGCCAGGATTTCAGCGCTGACCTCGACGGGTGACTTTTCACCGGCCACGGTCACCAGGCCCAGCATGCCGGCATGGTCAGCAAAGCGGTACGGCAGTTTCTCCGCCCCCACCACATCGGTCAGACTGCGGCCCATGAAGCGCTTGACCGAGGCGATGGTGTTTTGTGGATCGGTGGTGATGGCGTCCTGTGCCTGGTAGCCGATCTGGCGACCACCATCCTCCAGATAACGCACCACGGAGGGCAGGATTACATGCCCATCTTTGTCGGGTAGGCATTCGGCCACGCCATGGCGCACGGATGCCACCAGGGAGTGCGTGGTGCCCAGGTCGATGCCCACGGCAATGCGGCGCTGGTGAGGGTTGGGCGCGTGGCCGGGCTCGGAAATTTGTAGAAGCGCCATAGGTTATCAATTGGGGAAACGGCCCGGGCGGGCCAGAAGCCGCCCGCCAGGGATTCAGGTTTCCAATTTGTCGAAGGCCCGTTCCAAATCGTGTGCAAACTTTTCAATGAACATCAGCGAACGCACCGACTGCACGGCTGCGCTCGTGTCGTGTAGCTCATCCAGTTGGCGCGCACAAACATTGATCAAATCGCGCTGGACGGCATCCACATTGTCGCGTAAGACGTCTAGCGCCTCGGCGTCCCGGGCCTCATCCAGCCCCTCGCGCCACTGCATCTGCTGCATCAAAAATGCGCCCGGCATGGCGGTATTGCTGTGGGCGTTGATGGGCGCACCATCCAACTCACAGAGGTACGCCGCCCGTTTGAGCGGGTCTTTCAAGCGCTGGTAAGCCTCATTGATGCGCACCGACCACTGCATGGCGACGCGCTGGGCAGCCGCGCCCTGGGCAGCAAATTTATCTGGATGGGCCTCTCGCTGCAGGTCTTTCCAGCGTGCGTCTAGCGCCGCTCGGTCCTGGGTAAACCGTCGTGGCACACCAAACAGTTCAAAATCGTTGGATTGGAGATTCACACGCGGAACGACTCGCCACAGCCGCACTTGTCGCGCTCGCGCGGGTTGTTGAAGCGAAAGCCCTCGTTCAAGCCTTCGCGAACAAAGTCCAGTTCCGTGCCGTCGATATACGCCAGACTTTTAGGGTCGACCAGCACCTTGACACCATGGCCCTCGAACACCAGGTCTTCAGGGGCCAGTTCGTCCACGTACTCCAACTGATAGGCAAGGCCGGAGCACCCGGTGGTCTTGACGCCCAGGCGCACGCCGACACCCTTGCCACGCTTGGTCAGGTAGCGCGTCACATGGCGCGCGGCGGCTTCGGTCAAAGTAACTGCCATTTTCTAGTCAGTTTCCAAGATGTTTGGCTTTGTAGTCGTCCACGGCCGCCTTGATGGCATCTTCGGCCAGGATGGAGCAATGGATCTTGACCGGTGGCAGCGCCAACTCTTCAGCTATCTGGCTATTCTTGAGGGCAGCGGCTTCATCCAGCGTTTTGCCCTTGACCCATTCGGTCACCAGCGAACTTGACGCGATGGCCGAACCACAGCCATAGGTTTTGAAGCGTGCGTCTTCAATCACACCGGTTTGTGGATTGACTTTGATCTGCAGCTTCATCACATCACCACAGGCCGGTGCGCCGACCATGCCGGTTCCAACACTGTCGTCGCCCTTTTCAAAGCTGCCGACGTTGCGGGGGTTTTCGTAGTGGTCTACAACTTTTTCTGAATATGCCATTTTGATTACCTCTTTAATGTGCGGCCCACTGGATTGCACTGATGTCAACGCCGTCCTGGTACATCTCCCACAGTGGGCTGAGATCGCGCAGCTTGGCGACGTTCTTCTTGATGGTGTCGATGGCGTAATCGATTTCCGCCTCGGTGGTCCAGCGACCAATGGTCATGCGCAGGCTACTGTGTGCCAGCTCGTCACTACGGCCCAAGGCGCGCAACACATAGCTCGGCTCCAGCGATGCCGAGGTGCAGGCTGACCCACTGCTCACCGCCAAACCCTTGATACCCATGATCAGCGACTCGCCTTCGACGTAATTGAAGCTCATGTTCAGGTTGTGCGGCACACGTTGGGTCTCGTGGCCGTTGATGAACACCTGCTCCACGCCGTTAAGTCCTGCCAGCATGCGGTCGTGCAGGGCCTGAATGCGCACGTTTTCCACCGCCATCTCTTCTTTAGCAATGCGGTACGCCTCGCCCATGCCGACGATCTGGTGTGTAGGCAGCGTGCCGCTGCGCATGCCACGCTCATGGCCACCACCGTGCATCTGGGCTTCCAGGCGCACGCGTGGCTTGCGGCGCACAAACAGGGCGCCAATGCCCTTGGGGCCATAGGTCTTGTGGGCAGTCAGACTCATCAGGTCGACCGGCAGCTTGGAAACATCAAACTCCACACGACCGGTCGCCTGGGCCGCGTCCACGTGGAAAATGATGCCCTTTTCACGGCACACAGCGCCAATGGCGGCGATATCTTGAATGACACCAATCTCATTGTTCACATACATCACGCTGGCCAAAATGGTGTCTGGGCGAATGGCGGCCTTGAACGTGTCCAAGTTGACCAGTCCGTCATCCTGCACATCCAAATAGGTCACCTCGAACCCCTGGCGTTCGAGTTCGCGGCAGGTGTCCAGCACAGCCTTATGCTCGGTCTTGACAGTGATGATGTGCTTGCCCTTGGATTGGTAGAAGTGCGCTGCGCCCTTCAGCGCCAGGTTATTGGATTCGGTGGCACCGGAGGTCCAGACGATCTCCCGTGGGTCTGCTCCTATCAGTTCGGCCACCTGACCACGGGCCTTTTCCACAGCTGCTTCAGCCTCCCAACCCCAGGCGTGGCTACGTGACGCGGGGTTGCCAAAGTGGTTGCGCAACCAAGGCACCATGGCCTCGACCACCCGTTCATCGCAAGGGTTGGTGGCGCTGTAGTCCATATAAATGGGAAAGTGTGGGGTGGTATCCATGGGGCTCGTTCCGGCTATTCAGTGAGTCATTGTCGTTTGTGGGCGATCAGCTCTTGGAAAACGCGTTACCCAAGGCAAAAACAGAGTTGGGCGCGTTGATACGAATTGGTTTGCTCATCGGCAAAGCGGAAATAGCACGCTTGACACTGGGCTTGTCATCCACATGCAGCCCCCTGGCCAATTGGTCATCCACCAGCTTTTGCAAAGTGACAGAGTCCAGAAACTCAACCATTCGCACATTCAGCGACGACCACAGATCGTGCGTCATGCAGCGGGCGCCCTCTCCCAGGCAGTTTTCTTTGCCACCGCAATGGGTGGCATCAATTGGCTCGTCCACCGACACAATGATGTCGGCCACAGTGATGTCGGTAGCTTTGCGCGCCAGGGTGTAACCGCCGCCCGGACCACGGGTCGACTCCACCAGTTCGTGGCGCCGCAGCTTGCCAAACAGCTGCTCCAGATACGATAGTGAAATTTGCTGGCGTTGGCTGATGGCCGCCAGGGTGACAGGCCCACCGCTTTGGCGCAGCCCCAAATCAATCATCGCGGTAACGGCAAATCGGCCTTTGGTGGTGAGACGCATCGCATACTCCTGAAGTCTGTTTGGTTGACTAGCAAGCTCGAGTATAGCGATAAACCTAGCAGTTTGCTCGGGTAAGTAGACTGATCAGTCACAAAGAGGGCAATTTCCCACCATATGAAATTGTGACAACATTGTCGACGCCTGACGCACCAAAGGCCTGCTCCTTCAATATGCCAAGTTGATCCCGAACCTGAGCTGCCTTCTCGAACTCCAGGTTGCGGGCGTGTTCCATCATCAGTTTTTCCAGTCGCTTGATTTCTCGGGAAATGTCCTTCTCGCTCATATCCTCCACTTGGGCTCGTTGCAAGGCGTCGCGCTCCAGGCGCTCGGCTTCTTTGCCGGCTTTTTCACTGTAAACCCCATCAATCAGATCCCGCACCTGCTTCACGATGGAGCGTGGCGTTATACCGTGCGCCAAGTTGTGGGCGATCTGCTTATTGCGACGCCGTTCAGTCTCGCCCATGGCCCGCTCCATGGAATCGGTCAACTTGTCCGCATACAGGATGGCACGCCCATGCAGGTTGCGTGCGGCGCGGCCTATGGTTTGAATCAGGGAGCGCTCGGAACGCAGAAAACCCTCTTTATCGGCATCGAGTATGGCGACCAAGGACACCTCTGGAATATCCAGGCCCTCACGCAGCAAATTGATACCTACCAGCACGTCAAAGGCTCCCAGACGCAGATCGCGCAAAATTTCAACCCGCTCCACGGTATCCACATCGCTGTGCAGGTAGCGCACCTTCACGCCGTTGTCGGACAGGTAGTCGGTCAACTGCTCGGCCATACGTTTGGTGAGCGTGGTGATCAGTACCCGCTCATTCTTCTCGACCCGGATGCGGATCTCCTGCAACACATCGTCAACCTGGTGAGTGGCGGGCCGAACTTCGACCTCGGGGTCGACCAGCCCCGTAGGCCGTACCAATTGCTCCACCACTTTTCCGGCATGGTCTTTTTCCCACTGCGCGGGTGTGGCCGACACAAAAATGGCCTGGCGCATCTTGGTCTCAAACTCTTCAAACTTTAGCGGCCGGTTGTCCAGTGCGCTGGGAAGGCGAAACCCATATTCCACCAGCGTAGTCTTGCGCGAGCGGTCGCCGTTGTACATGCCGCCAAACTGGCCGATCAGCACGTGCGATTCGTCCAGAAACATCACCGAATCCCTGGGCAGGTAGTCAGTCAGAGTGGCCGGCGGTTCCCCGGGAGCAGAGCCACTCAGGTGGCGTGAATAGTTTTCAATGCCTTTGCAGTGCCCTACTTCACTGAGCATTTCCAGATCGAAACGCGTGCGCTGCTCAAGGCGCTGGGCTTCGACCAGCTTGCCTTCGGATACAAAAAACTTCAACCGCTCGGCCAATTCGACCTTAATGGTCTCCACGGCAGCCAACACCTGATCGCGTGGCGTCACATAGTGGCTGCTGGGGTAGACCGTGAACCGGGGAATCTTCTGCCGTATGCGACCAGTCAGCGGATCAAACAGTTGCAGCGACTCGATCTCGTCGTCAAACAGCTCGATGCGGATGGCCATCTCGCTATGCTCAGCAGGAAACACATCAATCGTGTCGCCGCGCACGCGAAAGGTGCCGCGCGAAAAATCCATGTCATTGCGCTGGTACTGCATGCGCACTAGCTGGGCAATCAGGTCTCGCTGGCCGGGCTTGTCGCCAACGCGCAGGGTCATGATCATCTTGTGGTACGCCTCGGGCTGGCCGATACCGTAGATGGCGGAAACGGTGGCCACAATCACCACATCGCGGCGCTCCAGAATGCTCTTGGTGCACGACAGGCGCATCTGTTCGATGTGCTCGTTGATGGCCGAGTCCTTCTCAATGAACAAGTCGCGTTGGGGCACATAGGCTTCGGGCTGGTAGTAGTCGTAGTAGCTGACGAAATACTCCACCGCGTTTTTGGGAAAGAATTCGCGAAACTCGCTGTACAACTGCGCCGCCAGCGTCTTGTTCGGCGCAAACACAATGGCCGGGCGCCCCAGACGGGCAATCACATTGGCCATGGTGAAGGTCTTGCCCGAGCCGGTGACGCCCAGCAGGGTCTGGAATACCTCGCCATCGTTCACCCCTTCGACCAACTGATCAATGGCCTCGGGCTGGTCGCCCGCCGGTGGATAGGGCTGGTACAGCTCAAAGGGTGAATCCGGAAACCTCAGAAAAACTCCGGTGGGTGCTGGTGCAGCATCAGCGCTTGTGGATGAGCGGTCTGGGTCAACGATAGGGGTCGGGGCAGACATGTGATGGTTCGGCAATTGGGGAAAGATGGAACTGTAGTCCATGCTGGGAACTTCCGTTGCTCGGAGCATTGTGGTGCGCGCACGCCGGGCCAACGGTGCGGGCCGAGCGACCCTGCTGCGTGGGCTCTGCGGGCTGCCTTGCGGTGCTCTGGACAGGCGGGGTCTGGCTAAACTCGCCCTGCGGGCTCAAACAACGCCAGCCCTGATCCGCCCGGCCCTGCGCTCCTCAGCCACGCACAAGGGATCGCCCAGCCCGTACCGCTGGCCCGGCTTGGGTCAAATTCCGTTGCCATAATGGGAAGAAGTTATATGAATCGACATGGCGAACAACTGGAATATCCCGTCCTGGCTCGAAGGTGAAGTGCGTTCCCGAGATAAAACCTGCGTCTATTGCGGTACTGCATTCACGTCCCCCAAAGTCTCTAAAAAGACAGCGTCGAGCTGGGAACACATCATCAATGAAGAAACGATAGTTACACGAGAAAATATTGCCCTTTGCTGTTGTGGATGCAATGCGAGCAAAGGTCAAAAGGAGTTTTTCGTTTGGTTGCAGTCCAAATACTGTGTGGAGCGCGGAATAACTGAAGAATCGGTCGCCCCAATCATCAAGAAAGCGATTGCCGTTGGTCGACACAAGAATTAGAAGGAGCCACTTGGTGCTACCTTTGCCGAAAGCATGCGGCATCGCTCCGTGCCACCCTAGGGCGGTGCCGAGCAGCGAAGCGGCGGGCGGATCAGGGCTGGCGTTGTTTGAGGCGCAGCCGAGTTTAGCCAGACCCCGCCCGGCGCGAGCAGCGCAGGGGAGTCGCGCCAGCGGCCACTGCCCCAGGGTGGCACGGAGCGATGCCTCATGCGCAGCCACCCACCAACCCGTGAAGCACCGTCTGCAACAATATTGCCCATGCGTCCCACTCCACTCCCCCCACCCGACAACGTATTCACCTGGCCCGTCCGAATCTATTGGGAAGACACCGACGCAGGCGGCATCGTGTTCTACGCGAACTACCTGAAGTTTTTCGAGCGTGCCCGCACAGAGTGGCTGCGCGCCAAGGGTGTGGAGCAGCGCCAACTGCAGCAGGATCTGGGCTGCATTTTTGTGGTGAGCGACGTGCAGATCAAATACCTGCGCTCGGCCCGGTTGGACGACCAGCTGCTGGTCACGGCGCATTTGAGCGAGCTGGGGCGTTCGTCCTTCACCATCCAGCAAGAGGCGCGGCTGATTGGCAAGGATGTGGCCCCGGTGGTGCTGTGCACAGGCTCCGTGC
>ERZ724517.684-NODE-684-length-20068-cov-4.523010_pt1 | contig 20068 bp, 21 predicted proteins | sample MGYA00376050_ERZ724517 | MGnify/ENA primary metagenome ERZ724517 (study PRJEB28724, sample SAMN07190886) | activated sludge metagenome | isolation source: activated sludge of sewage treatment plant in Hong Hong | place: USA: Christiansburg, Virginia | collected... | reverse complement strand
ATGATGCCGATGCCATCGCGAACAAGATCAAGCGCGCCAAGACCGATCCCGAGCCGCTGCCCGAAACCGCCGCGGGGCTCGAGGGCCGCCCCGAAGCGCGCAACCTTGTCGGGCTGTATGCGGCGCTCGCCGACTGCAGCGTCGATGCGGTGCTGGCGGATTATGCCGGCAAGGGCTTCGGTGCGTTCAAGCCGGCGCTCGCCGAGCTGATGATCACGGCGCTGGCACCGATCAACGACCGCTTCGTGCATCTGCGCGCCGACCCGGCCTATCTGGGGCAGGTGCTGCGCGACGGTGCCGAACGCGCCAACGCGATTGCCGAGCCGGTGCTGACGCAAGTGCAGGAAACCGTCGGCTTCCTGCGCTAAAGCCGCAACGACGTGCGACGGCACGGCCACTTGTTTCAAATTCACGACGAGTTCATATCTGTATTTGCATGATTTGATGTTCCTTGTGGGTTTGGCCTTTTGGCCGTGGAGTAGTGGGCAATGCGTTTGAAGATCCTGTTTGCCGCGGCGTCGCTGACCTTGGTGAGCGCCTGCGCGCCAAGCTTCACCGCGCAGGTCGCGCGTTTCCAGATCCTGCCGCCGCCGACCGGCCAGAGCTTCACCATCGAACCGCTTGATCCTGCCAAGGTCGGCAGCATCGAATTCGCCACCTTCGCGGGCTATGTTCGGCGCGGGCTGATCGACGCCGGCTTTGTCGAAGCGCCCGCGCCGACCAGCGCCACGCTGATCGCCAAGTTCGACTATAACGTCATGCCGGGCCCGACGCAGATCAACAGCACCCCCGGCTGGGGCGGTTGCGGCGGCTGGGGCTGCGGCGGCTGGGGCGCCGGCGCCGGCTGGGGTCGTTATGGCGGCTGGGGCGGCTGGGGTGGCTGGGGTGGCGGCTGGAACGCCCCGCAGGTCTATTCGACCAATACCTGGAACGCCTGGACCGAGATCCATATCGACCGCGCCATCGACAAGACCAGCGTCTTCGAAGGGCGCGCGCAGACCAACAGCACGCAAAGCGCGGTGACCTTCCTCGTGCCCAATCTGGTGCGCGCACTGTTCACCGACTTCCCCGGTGTTTCGGGCCAGACGACCACGGTGACCTTCGATCCGACCAAGCCGCCGGTGCTGGCCACTGCCGCGCCCGCCCAATAGCGCTGCACTTGCCGTCGGGCGCCGGCGCGGCTTAGGCTGCGGCGGATGAACGCACCCGCCGCCGATTCGGTACGCACCTATCTCGTCGTCGTCGACGCGACGCCCGAAAGCCGTGTCGCATTGCGCTATGCAGCGTTGCGCGCACGCAGCGTCGGCGGCCGCGTCATCCTGCTCCACGTCATGCCCGCGACCGAGTTCATGCAATGGGGCGGCGTGCAGGCGGCGATCGAGGCCGAGGCCGCCGAAAACGCGCAGGCGCTGCTCGCCGGTATTGCCGATGAAGTCGTCGCATGGACCGGCAGCCGCCCCGGCGTCATCATCGCCAAGGGCGAGGCGGTCGCGGCGGTCATGGACACCGTCGCCGCCGACCCGTCGATCCACGCGCTGGTGCTGGGTGCAGCGCCCAAGGGCGCACCTGGCCCGCTGGTCAGCTATTTCGCCGGCGAACGTGCCGGCACGTTGCCGTGTCTGGTGATGATCGTGCCGGGCGGCGTTTCCGACGACCGGCTGGCGGAACTGACCTGAAGCCAGCCCCGGCGCGGCTCAGGGCTTCGCCCCGGCACTTTCAGCAAGCGCGATCCCGGCGCGCAGGCGTTCGCGCTGGGCTGGCTCGCGAAATACCAGTGCAAACATTTCGGCGGCCCCGATGCTATGGACGCGCTTCACCACGGCATGCGCTTCGGCAGGCTTGCCATCCAGCGCCAGACTGGCGGCGAGCGCGGCAAGCGCGATGCCGTAGTTGGGGCGCTGCGCCACCGCCTCGGTCAAGGTCGTGATGGCCTCGCTGTAGCGTTCGAGCGCGAACAGGCACAGGCCGATGCCCGCCAGATTGAACGGCCGATGCGGCGTGCGCGGGTTGAGCCGCAGCGACGCCTGCAAGCGGTCGAGCCCGCGCGCCGCGCGCCCGGTCGCCAGATCGATCCAGCCGCCCCAGTAAAGCGAGTTCGCCGAGCCGTCGTTGGCGGCAATGGCCTGATCGATCAGCCGGTTGGCAGCCTCGAGATCGCCGGCCACTTGCAACTGGATCGCAGCCGCCAGGCACAGCACTTGCGGGTCCTGCCCATCGAGCCGCAGTGCACGTTCATAGGCAGCGAGCGCGGCGGCGCGGCTGGCAACAGGGTTGCTGCTGCTCATCGAGGAGTAGGCGACGCCGTGGCAGAACCCCGCTGTCGCCACCGCCCAGGCATTATCGGGGTCGATCGCCACGGCGCGCTCGGCGTCGGCAATCGCGGCGGCCTGTACCGCGCGGTCGGCGTCGAAAATCGCGGCGTTGGCGCGCCAGACGAGCTCGATGGCATCGGCAGCGCCCGCCCGGCGCGCAGTGGCACGGCGCATTTCGGCAGTTTCGATTGTCGAATCGATATGGCTGGCGACGCTGGCGGCGATGCGGTCCTGCAACGCGAACACATCATCGAGGCCGTCATCGAAATGCTCCGCCCAGATCTGTTCGCCGGCGACCGCATCGACCAGCCGTGCCGAAATCCGCACGCGACTGCCGGCGCGGCGCACGCTGCCTTCAAGCAGGTAGCGCACGCCGAGTTCGCGCGCGATCTGCTGCGCGGTCTTGTGCGTGTCGCGGTAGGTCAGGCTCGACTGGCCGGCGATGACGAACAAGCTCTGGAAGCGTGACAGCACCGTGCTGATTTCCTCGACCATGCCGTCCGCCAAAAAATCATGCTCGGCGGCGCCGCCAAGATCGGCAAACGGCAGCACTGCGATCGACGGCTTGCGCGGCAGCGGCAGCGCCGGAATCACCGCCGCCGCGTCGCCGGCTGCGGCCTTGCCGCGCACCAGTTCATCGATGCTGGCGAGCACCTTGCGCCAGTCGGCGCCGGTCAGTTCGCCGCGCCAGTCGCGCAGGTCGGCACACTGGATCTGGTTGAACGGCAGCGGCGGCACGACGCCGTCGAGGCTGATCTGGACCAGCGTGCCCAGCTCGCGCGCCACTTCGGCCTCGGCACGCACCCATTGCGATTTGACCGCATCGGCGGTCCAAAGCACCACCACTGCAGCGGCGGCGCGCAGATGTTCCTCGATGACTTCGGCATAGCTACGGTGCGGCGGCAGCGCATCATCGCGCCAGACCGTCAGCCCGCGCGCCGCCAGCGCCTGCGCGATGGCTGCGGCCTGCGCTTCCGACGACCGCGCATATGAAATGAAGAGCTCTGCCATCGCACGCCTAACTGACCCGGCGCCAACATAACCGCTCGCGGGTTGCTTTCGCCACCGAAATAGCGGGGACCATCCCGACCAGTACCGGCGGCGAATGCTTGATATTGCGACGCCGACGCGCCACATGGACGCCAGAACGGAGTCCCCCCAATGTACATCGAAACCGAACGCACGCCCAATCCGGCAACGCTGAAGTTCCTCGCCGGCCGCAGCATTATGCCCGAAGGCAGCGCCGAGTTCGCCACCGCCGAGGCCGCCGACGAAGGCTCGCCGCTCGCTGCCGCGCTGTTTGCGCTCGGCGATGTGACGCGCGTGCTGTTCGGCACCGACTTCGTCGCGGTCACCAAGGCCGAAGCCAGCGCCGACTGGAGCTATCTCAAACCGCAGGTGCTCGGCGTGCTCGTCGACCATTTCAGCAGCAACGCGCCGCTGTTCACCGCACAGGCGCCGGCGGCGGCGGCGATCAATGACGACCCCGAAGACGCCGAAATCGTCGCGCAGATCATCGAGCTGATCGACACGCGCGTGCGGCCGCAAGTCGCCAATGACGGCGGCGACATCATCTACCGCGGCTTCGACAAGGGCGTCGTATCGTTGCAGATGCAGGGCGCCTGCTCGGGCTGCCCGTCATCGACGGCAACGCTCAAGAACGGCATCGAATCGCTGCTCAAATATTATGTGCCCGAAGTGACCGAGGTTCGCGCGGTCTGATCCCCTTACATTACAGGAGTTACCATGTCCGGTTCCCCGCTCGGCGATGCCGCGCTCGATCAGCTGTTTCGCGAAGCCCGCACCTATAACAGCTGGTCCGATGCGCCGGTCACCGATGCCGACCTGCGGGCGCTGTATGACCTGGTCAAGATGGGGCCGACGTCGGCGAACGCCTCGCCGGCGCGCTTCGTCTTCGTCAAGTCGGCCGAGGGGCGCGAAAAGCTGGCGGGCTTTGTCGGGCCGAACAACAAGGACAAGGTGCTGACCGCGCCGGTCACCGTCATCATCGGCATGGAAATGAACTTCCACGAACGCCTGCCCGAACTATTCCCACACGCCGATGCGCGCAGCTGGTTCGCGCACAATGACGAGCTGCGCCGCGAAACGGCGTTCCGCAACAGCGCGCTGCAGGGCGCCTATCTGATCCTCGCGGCGCGCGCGCTGGGCTTCGACACCGGCCCGATGTCGGGGTTCGCCAAGCCGCTGGTCGATGCGGCGTTCTTCGCCGGCACGACGATCGAAACCAACTTCATCTGCACGCTCGGCAAGGGAACTACCGAAAAGCTGTTCGACCGCTCGCCGCGCCTGAGCTTCGACGACGCAGCGCAGATTGTCTGATACGGGCCGGCCGCGCTGATGCTGCTTTGCCTGGATACAGCATTGGCAGGCCTTTCGGTGGCGCTGTGTGACGGCGAGCGGATTGTCGCCGAGCACCATGTGCTGATCGGCCGCGGCCATGCCGAATCGGTGATTCCCGTCGTCGCCGATGTCATGGCGCGTACCGGGGCTACCGCGCCTGACGCGATTGTCGTCGATATCGGCCCCGGCAGCTTCACCGGCCTGCGCATCGGTATCGCGGCGGCGCGCGCGCTCGGGCTCGCCTGGGGCGTACCAGTCCACGGCATGCGCGCCACCGACCTCGTCGCGGCAGCAGCGTTCGCCGGCGCCCCCGACTGCAACCGCCTGGCCGTGGTGCTCGATGCCGGTCGCGGCCAGCTTTATGTGCAGCACTTCGAGCGCGGCCAACCCGCTGCCGACGGCGCCATCGTAGCGCTGAGCCCCGCCGACGCGACGCGCGCCTGCGCGGGCATCGCCGTCGCCGGTCCGGGTGCGTCCATGCTTGGCCAAGCGCGGATCGTATCGGAAAGCTGGCCGCGTGCCGCCGATGCGCGGCTACTGACACCCGCAGCACGCGCGCTGGCACCGGCGCCGCTCTACATTCGCGCGCCCGATGCCGTGGCGCCTGCGATGCCACTGCCATGAACCTCGACGTGCGCCTCGCGACCGGGGCTGATGTGGACGCCATCATGGCGGTCATGCGCAACGCCTTCGACCCGCGTTTCGGCGAGGCGTGGTCGGTCAGCCAGCTCACCGGCTCGATGTCGATCCCCGGCACCTGGGCGATGGTCGCGCAAGGCCCCGGCGGCGCGGTCACCGGCTTTACGCTGACCCGGCTGATTCTTGATCAGGCAGAGCTGCTGCTTGTCGCCGTCGCCAATGACTGCCGCGGCAATGGTTGTGGCCGCGCACTGCTTGGCGCTGCTGCCGATCAGGCGCGCACACGCGGCGCCGGCGAAATGTTTCTTGAAGTGCGCGACGGCAATGACGCAGCGCTGGCGCTTTACCGCAAGTGCGGCTTTACCGAAATTGGCCGCCGCAAAGACTATTATTCAGGCGCAACGACCGAGCGCTTCGACGCCATTACCATGCGCTGCCTGTTCAGCGTTTGAATTGCAGTCGCAACAACACTAACTTCAAGTTAACGAACACGGACTCTTCTTGCATTTTTGTGTCAGAATAGACATATGACGCTCGTTCCCATGGTTGAGAACGATAAAATTGAGGGTCAGTCAAATGAACGATCGTACAGAATCGCACCAGGAGTTGCTTTCGCTGACGGCCGACATTGTGTCGTCGCATGTCGCCAACAACACCGTCGCCGTGTCTGATTTGCCGCATGTCATCGAGCATGTTTACACGACGCTCGCACGTCTGGGGCAGGACATCAAGGTGCCCGAACCACGCCAGGAGCCGGCCGTCAGCGTCCGCGCTTCAATCAAGCCCGACTATGTCATCTGCCTTGAAGACGGCAAGAAGCTCAAGATGCTCAAGCGCCACTTGATGACGCATTACGGCCTGACGCCGGATGCCTATCGCGCCAAGTGGAACCTGCCCGCCGACTATCCGATGGTTGCGCCCAACTATGCCGCACAGCGTCGCGTACTCGCCAAGAAGATCGGTCTCGGCACCAAGCGCACCAGCAAGCGCTAGTTTTTCGCGGGCAACAAACGAAAGGCGGCGGTTGCGCAGGCAACCGCCGCCTTTTTGTTTGTGCCGCGTAGCCGACAATCCGTGCACCATCACTTGCCGCCGCCGCAGCGGCTTTCTAATATGGCTCCGGTCAAATCTTCACCGGGGTGAACATGAGCGGCAAGATCGATATCGAAACGCTGTGCGCCACCAAGGGCCTGCGGATCACCGACCAGCGCCGCGTCATTGCCCGCGTGCTGTCGGATGCGCAGGATCACCCCGATGTCGAAGAACTGTTCCGGCGCTCGGCGGCGATCGACTCGCGCATTTCGATCGCCACGGTCTACCGCACGATCCGCCTGTTCGAAGAAGCCGGCATCCTCGAACGTCACGATTTCCGCGACGGGCGTTCGCGCTATGAAACCGTCCCCGACGAACATCATGACCATCTGATCGACATCGAAACCGGCCAGGTCATCGAATTCCACGATCCCGAGATCGAAGAACTGCAGGCGAAGATCGCCGCGCGGCTGGGCTACAAGCTGGTCGATCACCGCATGGAACTCTACGGCAGCCCGACCAAGCCGTCAGGGAAACCCAGCTGAACAACGCAGCTGCGCCAGACTCGTCGAAGACGCCACGGCAGATCGGGTTTGGCGCCAAAATCTATGGCCGGACGCGCGCCGCGCTGGGTGCCGGCACCGCCGTTACCGTATTGGTGCCGATTGAGCTGCTGACGCGCAACCTGCGTCCCGGCGGCTGGCCGCAACTCACGCAAATGTTTCACAAAATTCTGTGCCGGTCGCTGGGCCTGCGCATCGGTGTCCATGGCGCACCGGTGCGCCAGGGCGGCGTTTTCTACGTGGCCAACCATATCTCCTACCTCGATATCCCGGTGCTCGGCAGCCAGATCCGCGCGGCGTTCGTCGCCAAGTCCGAAGTCGCCGGCTGGGGCGTCGTCGGCTGGCTCTCAACGTTGGCGCGCACCGTCTACATCGAGCGCGAACGGCGTGCGCGCACCGCCGAACAGCGCAACGCCATCATCGAACGGCTGGCGCAGGGTGCCGATGTCATCCTGTTCCCCGAAGGCACCAACAGCGACGGCGTCAGCGTCATGCCGTTCAAATCGGCACTGTTCGCGGTGGTCGAAGGCCCCGAAGCTGCGGACTTCCTGATCCAGCCCGTCACCATCGCCTATACCCGCGTCAACGGCATGCCGGTCACGCGCGGCCAATTGCCCGACATCGCCTGGGTCGGCGATACAGAGCTCGCGCCGCACGCCATGACAATGATGGGGCTGGGCCCGATCCGGGCGGAGATCATTTTTCACGCCGCAGTGCGCGCCGCCGACTTCGCCGATCGCAAGGCGCTGATGCGGCATTGTCACAGCGTCATCGCCGCCGGCTACCGCCAGTTGATGCGTGGCGGCAACACGCCGCGACCCGTCCACTGATGGCCGTGGCGCGGCGCTTTCGCCGGTCGTCGATACCCCGTATAGAAGACCTGTTGCCGCAAAGCTGCGCGGCGCTGGACCGGAGATCGTTCTGCCTGTGAGCCAATTTTATTTCGTCAAGACCTTCGGCTGCCAGATGAACGTCTATGATTCCGAACGCATTGGCGAGTTGCTCGAAGCCGGCGATATGGTCGCCGCCAAGACCAGCGAAGACGCCGATATCGTCATCCTCAACACCTGCCACATCCGCGAAAAGGCCGCCGAGAAAGTCTATTCGGACATCGGCCGCCTGAAGGCCTCGAAGCGCAAGTCGGGCGTCAAGCCGGTCATCGTCGTGGCCGGTTGCGTCGCGCAGGCCGAAGGCGCCGAAATCGCCCGCCGCGCCCCGACGGTCGATGTCGTTGTCGGCCCGCAGGCCTATCACCGCCTGCCCGCGCTGCTCGCCGCCGCGCAAGGCGGCAAGGCGGCGGTTGATACCGATATGCCGCTCGACCCCAAGTTCGATGCCCTGCCCGCGCGCCGCCGCGCGGTGCCGCCGAGCGCGTTCCTGACGGTGCAGGAAGGCTGCGACAAATTCTGCACCTTCTGCGTCGTGCCCTACACGCGCGGCGCCGAAGTCTCGCGCCCCGTCGCCGACCTGATTGCCGAAGCGCAGGCGTTGGTCGCATCGGGCGCGCGCGAAATCGTGCTGCTCGGCCAAAACGTCAACGCCTTCCACGGCACCGGCGGCACCGGCAATGCCATCACGCTGGCGGGGCTGATCCGCGAACTTGCGGCGCTGCCGGGGCTGGCGCGGCTGCGCTACATGACCTCGCACCCGCGCGACATGGATGATGCGCTGATCGCCGCGCACGCCGAAGTCCCCGAGCTGATGCCGTATCTGCACTTGCCGGTGCAGTCGGGCTCGACGCGCATCCTGAAAGCCATGAACCGCGCGCATACCGTCACATCGTACCTGGCGACGCTCGACCGGCTGCGCGCCGTGCGCCCCGACATCGCGCTGTCGGGCGATTTCATCGTCGGCTTCCCCGGCGAAACCGACCAGGACTTTGCCGACACTGTCGCGCTGGTCAAACGCGTCGGTTACGCGCAAGCCTATAGCTTCAAATACAGTCCTCGCGCCGGAACCCCTGCAGCAACGATGGAGAATCAAGTGCCCGAAGCGGTCATGGAAGCCCGGCTTGCCGAGTTGCAGGAAGCGATCAGCGCGGGGGCACTGGCGTTCAATCGCGCCAGCGTAGGCAAACAGGTCGATGTGCTGCTCGAACGCCAGGGCCGCCGCCCCGGCCAGCTCATCGGCAAGTCGCCGTGGCTGCAATCGGTGCATGTCGCGGCGGGTGACGCCGTCATCGGCGACATCGTCCGTGTCGAATTGCGCGATGCCCAGCCCAACAGCCTCGAAGGCGTGGTGCTCGACCACGCGCGGGCGGCCTGAGCATGGCCAAGAAATCCGCGCCGCGTACTGGTGCCCCGCGCAGCACCATGCAGCCCGCCGACCGCGTGCGCTTGGAGCATGAATTCGACCGCCCGCACCTGATGGGGCCGCTGTTCGGCCAGTATGACGAAAACCTCATCGTCATCGAACGCGAACTCGGCGTCCATATCAGCGCCCGCGGCAACAAGGTCGCGATCGAAGGCGACGCCGAAAGCGTCGCGCGCGCCCGCGACGTGCTCACCGGGCTCTACAACCGGCTGGTCGCCGGCCGCGCACTCGATGCCGGCGACATTGCCGGTGCAGTGGCCATCAGCGCCGACCCGTCGCTCGACGGGCTGACGCGTGCCGATGCCGGCGGTGGCCCGGCAACGCTCGCCACCATCCACACGCGCCGCAAGACCATCGTTGCGCGCTCGCCGACGCAGGTGAAGTATATCGAGGCGCTGTCGAGCCACGACGTCATCTTCGCGCTCGGGCCGGCGGGTACCGGCAAGACCTATCTCGCCGTCGCGCAGGCGGTCAGCCAGTTGGTGGCGGGCACCGTCGACCGGCTGGTGCTGTCGCGCCCGGCGGTCGAAGCCGGCGAGCGGCTCGGCTTCCTGCCCGGCGACATGAAGGACAAGGTCGACCCCTATCTGCGGCCGCTCTACGACGCGCTCTACGACATGCTGCCCGCCGAACAGGTCGAGCGCCGGCTGGCATCGGGCGAAATCGAAATCGCCCCGCTGGCGTTCATGCGCGGCCGCACGCTGGCGAGCGCGTTCATCATCCTCGATGAAGCTCAAAATACGACACCTCTTCAAATGAAAATGTTCCTGACGCGTTTCGGCCAGGGCTCGCGCATGGTCGTTTGCGGCGACCCCAACCAGGTCGACCTGCCCAACCCGGCGATGTCGGGGCTGGCCGATGCGGTGCGCAAGCTCGAAGACGTCGAGGGCATTGCGACGATGCGCTTTTCGGCGAGCGAAGTCGTCCGCCACCCGATCGTCGGCCGCATCGTCGAGGCCTATGAAGGGCCACCCAAGGATGCCTGACCGACAACCCGGCTGCCCGTTATGCTGACCGTCGAAACCGATATCGCGGCGGGTGACTGGGACACGGCAACCGATTGGGACGCGCTCGCCGCCAAGGCGTGCGCCGCCGCACTCGCGCAAACCCCGCACGCCGGTATCGCCGACCTCGCCGCCGCTGTCGAAATCTCGGTGCGCTTCAGCGATGACGCGGAGGTGCAGACGCTCAACCGCGACTACCGCGGCAAGGACAGGCCGACCAACGTGCTGTCGTTCCCGATGGTGGCGCCCGACCTGTTCGACACGCTGTCGGACAGCGATGACGGTGAAATCCTGCTCGGCGACATCGTGCTCGCGGCCGAGACGGTGGCGCGCGAGGCGGCCGAAAAACACATCAGCATTGCGCATCACACCACGCACCTGATTGTGCACGGCACGTTGCACCTGCTAGGATATGACCATGAAGATGAGGGTCAGGCCGAGCATATGGAGCTGCTCGAACGCAGCGCACTCGCCGGCCTCGGCGTGGCTGACCCCTATGCCGATAGCGTTTGAGCGGGCAGACGGCTGACATGGCGGACCCCCAAAGTAGCAGCGAAACCAGCGATTTAGGCAGCCGGATCTGGCGCGGCCTGCGCGATTTGCTCAGTGGCGCCGGCGCCGAGCCCAGCCTGCGCGCCAGCCTGGAAGAAGCCATCGACGAGCATGTCGGCGAGCCCGACGACCGCGACGACCTGTCGGCGGTCGAGCGCACGATGCTCAAGAATCTGCTGCATTTCGGTGAGCATGATGTCGATGACGTCGCGGTGCCGCGCGCCGATATCGTCGCGTTCGACATCGATGACAGCTTTGCCGAGCTGGTGGCGCTGTTCCGTGAAGCCGGCCACAGCCGCATGCCGGTGTTCCGCGACAGCCTCGATCTTGTCGTCGGGATGATCCACGTCAAGGACGTCTATGCGGTCATCGCCGAAACCTTCGACGACAATGTCTCAAGCGCGCCGTTCACCGACTTCAAGGTCGAAACGCTGTTGCGGCCAGTGCTGTACGTGCCATCGTCGATGCGCGTGCTCGACCTGCTGGCGCGGATGCGCGCCGGGCGCACGCACATGGCGATCGTCGTCGATGAATTCGGCGGCACCGACGGCCTCGTCACCATCGAGGATCTCGTCGAGGAAATCGTCGGCGATATCGAGGATGAGCACGACGACACCCACGCCCAACTGTTGCAGGAAATCGGCGGCGGCATCTACGAGGCCGATGCGCGGCTCGACCTGACCGAACTCGCCGAAACCACCGGCCACAACTTTGCCAATGACGAAATCGGCGAGGATGTCGATACGCTCGGCGGCATGGTGTTCATGCTCGCGGGCCGCGTACCGGCCGTCGGCGAAACCATCCCCCACCCCGATGGCTGGCGCTTCGAAGTCATCGATGGCGACCCGCGCATGGTGCGTCGGGTGCGGCTGTATCCTCCAATCGCCGGCTAAGCCGCTAGCGCGGCGGGAGCTGTCGCGTCAGATAGGCGAAAATCAGCGCCGCACGCTGGGCATCCTCGATACGGTCGGCGCCCGCGGCGTGGCCACCTTCGAGCGCCTCGCTGTAGAAGAACGGGTCACCGAACTCGGCCAGTTTCGCCGCGAACTTGCGGGCGTGGCCGGGGTGGACGCGGTCGTCCTTGGTCGAGGTGTAGATGTAAGGCGCCGGGTATTTTACGCCGGCACGCAAGTTCTGATACGGCGAATAGGCGCTGATGAACGCCCAGTCGGCGGGGACATCGGGGTCGCCATATTCGCCCATCCACGATGCACCGGCGAGCAGGTGCGAATAGCGCTGCATGTCGATCAGCGGCGAGCCCATGACCACCGCGCCGTACAGATCGGGGCGCTGCTCCATCGCGACGCCGACGAGCAAGCCGCCGTTCGAACGCCCCGAAATCGCGATGCGGCCCTTGGCGCTGACGCCGGTGGCGACGAGGTCCTCGGCGACGGCGTGCAAATCGTCAAAGACGTTCTGGCGTTTTTCGCGCAAGCCCGCCTTGTGCCACGCCGGGCCGTACTCGCTGCCGCCGCGAATGTTGGCCAGCACATAGGCGTTGCCCGCCTCGACCCAGAACAGCGCCACCGGCCCGGCGCGATACGGTTGATCGACAAGGTAGGTCGGCGTCTGCGCGGCGCGGAAGCCGCCATAGGCGTGGACCAGCGCCGGCACCGGCCCGCTCGCGCCGTTCTTGCGGACGAGGAAATACGGCACCTTGGTGCCGTCCTTCGACGTGGCAAAGCGCTGTTCGACGTTCATCGTGCTGGCATCGAAACGCGCCGGCAGTTGCTGGACGAGTTGCGGCGCTGCAGCCGGCGTGACCGCGTACAGCGTCGGCGGCAACAGCAGGCCCTCGACAGTCGCAAACGCCAGCGGTGTCTTCCCGCCGACAGCATCGAGATGCACGGTGGCGTTCGCAGCGAGCGGCACCGGCGTCTGCGCCCATTTGCCGTCGGCACCACGGCGCAGCGCCAGCAGCTTGCCGGAGACATCGTCGAGCAGCTTGACCCAGAGCACCGACGCGCCGCCGGCGACCTGCTCGACCGACTGACTGGCGGCCGGCACGAACACCGGCGCAATCGGCGCCGGCTTTCCTGCGAGTAGTGCGGCAATGTCATAGTCGACCAGTGCACCCGCGGGTATCGCACCCAGCGGCGTAATCAGCTTGGCGACCATGCGGCCGTCGACGATATCCTCGATTTCGGCGTCGTTGGGCAGCGGGCTGCGCACCAGCTTTCCGTTCGGCGTGATATGGCTGACTTCGGTGTGATAGAAATCGAGTCCGCGCACGATCAGCGGCCATTGCCTGTTGCCATCGACGATGACGTTGGCGGCCACGCGCACATCGGTCGGCTTGCCCTTTGTCACCAGCGTCGCGGTGCTCAGCGGCAGCCCGCGCGTCCAGCGCTTGACGATGCGCGGATAGCCCGATGTGGTCAGGCTGTCCTTGCCGAAATCGGTGGCGACATAGAGCGCGTCATTGCCCGCCCAGGCGACATTGGCCTTGGCGGCGGGCAGCGCGAAGCCGCCGTCAACGAAATGCCCGCGCACCACGTCGAACTCGCGCCAGACATTCGCGTCGGTGCCGCCGTCGGCGAGCGCCACCATGCAGCGGTCATACGCCGGTGCACGGCATACCGCGCCCTGCCACACCCAGCTCTTGCCCTCGGCCTTGCCGAGTGCATCGACGTCGATCAGCACGCGCCATTGCGGTGCGCCGGCCTTGAAGCCTTCCAGCGGCGCACTGCGCCACAGCCCGCGCGGATTGGCAGCATCGCGCCACAGGTTGAGCACCTGGCCGCCCTGCACCGCGTCGGGCGTGGCGATGCGCTTGTCATCCTCTAGCAGCGCGCGCGCCCGCGTCCGGTTGGCGTCGAACCCCGGCATTGCAGTCAGCACCTTGAGCGTTTCGGCATTCCACGCCTTGACCTGGGCAATCGCCGCCGGGCCTTCGACCTCTTCGAGGTAGGCATTGGGATCGGAGGCGGCCTGCGCAGCACTGGCAAGCAACGGCACGGCGGCTAGAGCGAACAGGATGCGCATCGGAACTCCGGGGAATGGCGACAATGCGCCAGCCTATCGGGTTGCCGCGCAATTGAAAACCCGTCGCAAGGGCGCTTCGCCACTTGCCAGCGCGGCGCGTCCTGTGGTCAAAACGCGGCAAGGGGCGACGCGGCACGGCGTTGCAGGGGAGAATGACATGGCTGGATTCAAGACGTGGGCAACGCTGTCCGCCATCAGCGCGTTGGCGCTGGTCGCGGCGTGCAACAAGCCCGGCGCGACAAGCGACGCGGCGACCAAGGAAGTCGAGGCCAAGCTGCAGCAGCAATTGCTCGACGCCAAGCCCGGCGATGTCATCACCATCCCCGCCGGCACCTTCCATTTCGACCGCAGCCTCAGCCTCGATGTCGACGGCGTGACGATTAAGGGCGCCGGCATGGACAAGACCATCCTGTCGTTCAAGGGCCAGAAAGCCGGCGCCGAAGGGCTGCTGGTCAACGCCTCGAACTTCACCATCCAGGACCTCGCCATCGAAGACAGCAAGGGCGACGCGCTCAAGGTCAACGAGGGCGAGAACGTCATCATCCGCCGCGTCCGCACCGAATGGACGAACGGCCCGAGCACGTCGAACGGCGCCTATGGCCTGTACCCGGTGCAGATCAAGAACGTACTGATCGAAGACAGCGTCGCCATCGCTGCGGCTGATGCCGGAATCTATGTCGGCCAGTCCGAAAACATCATCGTGCGCCGCAACAAGGCGTCGAAGAATGTCGCCGGCATCGAAATCGAAAACAGCCAGAATGCCGACGTCTATGACAATATCGCGGAGGGCAACACCGGCGGCATATTGGTGTTCAACATGCCGCAGCTGACCAAGGTCGGCCGCGGCACACGCATCTACAACAACAAGATCATCGCCAACAACGAGCCCAATTTCGGCGCCAAGGGCAGTGCGGTGGGCAATGTCCCCGCCGGCTCGGGCGTCGTCATCAACGCCAATGACGATGTCGAAATTTTCGACAATGACATCACCGGCAACAAGACCTCGGCAGTCATTGTGTCGAGCGGCTTTTCATCGGGCTTCAACGACAAATACCCGCACGCCGCGACCTTCGATCCCTATCCCGAAGGCATCCATGTCCACGGCAACCGCATGTCGGACAACGGCAATTCACCCGACGGCGTCCAGCTCAAGGCGCTGCGGCTCGCGGTGGTCGGGCTGACCGGGCCGCTGCCCGCCATCTTGTGGGACGGCTTCCGCAACCCCAAGGCGACGGTGCCGGCGCTGTGCACCGACAATGTGCCGGTGCTCAACGCCGATATGCCGAACAAGTCGAAGAACCCGCGCATCGACACCAAGGCGTTCGTCTGCACGCTGCCGGCGCTGCCCGCCGTGACGCGCACCGGCATTCTGATGGACGCGCCCAAGCCGTGAGGCTGCTCGCGTTCGTGTTGATGTTGCTGCTCGCGGCGTGCGGCCGTGACGAAGGCGTGGCGTTCCACCCCGACGAAAACCCCGAAAAACTCAGCGACTGGGGCATCTTGCAGATGTCGGGCGAGCGCGTCCGCCCGGCCCCCGACAGCTTCGCCTACACGCTGCAAACGCCGCTATTCACCGACTATGCCGGCAAACTTCGCACGGTGTGGATCCCCAAGGGCAAGCGGGCAACCTACACGGCCTCGGGGCCGCTCGACTTCCCCGTCGGCACCATCATCAGCAAGACCTTCTTCTATCGCAAATCCGCCAGTGGACTGGGCCGCGGTGACCGCTATTTCACCCCGACTTCGGCCGCCGAGCTCGACCTGCGCGGCGTCCGCATGATGGAAACGCGGTTGCTGGTGCGGCGGACAAGCGGCTGGGTCGGCCTGCCCTATGTCTGGAATGCCGAGCAGACCGAAGCGACGTTGCAGCGCACCGGCGCCATCGAGGACATTACGCTCGACGACATCGCCGCCACACCGGTCAAACTGACCTACCAGGTCCCCAACGCCAACCAGTGCGCGCAGTGCCACGAAACCAACCACACCACCAAGGTCATGCAGCCGATCGGGCTGACCGCCGCGCACCTCAACCACATCGGCTTCGGCGGGGCGCCGGCGCAGTTGCAGCGCCTGGTCAGCCTCCGCATGCTCGACCAGGCCCCCGCCGATGCACCGCGCAGCGTCAACTGGCGCGACGCCTCCGCGTCGGTCGATGCCCGCGCGCGGTCATACCTCGATATCAATTGCGCGCACTGCCACAACAGCAAGGGCGCCGCCGACACCAGCGGGCTGTCGCTCGAACCCGGCGTCACCGATGCCGCGCTGTGGGGCGTCTGCAAGACCCCCGTCGCGGCCGGGCAAGGCAGCGGCGACCGGCTCTACGACATCGTGCCCGGCAAGCCCGACGCGTCGATCCTGCTCTACCGCATGGAATCGACCGATCCCGCCAAGATGATGCCCGAACTCGGCCGCTCGGTCGCCGACCGCGAGGGCGTGGCGCTGATACGCCAATGGATCCGCGAAATGCCGGGGGGTTGTGCGGCAGGGTGAGTTGAAGGGCCTCCGGCGGGCAGGGCTGAGCCCTGCACCCTATTGGCAAGTGATGGTGAGTTGAGTGTTAGGTCGACGGAGCTTCAACGGGTAATTTCCGGAAATCCCGGAGATTGCAAGCAACAGGAATTTGTATGCCTTTGTATCCACTTGAATGTTGTCGTACCTGCGGGTGGGCTTCTTGGACTTATTCTGACAAGCCCTATCGCGAAGGATTGCGCCGAATTATTGTTCAAAGGCCTGGCCGGTGCAACTTTGAAGGAGACAGTGCCGCCGGTCCATCCGGCTCACGAAAGGAGGTTTTGCAGGCGATGGACCCACTCTCTGATTGCCATTCATGGATTGAGCGCGATGCGAGCAATTAGGTTTGGAATATTTGTCGTGGGAATTTTATGCTCCCAAGGTGGGCTCACACAAGAAAAGGCAGATTTTCCACCGATTTCTTGTTTTACTGAATACACAAGAAAACTTACTAATTCACCTGAAACTGCTCGTGTATTGTCAGTTTACATCGCAGATCGGTGCCTTGAGCTCGTCGATCCATACAACTGTGGCCTTGATACTGGGCCACTTTGCCGCGAGGCAAAAGCTGCGATTGAAGAGAAGCGGAGAACTTTATCAATAGAAGTGGCCTATAAGTTTCTTGTGGATGCTCGCAGGTCAAAGCACTGAGTTCTGCCAAGCGTGCTGGCATTCCAAGGACTCACTGAGAGTTCCGGCGGCATTTTGCAGAGTTCCGATTGGTCATCGAAGTCATCGGACCCAATACAAGTCTCAAGTCTCCAACGCCCAAACCGGCGCATCCAGCGCTGCCGCCAGTTTGCGCCGGGTTGCCTGTGAACCATGACCGCCGCCGGCTTCGATGCGGTTGACCCAGACCTGGCTGAGGCCGGCGCGGCGCGCGAGTTCGGCCTGGCTGTAGCCGCGGTAGCGGCGCCATGCGGTGAGCGGCGGCAGGGCTTCGTCGATCATCAGCTTGACGACTTCACCGGGCACCGTGCCTTCGCCGGCCGCGATGCGCGCTTCTGCGGCCAGCGCCAGCGCGACATCCTCGCCGTCTTCGGCGAGTGCGCGTAGGCGTTCGTAATCGGCAGCGCGCAGCACCACCATCTCGGTGCCGTCGGGTGCGGCAAAACGTTGGGGTTCATAGCTCATCGCAAACTCCCTTCAATCATACGCCGAGCCACGCGGGGCAATCCGCACGATGCGCAGCACGACACCGTCGCGGTAGATCACCCGCCAATCGCCGACGCGCAATCGCATTAGGCCTTCGCCGCCCTTCAACGCCCGGATATTGTTGGCGAGCGCGGAGGGATCCGACGCGAGTTGTTCGATCTTCGCGACGATTTTCGACGCCGTTGTCCGGTCCATTCGCTGCAACGCCCTGAGTGCGTCGCGGTGATATTCGATCGGCTTCACCGTGGAATGTCTATATCAAATCGGATTGAAGTTCAATAACCATTCGGCATAGGTTTCGGTGGGTGTGGCAGTGCAATAGCTTTGCGACAATAGACGTAGGAACACCCTCACCCCGCCGCGCTGGCGCGCGAGTCGCCCTCTCCCCTCAAGGGAGAGGGGAAAAGGGCCGGCGCCCCTTGTGGAACGCCGGCCCAAATCAATCGGGTGCAGGGGTCACCCCTGCCCGCCGGAGGCTCTACCCCCTTAGTTGCGCCAAACCACCGCCGGCGTGATATCATCCGGCGGGCTGTTTTCGTAGCGGCGGACTTCGTTGCGGCCGACGACCATGTGGTGGACTTCATCGGGACCGTCGGCGAAGCGCAGGTGGCGGACGTCGGTGTACATTTCCGACAGCGGCGACCAGTGCGAGATGCCGGTGGCGCCGTGGATCTGCATCGCCTGGTCGATGATTTCGCAGACGCGTTCGGGCACCATCGCCTTGACCATGCTGACCCAGATGCGGGCTTCGCGGTTGCCGAGCACGTCCATCGCCTTGGCGGCTTTCAGGACCATCAGGCGCATCGCTTCGATGTCGATGCGGGCGCGCGAGACGATTTCGAGGTTGCCGCCGAGATAGGCGATCTTCTGGCCGAACGCCTTGCGCGACACGCCGCGCTTGAGCATCAGGTCGAGCGCGGCTTCGGCCTTGCCGATGGTGCGCATGCAGTGGTGGATGCGGCCCGGCCCGAGGCGAACCTGGCTGATTTCGAAGCCGCGGCCTTCGCCGAGCAGCATGTTGGTCTTGGGCACCCGGACGTTGTCGAACTTGATGTGCATGTGGCCGCGCGGCGCATGGTCCTGGCCGAACACGTGCATCGGCCCGAGGATGGTGACGCCGGGCGTGTCCATGGGCACCAGGATCTGCGACTGCTGCTTGTTGGGCACCGCATCGGGGCTGGTGCGGACCATGGTGATCATGATCTTGCAGCGCGGATCGCGGGCGCCCGAGATGTAATATTTCTCGCCGTTGATGACCCATTCGTCACCGTCGAGCACGGCGCTGGTGGCGATGTTCTTGGCATCCGACGAGGCGACATCGGGTTCGGTCATCGCATAGGCCGAGCGGATTTCGCCGTTCATCAGCGGTTCGAGCCACTGCTTCTTCTGTTCGGGGGTGCCGACGCGCTCGAGCACTTCCATGTTGCCGGTGTCGGGCGCGGCGCAGTTCATCACTTCGGACGCCATCGGCGCCTTGCCGAGTTCGGCGGCGATGTAGGCGTAGTCGAGGTTCTTCAGGCCGACGCCCGATTCGGCGTCGGGCAGGAAGAAGTTCCACAGGCCTTCGGCCTTCGCCTTGTTCTTGGCGACTTCGAGCACTTCGAGCTGGCCCGGCGCGAACTGCCAGCGGTCGTGCGGCACTTCGCCGAGCTTGACCCATTCGGCCTGCATCGGCTCGACGGTTTCCTTGATGAAGCGCTTGACGTGATCATACAGCGGCGTCGCCGCCTCGCTCATGCGCAGGTCGTTGAGGTCATCGTGCGGGTTGAACCCGAATTCGGAGGCCATGGTCATGCGGTCGTCCTTTCCCAAGTGTCGTGCCAAATGTCTTGAAGTCGCGTTGATGATCGCGTTGGCGCGATTCGTTTCAGCCCGCGACGCCTAGCATGTCGCGGACGAAGCCCGCTAGCCCAAGCTGGCGGAAGCGGCGCAAGCGCTCGGCGGCGAGGATGGCGCGGATTTCGGCGAGGCACTGCGCGGCGTCGTCATTGACCAGGATATAGTCATATTCGCCCCAGTGGCTGATTTCGGTGGCGGCGCGCGCCATGCGGCCGGCGACCACGTCCTCGCTGTCGGTGGCGCGCGACCGCAGCCGGCGTTCGAGTTCGGCCATGTTCGGCGGCAGGATGAAAACGCGCACCAGGTCACCGCCGGCTTCGGTCTGCTGGAGCTGCTGCGTGCCCTGCCAATCGATATCGAACAGCACGTCGCGCCCGGCGTGCAAGGTCGCTTCGACCGCGGCGCGCGGCGTGCCGTAGCGGTTGCCGAACACATGCGCCCATTCGAGCAGCTCGCCGCCCGCGACCATCGCGTCGAAGCGCGCGTTGTCGACGAAATGATAGTCGCGGCCGTTGACCTCACCCGCACGCGGCGCCCGCGTCGTGGCCGATACCGACAGCGTGATATGGTCATCGTCTTCGAGCAGCTTGCGCGACATCGTCGTCTTGCCGGCGCCCGACGGCGACGACAGCACGAACATCAGCCCGCGGCGCTGCGGTTGCGTCAGGTTGGGGTGGATGAATTCGCTCATGCGCTGCTGTGGCATTTCGGCGCGCGGGGTTCAAGCGCGGGGAGATTCAAGAGCGCGCCGCGCGGGCAGGCCTGAGGCCTGCACCCATTTGTTTTCCACTTCGTCATCCCG
>ERZ724517.683-NODE-683-length-20068-cov-7.106231_pt1 | contig 20068 bp, 7 predicted proteins | sample MGYA00376050_ERZ724517 | MGnify/ENA primary metagenome ERZ724517 (study PRJEB28724, sample SAMN07190886) | activated sludge metagenome | isolation source: activated sludge of sewage treatment plant in Hong Hong | place: USA: Christiansburg, Virginia | collected... | reverse complement strand
TCAAGTTATGCTCCTCAAGAAATAAATACACTTTATAATCAGATAAAAAACGACAGTACGTTTCAAGAAAAATTAAAGTCTTTTCAAGAACAGGAACTCGCAAATTTAGCTTCTCAGACTTCTCTTACTGACTCAAATATTCAAGAAAGTCAGAAAGAAATAGGAGGAATGTACGAAGAACTTCAAAGTATACAACAACAGTTTGATACCATCAATACACAAAAGAAATTTATTGATAATAAAATAGATAATACAAAACAATCCATTCAGATCATCTTGGATCAAGCCAAAAAAACACAAAGCGAAACAAATGCTTTACTTAAACAAGTCTCAGATTATACTCACAAAATCAAAGATACTAAAGCAAAGATAGATCAATCAAATGCCGACAGAGAAAAAGCAAGAGCGATGGCTAGTAAGTTTCTTGATGTTTTGTATAAGATCACAAATGAGTTTTACACTGCAAATAGCGATATTGATGACATCAAACTTTTCCTCAAATCGGAAAATATTTCAAGTGATCTGAGTAATGGAGATCTCACACAAATGGTATCTTTGAGATATGAACAATTAATCGGTATCATAGATAAACAACAGACTGATCTCAAGGTTTTATTACGTTCTCTTGAAGATTCTCAGCTTGAATATAAAACTAAACTTGGAGAATATAGTAAAAAATTAGATATTCTGAATCAGCAAAAGGAATCTCTTGTGGAGTACATCAATATTTATGCTACCAGTAAAGACGATCTCAATGGAAAAGAAGCAGATCTTCAAAAAAGTAAAGCTGAATTATTAGCAAGTCTTCAACGTAAGATTGCTGAAAGTAATACATTTATACAAAGTAATAGTTATCTCAAACAAAAACTTGAAGCTGGAGAAATACATGAAGACAATGAACAATTCCTCTCTCGACCAGTCTATCCGGTTGAAAAAATTCAATCATCTTATAATACTATTGAATATGTAAAAAAATATGGAGAAACCAATAAAGGTATTGATATTATCGTACCGCAATCCACAACAGTATACTCTCCTGCTGATGGATATGTGTATGATGTAAAAAATCCTGATGGCGTTTCGCTTAGTTATATCATTATCATTCATCAATATGGTTACAGCACGCTCCTCACTAGCCTCAATGAAATCGGAGTAGTAAAAGGTCAATATGTGAGTCGTGGACAAATTCTTGGAACTAGCGGTGGTGAACCTGGTACTAAGGGAGCAGGTTTTGGAAGCGCATGACCAAGAATTCATCTTGAAATTTTTAAAGACGCGATTCCTGTTTCTGTCTTTGAACATACAGATCTCAGTTCAGTTAAAGACACGAATGCCTTACCAACACAATTTGGAATCAAAGTACTCAAAGATAAACTAAAAAGAAAAATTGATCTTTCTACAGTATCATTCATCCAATGAGATACACTCGAGGAAAGAACAAAAAACTATATTCAGAAATATGGTAATGCTCCTTTCAACAGTATTACTGTGTGGCAACAGGCAGCAGCAGAGCACAAAGTACCACTTGAAATGGGTGTATGTATCGCTGTCGCAGAAACATCTTTCGGGAGAGCTTTTGCAAGTCCATGGAATGTAGGAAATGTAGGAAATAATGATAGAGGCGACAGAGCATGATTTTCAGGACCAGTTGAGTGAGCGAGTACAATTTATTACGCGCTCGAAAATAAGTATTTAGGTAAATATCCAACTCTAGATAAACTCTCATGATATGGTAATAACTCAGGCCCAATATACGCTTCATCACCTATCAATCGACAAACTAATATTACAAAATGTCTTACTGAAATTCATGGATATTGGATACCCGATGATTGGCCCGTAAGACTCTATAAAGCTAACTAAAAAGCCAACTACGAAGATAAACATATTTGTCAATCAAATATGTTTTTTCTTATCATAAAACCCTAGAAAAAAGATGCCAAAATGGTATATATAAGAATGTAAATAAGACTGCTTTTCTACCCACTTTGTCAGCCTTTGAAATTCCAATTTATGAACAACAAATTATTCATATATTTTCGTAGTTTTTTTTCATTTTCTAGGTTTTTTTTATTCCTCAAGTACTGTATAGTATTTGTTTTTTCTTTGTTCCTTATTGGGGATAGTTTAGTTAATAATCAGATTATTCAGATTATAGATGATCTCAATGCAAAAAATAAATTATCTGATTCATTTGTCGCTTTGACGGAAAAGGTTTTGGAGACCCCTAAGGTGTATGCTGTTATCATACCGTGATGTATAGTAAATAATCCAAACAATGATGTTTGGGATCCTTCAAATGCCACCAGCATAACTCACGATAACACAATCGTCTTTTATCAAGGAACTCCTTACAATACTCGAGCGCTCAAGACACTAAATGGAGGAACTGGAATAATGAGCATCACCTTTGATGTAAGTAGTTTATATAAATGGAATCAATTGAGATCATACCGATGAATAGGAGGAATTCGAAATTTACAAACTATTGCTACTACGGTTAATTCAAATACAGCATGTCCAGCTATGACATTAAACCAATTTGATAGTACTTTTGCAAACCCTCCTAGTAATTATGTAGCTCAGCAAAGATGATCTACTTCACCATATTATAGCATACTATTAGACAATCTTGCTACAAATAGTAGATTATGTGCGTATTATAAGATACGAGGGTGAGATTCTATTAATCTAGAACGTCTGGAATATAACTGTACCACTACTGATCTCCAACTTGATATTATTGGCCCTACTACGGCTGACATAAACTGGATTTCTGGAAAGCCTCGACTAAAAGAAAAATTCACTATTAGTAATCTTGCTTGAATTACGAATAATCAACCTTTAACTCTACAACTATCTGGAACTAATGCATGACGAGATAAGCCCACTAATTCCAATATTTATCCCGTTACTAGGGAGTCCAGTAATGCAACTGCTTGTCCAACAAATGGGAGTATGAATAATCTATGAACAATTTCGTTTGGAAGTAATTTTACAATAGACTCAGGGGAATCTTGTACTTATAGCATTTTATTACCCTACACAGATCCTCCAAATACAAATCAGGGAGGCAATGTAAGAATTGTTTGGAGGACTTTAGTTACAGGTGATATCAATGAACCTTTGGACATAAGAGATAATAATGTTGCAGAAGAAAAATCATTTATAGATGCAAATCCTATTACTACAATTAGTAAAAAAATATTTAGAGATACAGCTTGTACAGTAAGTGCTGATTCTCCTTATCTTTTTGAGTCAGGAAATTCATTATGTTATGAAATAGAATTTAAACATAAATCAGAGTCTCCATGGAAGTACCCTAAATCTTGAGAGAGTTTTATACTTTTTGACCAATTACCAGCTAATATGCCTCCTTTAGCATGTAAATATTCCACAGGTGCTAGTTGGTTTGATTGTGGAGTTTGAGCATGAGTAATTCGAATGCAAGGTGCCATCAATAGTACCATTTCCGTTGCAAATAGTATTATTCCAGGTCAAAAAATAAAAATTAGATTATTTACTGGATCACTTACTCCAGATTTTATAAATAATTATAGCATGGACCCGAACTTTAATACTTTCACAAATCGGGTTAGTACTACTAATTCATTTCCTTGTAACGGAGATAATTGTTCTTCTGTGGATGGACATGTAAGACTTTTTCCTGATCTTAAGATTGAGATAACGCCATTTACAGGGGCTTTTACTGGCTTACTAGGAGACGATGTATCATTTGAAGTTAAAGTTACAAACAAAGGACTTACAGGAGCCGTAGCACCAATGTTATCAGGGATAGTAATAAATAATATAACCAATCCTACTATTATAAGACAAGGAACTACCTGCAATAATCCATGATCACGGAATGGAAACAACCTTATCTCTTTTGAAATAGCAAATATCTTAAGTCCATGATCAAGCTGTACATATATAGTCAAAGGTAAGGTAAATACTTACAGTCCTATAAAACTCCGAGGTCATACTTTTGAGAAAATAAGTTGACCATGATCTGATCCTAGAGAAAAAGATAACACTAAAGCTGATAATGTTACTGGAGCTCAATTAAGCTTCATAGAACCCATTTTGGACATAGGAATAACTAAGAAAGCAGGTACTTATAAATCTTCTAACGGTTCTTGGACTTGTGATACTACTACAGATCCGAATCCGAAGTATAAAAAAGGTGATACTGCGTGTTGGATGATTACTTTCACTAATAATTCTTCTCAGTTTCCATACCCTACCAATCCAAATATTCATACTCTTACTGGTACAGATATATTACCTCTATGATTTTCTCCGAGCGGTTGTAAGGCGTGAACACCAAATGACCTTACTTGTACAATAGTAAATGGATTGATTAATATCAAAGATATAAATGATACTACTTACCACATACCATTATGAATAGTAAGCCCATACAAATCAATCAGTATTTTCATTACAGGTAAAGTCACCGACCAATTACTTCTCTTTCATCTAGATAACAATCCCCCAAAGTTAATCAAAAATCGGGTTAATACTTTTACCCACAATTTGATAGGTTCTGGTGCTACTATTTCGGCCAGTGGGACAGTCTCTTTTGTATATCCAGATATACAAACTAAAGTAAGTGATCAAGATATTCTATGAAAAGCAATCTGAGACACGGGCTCGCTCACAATAAAAATTGAGAACATTTGAAGTACAGGATATAGTGGTGATTTATATTTCACAGGAAATTTATTCTGATTATTTGGAACTAATCCTATTGCAGTTACCAAAGAAGGTGGAGGAGATACAAATTGCATTGTTCCTCCTTTCATTCCAGCTGTAACAAATACCTTTTCTAATCAAATTCTTAATACCAAAAAACTCAATGCGTGAGCTTCTTGTATATATAAAATAAGCTGAAAATTAGCAAAAACTGGCCCTCTCACTTGATACTTTTATGCATGATTTGCTGGTACTAATGCAGAACTCAATCCAGAACCACATTTTGAACCTTTCTATATTAATAACAATATTGCTATTTGGACAGGCACATATACTGGTCCTATTACTGATTTGGCTATTCAAAAAGAATGGAGTTGTGATCCTATATCAGTAGCAAAAATTACTATTACCAATACTTGAACTGTAAATATTACTGGATTTACAATTAGTGATAACCTTCCAGTGGGGGTGACCTTTCAAGATGGTAAGCTAAAAACAGGAACAGGAAGTAATAACCCTCAAGTCATTTGCGAAAATACTATTCAAGGATTTTACTTTAATCAAGGTAATCTCCAAAATGGATTATGGGTAATAAGTGGAGTGAATATTCCTCCAGGAGAAAGTTGCATCTACACTGTATGACTTACTGGAGATACTAGTTCCAATAATCAGTCATTACTAAATCAAAGTAGCATCAGCAATATTTTCCCTAGCGAAACTGCAAATATTAGTAGCACTAACAATTCATCAGGTTCAATATGATGATTGGCATGTTTATATAGAGGAGATGAATCAAGTATCGTAAAAACAATGTCCGGGAGTAATTCGTGTAATCTATGAGAAGAAGTTATTATTAATTTTACAGTAAGAAATCAGACGGATGGAGATCCGCTTTTAAGTACTCTAGATGCTTTACATATAACAGATGAATTACCACCATGATTAGAGTATGTAAACACTAATTTATTCCTAGTTTCTGGAGATCCAGATCAATGTCGAACAGATGAAATAAGTTTTGATACTCTTACCAATACTCGAGCACTTACAGGAATAGCTATCCAACCTTATACAGAGCATCCTGATTCCACTTGTGTATATGGAATTATAGCCAAATTTACGCAGAATCTTTGAGAAAACTTTGTAAACACTGGTATATTAGCCTCATGGGGATATAGAGAACCTCCTACGTATGCTATTGCTGGACGATATCCATTTACAGAACCTGTGATAGCAAATAATACAAGCGCCTTTCCTTGGACCTGTATTGATGCAGAGTTGATTATTGATAAGCAACTCTGGATTTGTCCTACAAATAATGGTCTCAATTGTACACCAGCAACTGAGCCTATTATTCTGCCTATAGGCACATTTATTCAATATCATATCAAAATCACCAATCCAGGTCCCGAGCCTATTTATTCTTATGTTATTACGGATGACATTCCTGCTTGATTAAACTTTCAATGAGGAGTAAATAACGGCAATGTTCAAGTACCAGCATGATGTAGTATAAGTGGAGGACCAAATTATACTATCACTTGTGCTGTTCCTATTTTACAAGGAGAAAGTAGAGACATTATTTTGGGGATCAGTCAGCCTATAGAATCTACTACGGTAGGCGAATACTGTAATACTGCGACAGTACAAGGAGTTCTTGGTGGAGAATGGGAAGGGCTCAATATTTCTCCAAATGAAGATACGGTTTGTCATGAAGTAAAAGCACCAAAATGTGATGATCTTGATAATAATATTATATGACAGATACAATTAATAAATGATGATTACAATATAGCATATAATTGTACAGATGATTATAATCTAAATTATTGAGAATTTATAGAAGCTAAATTATGGTTGTATGGAGGAAGTCTCGGAAATGAGATATTAATAGGTTCTTCACCAGATATCATATGAACCTTTAATTATCCAGGTGATGATATAAACGATATATACATTCAGTGTATTTATGGAGGAGGAAATGAACCTTTAATCTGTAATGATAATATTAATGATCTACCAACATGCGAGCAAGTAACTGTAAATCCTATCAATGCTTCTGCTAGCAGTGGTGAAGCAATTACTTGTTCGTCACTGGGAGGAATTTCATGAGTTGCTAATCCTATCATGACTTCAACTGTTCCTGGGCCTCAATCTGTAGAATGTAACTACAATTTTGATTCCATTATACCAGGGTATGCTTTATCATGCCCCGTGACTATTGCAATTGCCCCACTATGAACACCGGTGTGTAATGCAACTATTACAGTTAATGAAAATGGCATCAGTTCTACCTGCCAAGCAACAAACCCACCTTGAGGGAATATCACCTCTTGGATAATAGCTTACCCAGATGGAAGTACTATAGGTTACAACAACACTCTTCCCTTACCAGATGAAAACGCGGAAGGAACTTATACCGTAAATTGTATAGTGGACTTGAATGGCCAAACGAGTAATTGTAGCGCTACTGGTACTTTTACAGCACCAGGGTTTTGTGGAAATGGAATCCCAGAACCACCAGAAGAGGAGTGTGATGATGGAAATATGAATAATAATGATGCCTGTACCAATGAGTGTAAAATCCCTCCTCCTATTACTACAACGCCGACTACAACGCCAACGACTACTCCTACTACAACACCAACGACTACTCCAGAAGAAATAGAATGCGGAAATAATATTGTAGAATGAAGCGAACAATGTGATGATGGGAATACTCAAGATGGTGATGGTTGTAGTAGCACTTGCCAGAATGAATCTTTCAATTGTGATGGAAAAGATCCTACTGTGAGTTTCAGTCCTTTGGCAGGACAATGAGGAAATGCTCCAGTACCCAATAACATATCTGTAAGCTGTGGCTCACCTTTGCCTCATACTACAGAGCTAATACAGGGATGAGTAACTATTTCTTGAGGACCAAATTGGTATCTCACTCAAATCGGGACATACACTGCCATTTGTAAATATGAGTGAATAGATTGTTCAGATGATTTCACACTAGGTCAAGATTGGCAATGTCCTACAGGAAGAACTTTCACATACGATAAACCTAATAATAAGCTGAATCGATATTGTCCTGACGCGACCAGTCCCGCTGCTATTTTCAAAAATGCTATACTCACTCCAGGATGAACTCAAACTCTTTCACAAGGATTTATAAATCCCACTAATGCAGGAAATCATACATTGGACTGTCAATATGACTTTAATGGAGTTATGCAATCTTGTGTTAGTAATACAAATGTAGATATAGAACCAGGTGGCTGTGAAGATCCGCTAATTACTATGAACCCAGATATCCCAGATAATTATCTTGATTCTCCAGTGGTTGTAAATGCCTCTTGTCAATGATTTGGATCGGATACGGCTGATATAGAAATTACTGGTCCTAGCTTCGGAAGTGAAGCAAATGGGAAAGAGAAGATCTTAAACTATGGTCCTACTGCCGGTGGTATTTATACAGTTACCTGTACTCATACTGCTGAAAATATGATTGAGAATGAAAGAGTGTGCTCTAAAACATTTGAAATAAAAACAAGAGAATGGATATGTCCAGAAGATAAAAATCTTGTAGCTGAAATTAATGCTTCACCTCAAGTACCAGGAGATCCAGTATTGGTATTGGCAGGAACTCCAGGTAGTGTGATCTGTAAAAATATAGTAAAAAATGGTAATGAAACTAGAATAGGAGCCAATGGTAATATGGTTCTAACAAGAGATGACATTACAGTTAATCCTATTGACCTCTTTATTAACAAAGGAGAATATAATATAGCGTGTGAATTTGATTATGGGGGTATGCATTATAGTTGTAACCGTAAAGTAAAAGCTCTCTTCCCAATGTGTGAAGTAGTTACTAAGGTTGAGCCAGAAAAAGCTCCTTCTTCATTGGATGTAAAAATAAATATAAAAGACGAAGATGGCACAAAAATACCTCAAAGTTTAATGCCGAATATAGTAGCCTACCCTGTTTGCAACGCCACAAGCGAAAATTGATGATTCCTTATGTCTATAGATCCAGGATCTAGTAGTAATCCAATATGACAATGAACGTTTGGAAATATATGAAAATGATCTTATGACATAGTCTGTGGGATAATAAATATATCAGATCCAAAGAAAATTACTTCTTGTAAAAGCCATTTCGAAGTATCAGATAAGGATTTGAATAGCTGTGATGGTAAATTTACAATTGATTCTCAGCCAGCTAATCAAAATACTGTCATAAAAATAAATAATAATACAGCTAACCTCAGCTGTCAAGGTGGTACAGTTACTGTATTACCTTGAAGTGCAAGTGTTACCCCTCCACGAACTCTCGCTTGAAATACCTTCACTTATAATGGTCCTAAAATGGAGTTCTTTGCAACTTGTAAGATGGATAATATAAGTTGTTTTGGTAAGTTTGAAATGGCAGGATCAGGCACAAATACGTGAGGAAATCTTTGTGGTAATGGAACTATCGATGGCTCAGAACAATGTGATTGACTTAACTTAGGGCAATGTACCGAATGAGATACTTGTAATGCCTGTCAATGCGCTAACAACCCTCCTAATACTGGTAAATCCGATAATAATACATGAATAGTAATTCCTGTATTAACAGGTGTACAATGTACCGTAACACCGCATCCATCTGAAAGTATTGAAGCAGGAGCACCGTGGACTTTAGGATACGTATGTAATGGTGGTACTGAAGTAACGAGTTATAGCGTAGCTATTAGTAAACTAGAGGATAATTCACCAAAAGGAACTTTTACCCAATCAAGCTGATGACCATTTTCAAATCTCACAGCAGTGTGACCTTTAAGTAAACTTACTGATGCAGGAACATATAAAATAATCTGTAATGTATTTGGTGCAAACGGTGAAAGCAAAGATTGTGACACGCAAATAGAAATAAAGATAAAGGAACCAAAATGTGAAATAAAGGGCGAAATGATAAGTGCAAAAGAAAGAGGAACTATTAAATATACCATGCAGTTGGATACGGTTGGTCTTCTCGTTAGCGAAGTAGAATATATTTGTGGATTGGTAAATGAGAGTAATATCACAGAAAGTCTTGCAGGACAAGTATTGTCAGCTACTTTTGCAGGTATAAAAAATGGCACTTATAAGACGCTATGCTTCGTAAGAAAGAAAGGTGTAACTAACCGAAATGATGCAATCAGATGTGAAGATGGTCCTTTCAGTATTACTCCAAATGGGCTTGATGATTGTAAAGATGCATTTCAAGTAACTAATAGTGTAAAAACATCTGATACTCCTCCAATTACATATACAGTAAATAAAGCTCCTGCAACGGTAACTTGTGTATGAGGAACTTTACAGCAACCGAGTTCTCCTACACTTACTTTCCAATGACAAACAAGTTACAATGTGGTATGTAAAATGGCTGGAGGATTTACCTGTAGTGCAAAAGTAGTAGGCACCGGAGACGCAATAGACCCCAATACCAATCCTCCAGGAAGTGGGTCATCCAATCAAACTTGAGGAAATAATACAGGAGGAAACAACTCTGGTGATTCAAATTCAGGACTTACTCAAGATACCACGTTTGATCTCGCCATCAGTAAACAAATTACGAGCGAAACTAATAAAATAGGATCTCCTGTAACCTTTGCTATTACTATCAAAAATGAAGGTGGAGTGGGAGTTTCAGGTGTGAGTATCAGAGATCTGGTATTCTGATTAACAGGTATCAAAATGGGTAAAAATCTCGCTGCTCTCAATCCTTTTGTTGGTAATCCTTCGCTCGATATTGTGGTAGGTTTCCCTATCAATCTGTGAGCATGAGAATCTAAAATATATTATCTTCAAGGGATTCTTACTCAATCATGATTTAGTAATAGTGCTCAAGTCTGCGAATATAATGGTAAAGATAAGAGTGTAGTTCCGCGTGATATAGATAGTATTAGCTGCAATGGATATGATAAAAATGAAGATGATGATGATATAGTCGGAGGAAATATTTATAGCGGTAGTATTGGTGATTGGGTTTGGTTGGATACCAATGAAAATGGAATACAAAATACTGGAGAAATTTGAATTTCAGATATCCCTCTTCAGCTTATTTCATGTACGGATAATATAGTAGTAAAATCTATGCTCAGTAAAACTGATGGTAAGTATCAATTTATGGGACTCAATCCTGGGTCTTATAGAATTCAAGTCTCGCTATCAGGATTTATCAATTACAAGTTTAGTAAATACAAACAAGGAAATAATGATATCGTAGATAATAATCTGAGCGGAGCAAGAGTGGGGAACAGCGAATGTATCACAGTTGTGGGTGGACAAAATTATCTAAAACTTGATGTAGGATTGATTCCATCTCCTACGGATATTGTGGTAACTAAAAAAACTACTCGTAAATTTGTTACTGAAAATGATATTCTCAAATGGATAATCACTGTTAGTAATACTTGAGAATGAGTTATTACTCATTATACCCTCAGTGATAAGATACCAGCTGTTCTCAATTATAAAGTAATGTCATTGTCTTGAGGCGATAGCGAACTTGCAAAATGTGGTTACCCTATTGCTCGACAAATATCAAATAATTTGCTTACAGGAAAGGTGAATAATGCTTATATAAATCCATGACAAACTTGTACTTTTGAACTTACTACTCAAGTTACTAAAGCACCTGCTAAGGGAACTTACACCAATACTATTTGTGCTACTTGAGTCAACCTAGAACCAAGTAATAAACTAGCGAACAACTGTGGTAGCGATAGCATACAGGTTATCAATGCTTGCCCAAGTCTGACAGTTACACCAGATTTTGGAGATAATCCATTATCCAGTACTTTCAATTGTAATCTCACATGATCAAATACAGGGTATATTCAGATACTTTCTAGTAATGATATTTTATTGAAAAATTATAGCACACTCAATGGTTCTCATCTGTTTGATAAAATTGGTTACTATTATGTCGAATGTGTGAGTAAACAATTTGCCCCAGAAAGATGTATCAGACCAGTTGTAGTGAAAGAACTTTCAGAGTGTTTAGATCTACAAGTCAAAGATCCTACAAACACAATTATCAGTACTGGGAACAATGGCGGAAAGGTTCTTACTGCATGAGAATATGCGGTATATTGTACTGGTCAATGAGTAGAAAAAACAAAAATAGTTCTCAAAGAAGATAGTTCAACATGATTGATTATACAGACCATCAATACCAACTCTGGAACGATTACAATTCCTCAATGAGGCAAGTATATTATTCAATGTCTAGTAAATGATGTAGTGGATTATAAATTTGATTATATTAGTAAGCTACCAGAAGGAATAAATCTCAGCAATAACAGTTGCCCTTATAAGATTTCTAAAAATGGATCTTTGTGTGCTGTTACACCAAATGTAGCTCCGTACAAATTCAATTTCATTCCTATCATAGAGTTTAAAAATAGCATAGATCCCATAGAATACTGCTCTGCTGGTCAAGTAAATTCTCTGCCATGCAATACTACCAACTTTGACAATACGCTCGTGAAAAATCACAATAGTTGTATTAGAGAAATAATAATCAGCCAACCAGATATTATGGTAACTAAAAAAGCAAACAAAATATATTACACAGGTACTGATAATATAAATTACAATATTACTTTTACGAATATTGGAGACTTGCCTATTACGTCGCTCAGTCTTTCCGACAATTTATCAGAATATTTAAAATTATCTGGAGAAGTGAATTACCATATAGAGACTGGAAAATTCTCATTCATAAAAACTCTTTCCAATTCTTCATTACTCTGGACGCTCTCAGGCACCATTTTGCCAAACCAATCAGGTTCAATCAACTTCAAAGTTACAGTAGCTTCATGAAGCAATATCCCTATCAAAAATAAAATTATAGCTAATGCTGTTGGTGATAAATATCTCGCAAATAATATCTCAGAAGCAATAATCTATCCATTAGGGTGGAGTGGAAATGCAAGTACAATAGGCGATAAAGTATGGTCAGACACAAACTTCAATGGAATACAAAATGTGGGAGAACCAGGAATAAGAAATATAATAGTAGAACTTATCAGCTGTACAGGTAATACTATAATCGATACGAGTTATTCTGATAATAATGGTTATTATAGCTTTACTGATGTACCAAAAGCAAATTATAAAATTAGGTCATGATTGCCAGCTGGATATATCTTTACTTACTGAAAAGTATGAATTGATGATTCTAAAGATAGCGATATTACACTTGGTAACACTTCCAATTGTTTTGTATTTGCAGGAAGTGGTAAAAATCTCAATAAAGATATTGGGCTTTACGATATTCGTAATTATACAGGCACGAATTTCTGTAATTACAACGGTGTAATGGAAAAGAATCTTTGAGAGCAGTGCGATGGTGATGACGGAGTATTCGGGAACACAGAAAAGTGTATTGCATGTAATATCAATAAATTATATCCAAATTGTGGCGATGGAGTAATTCAACCATGAGAATCATGTGATTGTAATAGTGTACTTCCAGCTTGATCAAGCTGTGTAGAATGTCAGATAGTGGGTTGAGGTGTTTGTGGTAATGGAAAATTGGAAGGTCTTGAAGAATGTGAAACTACAAGCCAACCCATATCAGGATTACAATGTGTAAGTTGTAGACTACTTACCAATAATCTGTGAGTCTGTGGCAATGGAACTGTGGAAGTATGAGAGATGTGTGATCTAGGTTCTGCTAACGGCAGTAATGCAACGATACCAAGCGGTACCTATAAGGATAAAAACTGTAGTATGAATTGTAATGTTTCAGATAATAAATGTAACATCATTAGTAATAAAACAATACCAGAATGCACACAGGTAATTTCTCCAAATATCATGGAAGGAGAATACTTACCATTTCGATGGGATATAAGTAATAATCAGATTATAAATTCTAAGGTTTGTTCTCCAGGTAAAATACCCGCTGACACAGTGTTTTGTTCATTTGCACTCTATGCAGGCTGATCAGGTACAACTTCTGAGCCTCTTACTCTTATTACTCTTCCGTGTGTAAATCCAAGTTCTTATGATAAGCCATTACTTGCTTCGTTTAACGCAGAATCAGCAAACTATATCTGAAGGTCATATATTCAGATCGCGAACACTATTACAAAAGGGAAATATGGAGAATATAAACTTCAATTACAAAAAATTGATTACTCAGTGTGTGTAGGTAATACAGGACAAACTATCAAAAAAATTGTTCAATCAAATGAAAGTGTAATTTGCGAATATAACTTTACAGTTTCTAGACCCTACCTCATGCAAGTAGGAAATAATATTTCTTCAAATCAAACTGATGCTCTCAGTAATTTTTACGGCTTCTCATCCAATTCAAAACAAAACATACTCCAACAATATGGTATTAGACTTACCCCACTTACGCTCAATAAATTCAAACCCAATGCAAACGCAGAGTATTTGGTCTCTCAGTTTGTTAAGAAGCAAGAACAGCGTGCAGTAAAAAGTATTGAATTTGGTCCCAAAACCTCAAAGGTACCTTGATCAAATATATTTATTTATGATGGCGACATTACATTGGATGAACAGACTCTTGCAAGTGATGAAATAAGCACGATTATTGTTAAGAATGGTAACTTAACATTCTCAGGTTCTCTCAAGAAAAATAATCTATATATCGTTCCTGATGGTGACATTATATTTGCAAACGCTTGTGAAGAAGATCAAGTAATATATGGAGCACTAATAACTAACAATAAATTCTTATCTGACATACCATATAATAATACTAATCTACTGAAACCTTGGTGTAATTGATGAGGACTTAGTATTTATGGTTCACTTATTGGTCAAGGATTGGATGAACTGATATTACAAAGAAGATCTAAGCTTAATGGTTGGTTTGTGAAAACAAATACTCGAGATAAATATCAAACATTACTTAATGGCGGAGCGGTAACTATAATAGCAAACCCTGCTATCTCTACTTCATCTCCCCCATGATATACAGAATTTACGAATAGTTTTAATTCAGTAAAAAATTAATTATGATTCAAGAAGTCTTCAAAAAGTATCTAAGAAAAACTACAGTTCAAAAAGGAATTGTTAGTCAGACCATCAAGCAAACATTATTAAAGCTCATTAATCCAGATAGTGGATTAAAATGTAGTTACCAAAATGAATTAATTTTTATTACTAATTGTAGTCATGAAGATAAAATACAGATATACTTACAAAAGGCATTAATAATAAGTAAATGACAAAAGAAATTACTTGAAGATTTTGCAATAAATGCTATTATCAAGGATATAAGAATTACTTAAAAAAATAAAAAAACATAATTATTATATTATATTTACTTAATCAAACACTCATCCCAATGAATCTATTTAGTTTTGATAAATCTAAGTTTCAAAAAAGTTCTGTTCCTAAAATTGCTAATACTGAAAGTCTTATCAAGTTTTCTGAAATTAGGAATAATACTATAATCATGAAAGACGGATCATTGAGAGCGATTGTAAAAGCTACAGGACTCAATCTTGACCTCAAATCTCCTGATGAACAGATGATGGCGATAAATAGTTACAAAAGATTTATCAATGGTCTAGATTTTCCTATTCAAATTATGATTCATAATACTTATCTCGATCTATCAGATTATATTAATTATCTCAAAGATCAAATAAAAAATATTACCAATGAAACTCTAGGGGAATATGGTAAGCAATATACCAAATTTCTAGAAGGCATAAACCTTCAAGAAGGCTTAATCTATACAAAAGAATTTTATATAATAATCCCCTATGCTACATCAGAAAAAGATTTTTCACATATTCGTAAACCTTGGCGAAGAAAATTTTTAGATGTCTTGGATAGTAATGAATCAGCAGAAAAAATCATGGCAAGATATAGACAATTTACAGCAAATAATAAGTTCTTAGATACAAGAGTTGCCCTTATTACTGAGGGTTTGAGATCAGTAGGAATTGGTTGTGAACAACTTATCTGAGAAGACGCAGTAAAATTATTATTTAGGATTTATAATCCGAACTTACATAAGTCTCAAGCAAATTTCACCAAATAAAAAATATGATCTTCAAAAAAATAACCAGCTTGTTTACTTTGGATATCCGTGCACTTTCTATAATGAGAATACTCTTGGGAGTAATCTGTTTGGTGGACTTAGTGTTTTTTTCGTATTCTTTAATCAATTCTATTATACCTCTCGAGGTCGTTATTAAAGATTTTTTTACTCAAAATTATCGATCAATATATACCATCAGTGATAATATGATTGTATATGGAGTCTTAATTGCAGTGCATACAGCTCTTACTATTTCCTATACTCTTGGCTATAAAACAAAGTATACAGCTCCACTCTTTTGGTTTTTCACCTGTTCTATTCAATGAGCTAATCCTCTGTTTACCAACGCAGGAAGTGACGTAGCAAGGCTTCTTATTTGATGGTCGATTTTCCTTCCTATCAATAAAATATACAGCATAGATTCAGGATGGAAAAAAGCTAAAACTCAAGAATACAGAGTTTCCAATATTGCAACTCTTGGTATTGGAGTACAAATTCTCTCTATCTATTTCTTTGCTTTCTTCTTGAAAACAGGGGTTGAGTGGAGAAATGAATTTAGTGCCGTATATTACTCTTTACATCGTAGTTATATCTCTAGTGAAGTAGGAACCTGGTTAAGTCAATATTTCACACTTACTCAAGGCTTAACCATCTTTACTCTCGCATTAGAATTACTTGGGCCCATACTCTATCTTATTTTTAAACCGCGTGGGAAAATAATCATTGCATTATTATTCATCCTATTACATGTAGGCTTCCTTATTACTATGCGCTTATGAAGTTTCCCTTTCTATTGTCTTGCTGGATGTATTATTTTACTTCCTACTCATTTCCGAAATTATATTCAAAAAAAATCCACTTCACTTCACAAAACCAACTTATCAGAGAGATTTTGGTTTACTCAGACTTTTGTAAATATTGCCTTGGTGGCAATAATATTGTATAGTATGATGCGAAATATAAGAGGAATAGACTATGCGCAAAGAGAAAAATTCTTTCCTAATGAAATAAATAAGTATGGATATTTCCTGAGATTAGACCAAAATCGATGAATATTTGCTCCCGATATCTCTCATTACAATGGTTGGCATCAAATCAATGGTTTGTATAAAAATAAAAATGAAATAGTAAACCTCTCCTCCTTAGATCAGAAGGTGTACGAATGAAAACCTACTCTCAGACAGATACATAGTATTCTTCCTACAGAGGCATGGGTTAAATTTGTTGAATATTATGTAACATTTAATGATCCAAAAGGAAAATATTCCAATTATTTTGTGCAATATCTCTGTCATCAGTGGAATAATAATCACGAAAGCCAAGAAGCTATTAAGGCAATACAGATGATGTATCATTATGAATCCATTACTTTACCCAAAGAAAATTTATCCAAAGAGCCTTCAACCATACAGGAAAAATATTTGGGTACGCGGAATTGTAAAAACTAATATAAAAAATTACTATAAAAAGCTCATATACACCATCAGATATTTGCATTTTTAGTCACAAATGCTTATAATAATACTAATTCTGATTATTTTTTTTATCTATCATAATGTTCCAGAGCTATCAAAGTATTTGTAAGAAATTATTCTCTTTATGAGCGCTTTTATTGATACTTGGATGCAATATTAATCTTGCTTTGGCAACAGGTAGTCCAGCATTAACTGGGAATATCAATATCAGTGGACTTGTAGATCAGCCTACTAATAATGACAATTTCAACGATTTACTTAAAGAATCGATTGATCCAATTGCTAATAAACTCGATAATACTACCATTGGTATAAAATTTTGATGACCAGACGCAATTGTTATATTCGTAATAGATGTATTCAAAACATATGTTTTCCCGTTAGTAATTATGATAGCAATTCTTTCGGCAGCCTTCGGATTTATTGAGATTATGACCTCTGATACCGAGGAGAAAAGAGCTAAATGAACTAATTATTTTTTACGATGAGTCGTTGGAATAATCATATTTGTAAGTGCTGAATTCATATTCAACGGAATGTTTGGGATTATCAATAGAATCGCTGAAAGCTCATGAGTAGACGCACCTTCTTGGAATGTATATGCGTGAGAAATATTTGATAATCTGGCATATCCTTTCCTAAAACTTGCAATGTATCTTATTATGGGAAGTTTATTTGTTATTTTACTTGTAAAAGCAATTGGTTTAATAACCAATCCTAGTGAAAAAGCTCCTGAAGAATGAATGAATATCATAATTTCAGCAGTGATAGGAATTTTAGTAATAATCTCAGCAAAAACTCTTGTGGAGGCTGTGTACAGCAAACAAGAACTTGTACTCGAATGAACAAATGGTAGCATAACAGTAGGAGCTGGTTTACTTAATCAACAATCTCAAGATTATCAATTAATATTTATTATTATCAACTATATACTAGGACTAATAGCATTTGCAGTATTATGTATTATCATTTATCAAGCATATCTAATGTTATTTGTGGCTAACACGGATGATAGTATTAAAAAAATGCGTAAAAATATCTTGTATATATTCGCTTGATTGGTATTAATCTGATTATCGTATGTAATCGTAAATTTCGTAATCATAAACTAAATTCCATGTTATTTATTAATAATCCATGAGCAATTCTTTATTCGCTACTGATTTTGTTGGGATATTTTTTGGGTAAAAAATTAATATCCTGATATATGCTACCTCAAACTACCGTACCGGATGGACTAATAAATAAAAAAAAGAGATGGCTCCGGAAAATTATAAATTATATTCTGATTACTTGTATTGCTTTGCTGCCACTACAAATTCAAGTTTTAGATCAAAAACCACAAGTAGATATTATTATTGACAACTCTGTAAGCATGCAATCTGAAGATCAGTCTCCAACAAGGTTGGTTATTGCGGAAGAAATGGTATCACAAATAAACAACTTTTCTAATATACTCACTTGTTTTAGTATGAGACAAGGAATAGCACCAAGCGTATGTAAAAACAATATAAGTTTGGAATCCTCATGAAGTTCATTGAGTGATGCCCTTCTCTTATCTCTAAACTCACAACAAGGGAAACTAAACACAAAAATTGTACTCACAGACGGAGGCATTAATACATGAATAGAACTCAGTCAAGTAATAAACAATAGCAATGAAAATCAAATTATACGAATAGATATTTTAGCTTCCACAGGCAATGTAATAATTAACTGAGTTACTGTGGGTCAACAAATACAACTTCAGAAGCTTCCCAAAATGACTCATTATATGCTAGTCTCAGATTATTCACAAATACCCAAAATTATTAAAGATGTAAAAAAAGCTGTAATAGCACAGCATTGATCAATTGATTTGAATAAGATATTTTTAACTTTCGCTCTTATACTTTTTTTGTATATCGTTAATCAAAGCTTAAAAATCAAGAATCAAAAAGATTACTAAGGCTAGTGAGCTTTTAAAGTTTTCATAATCTTACTTCTCACCCAGCCTGACTGCATTACTTCTACAAAGTCAGTACTTCCGCTCGGTAAAATAACCATTCTATATCCATCAGGATCCATTTTGAGTCTAGTTTCCCAGCACACCCTTCTTCCTTTAGTAAACCAATGGTATTCTCTACCTTTAGGGTTTACAACCACTGCTATCACTCCAATATCCTTAGCCTCTTGCAATCCTAAGTTTCTTTTTGGATACTCAAAACGCTTAAAGCCCTTAGATCTTTTTGCTTGCTTAGCTTGTTGTGCTTTTTTTGATGCTATACCTTGTTTATTGGTTCTAGTCATGATACATAAAATTAGTACTAATTTGATAGTGGAAAAATTAGTTTATAGCTACGATTTTTACGTCAAATCTCCCTCTTTCAGATCTTACTTTACATACATCTCCAACCTTTTTACCTTCTATCGCTAGTCCTACTGGAGAATCAAATGAAATATGTTTAAGTTCTTCTTCGTAACTAATTTCTGCAGATCCAATAACTGTTACAATTACTGTTTCCTTTCGGTCTGGGATATCTAGCGTGACAACACTTCCATACTGCACAGTATCTCATTTTTTGATGGTATCTACAATAAGGCTATTTACGATAATCTCTTTCAATTCTGCGATTCTCATATCCAACATTTGTTTTTCATTGAGAGCAGATTGGTATTCAGCATTTTCTGAAAGATCACCAAACTCTCTTGCTTCTTTGATTCTATCATTTACAGAAGGAATTTCATGTTCTTCCAATCTTTTGAGTTCATCAATAAGTTTATTGTAACCTGCCTGAGAGATTTCTTTCTTTTTTGCTTCTACAACAACGTCTTCATCCTCATCAGAAGGAATAACGTCATTATTATC
>ERZ724517.680-NODE-680-length-20125-cov-4.073543_pt1 | contig 20125 bp, 15 predicted proteins | sample MGYA00376050_ERZ724517 | MGnify/ENA primary metagenome ERZ724517 (study PRJEB28724, sample SAMN07190886) | activated sludge metagenome | isolation source: activated sludge of sewage treatment plant in Hong Hong | place: USA: Christiansburg, Virginia | collected... | reverse complement strand
CGTCTCGATGTAGCCCGGCGCGATGGTCACCACCTTGATGCCATACGGGCGCATTTCGAGGCGCAGGCTTTCCAGGTAGGCGATGGCCGCCGCCTTCGACGCCGAATAGGCCTCCGCCCCCGGCAGCCCGCGAATGCCGGCAACCGAGGCGATGCCGACCAGGCGCTGCATTTTCCCCTCGGCGCCCCCCGCCGCTCTCATCGCCGGAACGAAGGGTGCGAAGGTCGCCGCCATGCCAAAGACGTTGATGTCCATGAGCCGCCGGAAAACTGCCAGGTCTTCCTCGTGTTCGGTCAGCGTGCCGGCCGAGACGCCGGCGTTGGCGATCACGATGTCCGGCGCGCCGAAGCGACCGATGAAGTCCGCCGCCGCCGCATGCAGGGCCGGCGCGTCGGTGACGTCCAGCGCGTAGCAGGCATGACCGCCGCCCAGGCGCTGGCTCAGTCCTGCCAGCGTATCGGCGCGACGTGCCGCCAGGCCGAGGGTGGCCCCTTGGGCGGCATAGTAAACGGCAAGCGCCTCGCCGATACCCGACGAGGCGCCCGTGATGAAGACCTTAAGCGTCAAGGAAGCTTATTTCTTGCCGCCCTTGCCTGCCTTCTCGGCGCGTGCCTGGGCGATCAGTTTGTCGGCCGTGGCCAGCGTTTCGTTGAAATCATGGCCGCCGACCAGGAATTTTCCTTCTACCGCGATGGCCGGGACGCCCTGGATCTTGTAGGTCTGCGCCATCTGGTCGCCACGGCGGACCTTGCTCATGACGCCGAAGGAATTGAAGGTCTCGCTGAATTTCTTCGGATCGACGCTCTTCTTGGCCGCCCACTCGGCCAGTGCCTTTTCCTCGAACAGGTTCTGGCGTTCGACGTGAATGGCCTTGAACACCTCGGCTTCGAGACGATGCAGGTCGCCGGTCACTTCCAGCGTGTAATAGAGCTTGGCGATGCCGGTCCAGGCGGCGCGACCGAAGGTGACCGGCACCTTCCTGACGACCACGTCGCCTTGCTGCTTGGCAACCCAGGCGGCCAGCACCGGGTTGAACTCGGCACAATGCGGGCAGCCGTAGCTGAAGAATTCGAGCACTTCGATCTTGGCCGCGTCCTCGGTCGGCTGCGGCGGGGTGATCGGGGTGTAGGCCTGGGCAAAAGCCGGCAATGCTACGGTCAGCGCCGAAAAAAGGGCAAAAACACCGGTAACGAAACTGCGACGGGCAAACTTCATTCGCGACTCCTATTTGGCTAGCTGGGCTTCGATGCCGGACTTGGCGAGCTCGGCCCGGACTTTGTTCAATTCATCGATCTTCGTGTAGGGACCGACACGAACCCGGTAGAAGGTCTTGTCCTGGATCATCACCTGCTGGACGACCGCCTCCAGTCCCATAAACGCAAGCTTGGCCTTTTGGTTGTCAGCATCCTGCGCCGTGCTGAACGAACCGGCCTGCAGGAACAGCGGCGTCTTCGACTCCTTGGCCTCTTCCTTCTTATCGTCTTTCTTGTCTTCTTTCTTCGGCTCTTCCTTCTTGGCCTCGGGCTTCGGCGCCTTGTCCGGCACCGCGTCGGCCTTGCCGGGCAGGATGTCGTAGAACTGGAAGCGCTTCTCCGGCACCGGGTCGCCCGGCTTGCCGGGCAGGGCCAGCGGCTGGCTGTTGGCGGCGGCCTGGTTTTCGGCCTTGGCCGGCGGCTGCGCCCGCTCGACGAAGGGCAGCGGCGATTTGTTGAGGTAGAAAACGACACCGGCCGCGATCGCGACACCGATCACCAGGCCGATGAACATGCCGACCAGCGTACCGCCAGCCGCTTTTTTCTTCGCCGGCTGGTTCCTGCGGGGTTTCATATCGCGACTCATGGGATTTCCTTACATCGATTCCGGACAGCTGACGCCGAGGATGGCCATGCCGTTGCGGATGGTCTGGCGCACCGCAGCGGCCAGCGCGACGCGGGCATCGCGCAGGGCGACATCGTCGACCAGCATGCGTTCGGCGTTGTACCAGCCGTGGAACTCGCCGGCCAGGTCCTTCAGGTAGAAGGCGATCATGTGCGGTGCCAGGTCGCGGGCCGCCGTTTCGATCACTTCGCGGAACTGGGCCAGCTGGTTGGCAATGGCCAGTTCGCGCGGATTGCTCAGCAGCGAGAGGTCAGCCTCGCCCAGCGCAGCGAGGTCACCCGCCCACTGGTTGATCACCGAGCAGACGCGGGCGTGGGCGTACTGGATGTAATAGACCGGGTTCTCGTTGGTCTGGCTCTTGGCCAGATCGAGGTCGAAATCGAGGTGCTGGTCGGACTTGCGCAGCGCGTAGAAGAAGCGGCAGGCGTCGTTGCCGACTTCGCCGCGCAACTCGCGCAGCGTGACGAACTCGCCGGAGCGGGTGGACATCGAGGCCTTCTGGCCGTTGCGGTAGAGCACCGCGAACTGGACCAGCGCCACCTGCAGTTTCTGCGCATCAAGACCCAGCGCCTTCAATGCCCCGGTGACGCGCGGGATGTAGCCGTGGTGGTCGGCGCCCCAGATGTTGATGACCTTGTCGAAGCCACGCTCGAACTTGTTCAGGTGATAGGCAATATCCGAAGCGAAGTAGGTGTAGAGCCCGTTGTCGCGCTGCACGACGCGGTCCTTCTCGTCGCCGAAGGCGGTCGAGCGGAACCACTTGGCACCGTCCTGCTCATAAATGTGGCCGGCAGCTTCGAGCTTCTCGATGCAACGGGCAACCAGGCCGGTATCGAACAGCGCCTTCTCCGAGAACCAGACTTCGAAATGCACGCCGAACTCTTCGAGGTCATCGCGGCCGTCGGCCAGTTGCTCGGTCAGCGCATGGTTGTGCACGTACGGCCAGTCTTCGCCGAGCAGGGCCTTGGCGTTGGCGATCAACGCATCGAGGTGCAGCTCGCGCTGGGTCTTGGCTTCGTCGTCGGCCCGGCCGGCATCCGGCAGGCCGGGGGTGCCTGCCAGCACCTCGGCAGCCTTGCGCACATACTTGGCCGCATGAGCCGCCTGCATCTGCCCGGCCATGTCGCGCACGTAGTCGCCCTGATAGCCGTTCGGCGGGAAAGCCACGATCTCGCCATGCAACTCCAGGTAGCGCAGCCAGGTCGACACGCCGAGGATGTCCATCTGGCGGCCAGCGTCATTCACATAGTATTCGCGGGTCACATCCCAGCCGGCGAAGGCGAGCAGACTGGACAGCGAAGCGCCGTAAGCGGCACCACGGCCATGGCCGACGTGCAGCGGGCCGGTCGGGTTGGCAGAAACAAATTCAATCTGGACCTTCTGCTTCGCGCCCGTTTGCGAACGGCCGAAATTGACACCGGCGGCCAGGACATCGCCCACCACCTTGAGCTTGGTTGCCGGCTTCAGGGTGAAATTGATGAAACCGGCACCAGCGATCTCGGCTTTCTCCAGCCACGGCGAAGCGGGGAGTTCCGACACCAGCAGCTGCGCCACATCGCGCGGCGCACGGCGCAGCGGCTTGGCCAGTTGCAGGGCCAGATTGCTGGCAAAGTCGCCATGGGCAGCCTGCTTCGGTCGATCGAGCACGATCGTTGTATCGAGGGCATCGGGGGCGACGCTCTTGAGTGCGGCGCGCAACAGTTCGGCGATGTGGGAGCGAATATCCTGAGTCATGAAACCAATTGGAATGTGAAATGCGTGGCAAAAGTGCGGAAGCGCCGATTATACGCGCTTCCGGGACCTGACGAATCCGTGTAAATTCCGGGTTTTCCTGCACTTTTCACCGTTTTCGAACGGAAGCACCGACTTTGCGCCTCCTGCGTCTCGCCAAGATTCTCGCCGTCTCCAGCCGCTACGGGCTGGACGAAATGCTGCTCGAACACGAGCCTTCCGGTCGTCTCGCGACGATTTCGCGCGCCCTGCACTTTTGGCGATCCTTTTCACAGCCGGAAGCTGTACGTTTGCGGCTGGCGCTGGAAGCGCTCGGACCCATTTTCGTCAAGTTCGGACAGGTACTGTCGACCCGCCGCGACCTGCTTCCTCCGGATATCGCGGACGAGTTGGCCAAGCTGCAGGATCAGGTACCCCCCTTTCCCGCCGACGAGGCGCTTGCTGAAATCCGGAAGGCCTACGGCAAGCCGGCGGCCGAAGTCTTTGCCGAATTCGACCCGGTGCCGGTAGCCAGCGCCTCGGTGGCCCAGGTGCATCTGGCCCGTCTGTTCGATGGTCGCGAAGTAGCGGTCAAGATCCTGCGCCCGAACATGCGCGGCGTCATCGACTACGACCTCTCGCTGATGGATACGCTGGCCAGCCTGGTCGAGAAGGTCTGGTCTGACGGCAAACGCCTGAAGCCGCGCGAAGTGGTCGCCGAATTCGCCAAATATCTGCGCGATGAACTCGACCTGATGCGCGAAGCCGCCAACTGCTCGCAGTTGCGGCGCAATTTCGATGGCTCGACCCTGCTGCTGGTGCCGGAAGTGCATTGGGACTGGTGCACCTCGTCGGTGATGGTCATGGAGCGCATGCACGGCATCCGGATCAGCGAAACCGAAGCGTTGGTCGCCGCCGGCGTTGATCTGAAGGCGCTGTCGCGCGCCGGTGTCGAGATTTTCTTTACCCAGGTATTCCGCGATGGTTTCTTCCACGCCGACATGCACCCGGGCAACATCTTCGTTGCCACCGAGGGGGAGAAGCATGGTCGCTACATCGCGCTCGACTTCGGCATCGTCGGCACGCTGACCGACGTAGACAAGAACTACCTGGCGCAGAATTTCCTCGCCTTCTTCCGCCGCGATTACAAGCGCGTTGCGCAGGCCCACATCGAAGCCGGCTGGGCGCCCGCCGATACCCGCGTCGATGAATTCGAAGCGGCCATCCGCGCCGTCTGCGAGCCGATCTTCGACCGGCCACTGCACGAAATTTCCTTTGGCAAGGTGCTGCTGCGCCTCTTCCAGACTTCCCGCCGCTTTAACGTCGAGATCCAGCCACAACTGGTCATGCTGCAAAAGACGCTGCTCAACATCGAAGGCCTTGGCCGCCAGCTCGACCCTAACCTCGACCTGTGGCAGACCGCCAAGCCCTTCCTTGAGCGCTGGATGAGCGAGCAGCTTGGTCTGCGAGGGCTGAAAAAGACGCTTGAACTGGAAGCACCAAACTGGTCACGCACGCTGCCGCAGATTCCACGGCTCGTACACCAGGCCCTATCGCGGCCGCCGGCCGCCGATCTTTCGCCGTTGCTGGCGGAGATTGCTGCCGGACAGCGTCGGCAGAATGCACTGCTGGCAGCGATTGTCGTCCTGCTGGCCGGCATCCTGATCGCGCCCTACCTGCTTCCCTGAATCTTTTCGGCGCAACCGCCTCAGCCGGAACTCGCTGCCTTTGGGGGCTGTGCTGACTCAAAAATCGGGGGCCAGCTGCAGTTCTCGCAGTTTCTCAACGGGCTCTCATGTCATTCGCAAATTGACGTCGGCATCTTTGCTCCGTAGATTTGCTCAATGCCAACTAGTTCAATTGTCGCCACCTTCCCTTGTCCGCTCAGGGCGTGGAGTTTTGCTGAAGATTTGAATTCGCGACCGAGGCGCTGCTCCCGGAAAAACATCAAGTGCAAGAATAGGGAAGTAGGCCGCAGTTTTGGTCGCAATTATTGGGCAAGCGAGGACGGCCGGCAGGAGAGATGGTGGATGGCCTCTCGCGGCTCGACGGGCAAGAGGATTTTGGATTCTGAGGCAATGGAAATGATGAATATCGAGTTGAAGAAAGTTAAATGAAGCTGACCCCTTTGGTTGATCAACAAGCTCAAGGGGAAGGTGACGATGTTGTTCATTACGCATCAGATTCCGCGGGGGTTGGCGGTGGACGAAGTCTTCAGCTTTGGTAGTGATCAGCATACGACGCGGATGGAAGTGGTGGAGGAGGATAGGAAATGAAAGATCAAATGAGGCTGACCCCTTTGGTGGACCCGAAGAAACCGAAGATTCTGATCTTTGATGAGGCGGTTTCCAACCTCGACCAGCAAACGGCAGAGCACTTCGCCAAGACGATCAACAGGCTCAAGGGGAAGGTGACGATGTTGTTCATTACGCATCAGATACCGCGGGGGTTGGCGGTCGACGAAGTCTTCAGCTTCGGCAGTGATCAGCACACTACGCGGATGGAAGTAATTGAGGAGGAACGGAAATGAAATATCAAATGAAGCTGCCCCCTTTGGTCGGATGGAAATTGTGAGCGAGCGCGAGCTGTGATCGCGCAGGTAACGAGCGAATAGAGACAACGACGAAATTGAGAATGGAGACAAGCCGCATGAAACGCACAACCATATTCGCGCTGGCACTGGCCACGCTACTGAGCACCACGGCAGCCACTGTATCGGCGCAGAACGCCGACCCGAAGACCCGCTTGCAAACAGCCGAAGCGATGTTCGCCGAGCGCTGCAAGACGGCGGGGGAGTTCATTCATCGGACGGCAGAGAAAGTCGAAGGCATCTTTCTGGTGAAACTTCGGCCAAGTCAAAAAAACTTTGCCGAGCAGTTTTCTCTATATGACCCTTATGGAGATGACGTAGGAGGCGATGGGTACATTCAGAATTTTCTCAGAGGGCGTACGGCAAAGGGCAGCATTTCCAGCGAGGCAGATGTTGTAACACCTGGCTATCGCTACGTCGAAGCCATCGACCAGAAGGACGGGAAGCGGTATCGGTATACGGGTTCAATGAAAGTGGTTGGGCGCAAGGATCCGAATACGCCGAATAACCAGATTTCCATAAAACACAACCCGAACTTCGACCTCAATATCTACGAGTTCGGGCTTGACCGTGTACCCGCCCCCGGCCCGATGCCCCGCTACGGTGTTACCTACGACGATATCTCGACTCGCGAGGAACGCGACTACTGGATCGCCGGCAGTTCGTTGAAGGTGATCGACCTCAAGACCAACGAAGTGATGGCCGAGCGTATCGGCTACATGATGGATCGCGGACAGGGGAATATTTCGGGTGGGCGGTCGCCATGGTTGTTGGCAGCGAGATACGCGTGCCCGAATTTTCCTGTGGCACCTGGAGGTAACCCGGTTCAGTTTCATCAAACAAGAAATTTTGTTGAAAAAGTCATCAAGCCGAAATTTGAGAACTGATCACAAACCAAAAGCAAACCAAAAGGGTCAGCATCAATTGACTTTCTAGCCCACTGACATGCCCCGTCGCCCCCGTATCCAACTCGCCGAAACCCCGCTGCACATTGTCCAGCGCGGCATCAATCGCGAGCCCTGCTTTTTCGCCGAAGAGGACTACCACTGCTACCTCCACTGGCTTGAAAAGTCGGCTCGTGATTGGGGCTGTGCCCTCCACGCCTACGTGCTCATGACCAACCATGTGCATTTGCTGGTTACCCCTGCCGAACCGGCATCGCCAGCGCGTCTCATGCAGTCCGTCGGTCGTCGCTACGTGCAATACATCAACCGCTTCTACCGGCGCACTGGCAGTCTGTGGGAAGGCCGCTACAAATCCAGCATCGTGCAGGCCGAAGCCTACCTTCTCGCCTGTTACCGCTACATCGAACTCAACCCCGTCCGCGCCAACATGGTGGCCGACCCCGGCCAGTATCGCTGGTCCAGCTATCGTGCCAACGGGCTGGGCCAACCTGATCCCCGGATCACCCCGCATTCCCTCTATCTCGCTCAAGGGCGGAACGGCGAAGAACGCACCAGTGCGTATCGCAACCTCTTCCGGCCACAACTTGATGCCGAGGCCGCAGCCGACATTCGTCAGGCGCTGCAACTGGGAATGCCCGTGGGCAGCGACCGATTTGCCGACGTGATATGCGCCAAGGCTGGTGTTCGGCGAAACTCGGGCAAGCGCGGGCGGCCGGCGGGAGAGAGGGTGGATGGTCCCTCGCGACTCGACGGACAAGAGGATTTTGGGTTTTGAGGAACTCGAAATGAAGCTCGATTCCTGACGCAACTCGGCGACGACCGGAGAAGGGGCCTAGCTCTTTTTGATGATTGGCACGGCCCCACGCTATCGGTTGCCTCTTCAACACAGCTCTGCGAAAATGCGTTGCAATTGCAACGCAACGGGAGTTGCCATGAAATCATCCTCATTTCCCTCGCTGCGCGTCGCGCCTGAATTTCGGCAAGCGGCCGAACAGGTACTAAAGGAAGGCGAGAGCCTGTCGAGTTTCGTGGAAGAGTCGATCCGCGAAAACATCGCCCGCCGACAATTACAGGCCGAATTCCTGGCTCGCGGGCTCGCATCGCGCGATCGTGCTCGCGAGACGAACACCTATGTCAGCGCCGACGCAGTTTTCGGGCGGCTGGAAAAAATGCTGGCCTCGGCAAAGACAGCGAAATGAACTACCGCATCCGCTTTACCGAAGAAGCGGAAAGCGATCTGATCCGGCTCTACGAATTCATCCTGACGCGAGACAACGGCGATTGGGCTGCCGCCGAACGCGCATTAAACGCAATCAGAAACGCGATCCGCAGCCTGGAAACGACACCCTTCAGCTTCCGCAAGGCCTCGCCGGACAACCCTTTTCTGCGCGAGATCGTCGTGCCGTTCGGCGCCAACGGCTATGTCGCGCTCTACGAGATCGAGACCAACGAAACGGTGACCATCCTCGCGGTCAGGCATCAACGTGAAGATGACTATCATTGAATAAGGTTCGTCAATTGCGGGCCGCCTGACTATTTTCCAGTCTTCTGGAACGTAGTCATGACTATCTTCCAGTGAGCGGCACTTCCGTCAGCCACCGGCACGGCGAAACAAAGCATGGCCAAGCTGTGCTATCTTGCCGTCACACAATTTAAACGGTTGTTTGATATGCACAAGGTAGTCATCAGCGGTACCGGCCTGTGGGTCGCCCCGGAAGTCATCAGCAACGACGAACTGGTCGTCGCCTTCAACGCTTACGCCCAGCGCTACAACAAGGAGAACGCGGCGGCCATCGCGGCCGGCACGCTCGCCGCCGTTGCCGAATCCTCTGCCGAGTTCATCGAGAAAGCCTCCGGCATCAAGCGCCGCTATGTCATGGACAAGGCCGGCGTGCTCGACCCGACGCGCATGCGTCCGCACTTCACGCCGCGCCCGGACGACGCACTCTCGCTGCAGGCCGAAATGGGCGTTGCCGCCGCTAGGCAGGCGCTGGCCGCTGCCGGTCGCGAAGCGGCTGATATCGACATGGTGATCTGCGCCGCCTCGAACATGCAGCGTCCCTACCCGGCGATGGCCGTGGAAATCCAGGGGACACTCGGCGCCGGCGGCTACGCCTTCGACATGAATGTGGCCTGCTCGTCGGCCACCTTCGGCCTCGAACAGGCGATCAATGCCGTCAAGACCGGTTCGGCCCGCGCCGCGCTGGTGATCAACCCGGAGATCTGCTCGGCGCACCTCGCCTGGGAAGACCGCGACTGCCACTTCATTTTCGGCGACGTGTGTACCGCACTGGTCATCGAACGCGCCGACGCGGCGAAATCGGAAAACTGCTGGGAAGTCCTGGGCACCAAGCTGGCGACGAGCTTCTCGAACAACATCCGCAACAACGCCGGCTTTCTCTCGCGCTGCGAAGACCGCAACCCGGCCGACCGCGACCAGTTGTTCCGTCAGGAAGGGCGCAAGGTGTTCAAGGAAGTGTGCCCGATGGCCGCCGAACACATCAGCAGCCAGCTCGCATCACTCGGCTTCGAGGCTGGCGGCGTACGCCGCTTCTGGCTGCATCAGGCCAACCTGGCGATGAACCAGTTGATCGGCAAGCGTCTGTTGGGCCACGAGGCCAGCGCCGACGAGGCGCCGGTGATTCTCGACGAATTCGCCAATACGGCCTCGGCCGGCTCGATCATCGCCTTCCACCGCCACAGCCGGGATCTGAAAGCCGGCGACGTCGGTGTCATCTGCTCCTTCGGCGCCGGTTACTCAATCGGCAGCATCGTCGCTCGCAAGCGCTAGCACAATTTCGGCGAGCTGCGCCGGGGCTGTCAGCGGCAGGGTGACGACAAAGCGCACCCCCGCTCCCGGCGCGGTAACCAGATTGATGCTTCCCGCCAGAGCACCCGTCACCAGGTTGTGCACGATATACAAGCCGAGGCCGCTCCCTCCCTGCCCCAGCCGAGTCGTGTAGAACGGATCGAAGGCTTTGGCAGCAGCAGCTTCATCCATCCCGACCCCGTTGTCCGTGTAGTCGATCACCACCGTGGCGGCAACAACACGTGCCGAAATCGTAATCAAGCCATCACTTCTGTTGGCCAGGCCGTGGAGTAGCGAGTTCTCGACAAAGTTGGTCAGCACCTGCTCGAAAGGGCCGGGATAGCTGTCGACAAGCAGCCCTTCGGTCACACCGACCTCAATTCGATGCGTGGTTTTTCGCAGCTTGGGCTGCAGTGTCGACAGCACTTCGTCAATCACCTGGCGCAGATCAAAGCGGCGCCGCCGCATGCTCGTCTGGTCGACGGCAATCTGCTTGAAATTGCCGATCAGCTCCGCCGCGCGGGCGAGATTGCGCTCCAGCAGATCGGAGGCATCGTCACTGGCAGCCAGGAAGCTGTCGAGTGCAGAGCGGCGCAAGCCGCCATCGGTGATTTCCTTGCGGAAATTGCGTACATGGTCGTGCAGGGTCGAGGCGACGATGCGCGCATTGCCCAATGGCGTATTCAGTTCGTGGGCGACCCCTGCCACCAGGCTGCCCAGTGATGCCAGCTTCTCCGACTGTGCGATCCGTTTCATCGCCTGGCGCAGATCCTCGTTGGCACTGGAAAGTGCCTGTGTCCGCTCCTCGACCCGTTGCTCCAGCTTGTCGTTGAATGCGCGCAGGGCAAGTTCTGCCTTCACCCTGGCGGAGATATCCTCGACGATGGCAATGGCGCCAAAGACCGATCCACTGTCATCAAACAACGGCGCTGTCCGCACATCAACCCACATGCTGTGCGACGAAGTCGTGGCCTCGTACGGGCCTTCGTAATGGCCGTTGCGGCCCGCCAGCGCCGCGCTGCAAGCCGCTATAGGCGACGAATCCTTCAACTGGTGCAGATCGAGACCAATCACTCGATCGACGGTCGTGTCGAGAATTTCGGCAAAGCGCTCATTGCAGAAGGTAATGACCCAGTCAGTACCGAAATTGACAATGCCGACCGGCGAGTTCTGCAGAATCAGTGCATAGCGCTCCTCGCTCACCTTCAGGGCTGCTGCTGCCTCCTTGCGTTGGGAAATGTCGCGAACGGCCGCCACCAGGCGTAACTGGCCATTGATCTCGGCGCGCCGCAGGGCGACCTCGACCCAGAACAGACTGCCGTTCACCCGGCGCGCATACCACTCGAAGAGCTGCGGCCCCTCGTTCAGTGCGCGCAGCAACCACTGCCGGCCGTCGTCGGCGGAATACGGCGGCGAACCTTCGCTGAGGTCGGCAACCGAAATCTTGGCGAGTTCGTTGCGCGTAAATCCGTACATCGAGACGAAGCGATCATTGACGTCAAGAACACTACCGTCCGTATCGTGGATGAAAATCGCCTCGTTCGTCGAATTGATCAACTCCCGATAACTGCGTTCGCTATCGGCTGCCAGCCGCCGCTCGCGACGGGCATGCAAAGCCAGAATGATGGTCAGCGTGGCGATGGCCACCAGCGCCCCAAGCAAGCCGACAAACAACCAGAACTCGCGGGGATGCGTTTCGTAGAGCTGTTGCGGGCGCCCGCGCAGTTCGCTGTTGGCCGGCAACACCTCCGTCGATATCGAAAACCGCGCCAGCTGATCAAAATTGAAGATCGGATCGGTGATGCCGCCCTTCATCGGGATGCTTCGCGCATCCTCACCCTGCAGCACCCGACGCAAGGCCTGGGCAGCCACCTCTCCCTGACGCCTGCCGGAAACAACCAGGCCACCAAGCACGCCCGGTACCACCATCACGTCCTCCTTGCCCAGCACCGGCACCGGCGACGCCTCGGCCCAGAGCCTTGAGGCTTCCTCATGCGACAGCACGCGCCCCTCGGCGTCGAGATTGAAGGTCAGCAGAATGACGCCGGCACCCGCATCCAGCGCCGCCAGTTGCTTCTGCATTTCCCGCACGCTGAGATTGGTGAGGAATTCGAAGGCCAGCCCGGGAAACTGCGACTGGAGCGTTCGTACCAGCGCTGCTTGCGCCACACCGGTACGACTGTGGTCATGAATAAAGACCACGCGAGACAATGAAGGCCGCAGCTTGCGCAACAAGGTTACGTTGGCGGCAATGTCCGCATCATCGAAAACGCCGGTAATCGCCGGCAGCATTTCGAGCGCCGACTGCCGCTGGCCCGTTACCCCGGAGAACACCACGGGAAGACCCGCAAACAGTCCGCCTGCACGACGCTCTTCGAGAACGAAATCGAGCGCATCGTCATCCTGTGCCACGACAGCGTCGAAGTATTTCAAGCCGTATTTGTGCGCGAACACGTCGCGCATCTGCGCGTAGTAGCCGGGCGACGGCCGCATGCGCTTGGTGTCGAGGTATTCAACGAAGAGATCCGGTACCGGGCGAGCATTTTTGAGCCCAGCGCGCAAACCTGCGATCTGCTCGTCCGTCCACACCAGTCCGGAATGGTAGGACGCAAGAACAAGGACGCGCGGCACCCCGTCCGCCCACACGGACCAGGCGCAAGAAAGCAGCAAGAAAGCCGGCAGCAGACGCCGCATCAACCAGATCAAGAAATCCCCCTCATCCCTTTCGCGAAGAATACGCGAAGTCCATCGAAAATCGTCATGAAACTGTTACGGAATAAGCATTTAAACTTTCCGAAACCGCTATAATCGCCCCCGTTTACGGGTGCTGGAAAGCTGGAGAAATAATGCCAGAACCATCATTTTTATCGAAAGGGAAAATCGGACCATGCTGATCTGGTTCGTAGTGATCTATCTGATGGTGTCGATCGGCATTGGTCTTTATGCCGCAACCAAAGTACACAACGCCAAGGATTTTGCAGTCGCCGGCCGCCACCTGCCGCTACCCGTGGTCACCGCCACCGTCTTCGCCACCTGGTTTGGCGCGGAGGCCGTCTTCGGCGTCTCCGCCACCTTCGTCAAGGAAGGTCTTTCCGGCGTCGTCGCCGACCCCTTCGGCTCCTCGATGTGCCTGATCATCGCCGGCTTCTTTTTTGCCAAGAAGCTCTACAAGCTGAACATCCTGACGCTGGGCGACTATTTCCGCATGCGCTACAACCGCACGGTGGAAGTGCTGACCACCATCTGCATCGTCGCTTCCTACCTCGGCTGGGTGGCCGCGCAGATCAAGGCACTGGGTCTCGTCTTTTCGGTTGTCACCGACGGCGGCATCAGTGAAACCGCCGGCATGATCCTCGGCGCCGCCATCGTGCTCACCTACACCACCTTCGGCGGCATGCTCTCGGTAGCCATCCTCGACTTCGTGCAGATGGGCGTGATCATGGGCGGCATGCTGTTCATTGCCTACTTCATCTCCGGCAGTACCGGCGGCGTCATGCCGGTGATCGAACACGCCTCGGCCGCCGGCAAGTTCGAGTTCTTCCCCGAACCCGACCCGTGGAAATGGCTCACCTTCCTGGGCGCCTGGGTGACCATGATGCTCGGCTCGATCCCGCAGCAGGACGTGTTCCAGCGCATCACTTCAGCCAAGAGCGCGAAGATCGCCATATGGGGGTCGGTGCTGGGAGGTTCGATTTATTTCTGCTTCTGCTTCGTACCGATGTTCATCGCCTACTCGGCGACCATCATCGACCCGGAAGTATTCAACGCCATGCTGGAAAGTGACTACCAGCGGGTGTTGCCGACGCTGGTGCTAACGCATACACCACTGTTTGCGCAGGTCATCTTCTTCGGCGCCGTGCTGGCAGCGATCATGAGTTGCTCATCGGCAACCTTGCTGGCACCCTCCGTGGCCTTTTCGGAAAACATCGTCCGTGGCTATTTTCCGGAAATGGGTGATCGCGCCTTCCTGCGCTTGATGCGCATCACCATCGTCTGTTTTGCCTGCGTCGTGCTCGGCTTCGCCCTGTGGTCCAACGCCTCGATCTTCAAGATGGTCGAGAACGCCTACAAGATCACGCTGGCCGGTGCCTTCGTACCGCTTTTCTTTGGCGCCTTCTGGCAGCGTGGCACCACGCAGGGCGCCCTGTGCGCCATCTTTGGCGGGCTGACCTCCTGGCTGCTGGTCGAGTTGCTGATCGGCGAAGCCAGCCCGGTGCCGCCACAACTGATCGGCCTCGGCATTTCCATGATCGGCATGATCGTCGGTTCGCTGCTGCCCCAATGGGTCGGCAGGCCGACGCCGCTGCCAGACATTCATGCCGAACTGCATCACCACGCTGCGGCAAGCTCTCATCACGTCGCACATCGCACTACCGACGCCTCTTCAAACCGCCACTAGACCAGACCCATGCTCCTCCCTGCATCTTTGCGCCGGCTCGACCGTGCCGAAGCCTTTTTCTGGTTCCTCGACCGTTTCTCCTCGATGAACTTTGCCGTCATTGCAGAGGGCTCCGGCGCGCTCGACAAGGCCGCCCTGCAGCGGGCGCTGGATGCCGCGCAAAAGCGTCACCCGCTGCTTTCGGTGGCCATTGAGGCCGATGCCGAAGCGCGCCTTCATTTCGTCGCCCGTTCACCACAGGGCATACCGCTTCGATCCATCACTACCGTCGACTGGCGAACAACGCTGGCCGAGCACATCGTCGAACCATTCGCACTCGGCGAGGCGCCACTGGTGCGTGCCTGCCTCCTGACGGACGACAACAGTCACTGGGTCATCGCGCTCATCTTTCACCATTCGATCGGCGATGCCCGCTCGGCCTTTTCAGTGCTCACCGAGGTGCTTCAGGGCGCTGCCGGCAAGGAGGTTCCAACCTCGCCCTTGCCACTGGCGCCCGCCTTGGGCGAGCTTTACCCGGAGGCCTTTGCCGGTGACCCCGGTCGCCAACTGGCCGAACAGCTGAAGGCTGCACGCAAGGCGGCGGCCGAACGGAGCGGGCTGCCCACCCCGCAAGCCGGCCACCAACCGAGTCCACCCCCGGAAGCATTGCAGCCGAGATTCATCACCCTCAGACTGGATGCCGACCAGACAGCCGCACTGGCCGGCAATGCACGTGCTGCACAGACGACGGTCAACGGCCTGATCGGTGCGGCACAATTGATCGCATTGCGCACACTCTTCAGCGACGCCGAAGAGAAAACCCTCGGCCTGACCTGTGCCGCCGATCTGCGGCCACACCTCCGTGAAACCGTTGGCCATTCAACACCCGGCTTCTACGTCACCCTGGTCAGCAGCATTCAGCGCGTCGGCGACGATGCCTCGCTATGGCCACTTGCCCAACGCCTCACGGCTGCCATTCGCCAGCAGATGGCCACCGGTTTTGGCCATCTCTTCTATGACTTCATGCCGCCCGCCGATCAGTTTCCGGCGAATGAGGCAGGGATCGCCGGTTTCAGCGGTCTCATGGCACGTGGCATCCAGACCAGCCTGCTCTCCAATGCCGGGCGCCTCGTACCACTGCCGGAGCTCGGCGGCCTGTCGGTCAGCGCACGCTCCTTTGCCCTGTGCCCGACCAGAACGCAGCCGGTTTTCACAGCAGCCAGCACCGATGCCAATGGGATGACGATCAATCTCAACTACAACGCCGTGCAACTGGCGCCGGAAGCGGCAGCTGCCGTAGCGGCTGCAATGCAGCGCCTGCTGCTGGGCGCTGCCGCCTGACTTCTCCCGAACGCTCGCAGCACCTGCCTACCCGTTCCCGACACCGGAAAATCCAGCTGCGCTAAACGTTGGCGCATGCGGTAATATTTCAGCAGAAAGTGGCCCACAAGGGAGGGGGCTTGCCATGATCGACGCCGCACTGACGGACGCTGCCCGCATTCTCGACGGCAGCCCGGTACCAACTTTCGTCATCGATTCCAGTCACGTCATCGTGTATTGGAATGAGGCGCTGGCCCGCATGTCGGGAGTGCCTGCCGCCGAGGTGCTTGGCACGCATCACCAATGGCGCGCCTTCTATCCCGCACACCGCCCGGTATTGGCCGATCTCGTCGTCGACGGTGGCGCGCGCGATCTGTTCGAGAAGTTCTACCGTGGCAAATACCGCCCGGCAGCACATTGCCCGGACGGCTGGGAATCCGAGGATTTCTTCCCGACCTTCGGTGAGGAAGGCTGCTGGCTGGCTTTCTCGGCGGCCCCCATCCGCAATCCAGAAGGCAAAATAGTCGGCTGCGTCGAAACCCTCCAGGACATTACCGAACGCAAGGAAGCCGAACTCTCGCGGCGGGAAGCCGAGCGGCATCTGGCTGAAATGGTGAATGGCAGCCCGGTGGCCACCTTCGTGATCGACGCACAATGTCGCGTGACTCACTGGAACCGAGCCTGCGAAGCACTGACGGGGGTTTCCGCGTCGGAAATGATGGGCAAGAGTGAAATCTGGCGCGCCTTCTATCCCTACGAAACGCGGCGCGTGGTGCTGGCCGAAATGATTGTCCGTGGCACAGGAAGCGATGAAGTGGAAGCGCTTTATACCGGCCACGCAAAGCCCTCGGCGCTGGTTGCCGGCGCTTTCGAGGCACAGGATTTCTTCCCGACATTCGGTGACAAGGGCAAATGGCTCCATTTCATGGCCGCCCCCCTTCACAGCATGCGCGGCCAGGTCGTCGGTGCCATCGAGACCCTGGTCGATCTGAGCACCGCCGCGCCCGAACAAGGCTGAATCAACGACGCCCCCCGGCCAGCGAATATACGTCGATGTCACTAGCCCGCACACCGCTTCAGCCGTTTCTATCGCCTAAAGGCATCGCCATTTTTGGCGCCAGCCCCGATGCCGGCACGCTCGGCAATGGCCTGCTGCGCAACCTGCTCGCCAGCCAATTGTCGGGGAAGCTGCACTTTGTCTCCCCGAAATATCACGATATCGCTGGTCAGCCCTGCCACGCCTCTCTTGCTGAAATAACGGCCTCGCTTTCGCTGGCACTGATCGCCACCCCGGCAGCCACTGTTCCGGGCATTATCGAGGCCTGCGGCAAGCGCGGCATCCGCTCAGCGGTCATCTTTTCCAACGGACTGCGGCCAGATACGCTGGCCGGAATGCAATTGCGTACCGCAGCCCGGCACCACAAGGTGCGCCTCTTCGGCCCCGATGCGCTGGGCTACATCCTGCCGCATGCCGGCCTGAACCTGACACCGATCACCCAGATCGTACCGGCCGGCAATCTGGCGCTGGTGTCGCAATCAGCCGCCATCTGCGCCAACATCCTGGACTGGAATCACAACGAGGAATTCGGTTTTTCGGCGATTTTCGCTCCGGGCGAATCCGACGATCTTGAGCTGCCGGAGATCCTCGATTATCTGGCCAACGATCCGAGAACCGAGAGCATCCTGCTTTACCTTGAAGGGCTGCGCAATGCGCGCGGTTTTCTCAGCGCTGTCCGCGCTGCAGCCAGCATCAAGCCGGTCATAGCGGTCAAGGCCGGCCAAGGCATGAATTCGGCCCGCATTGCAGAGGCGCACAGCGGCGCCCGCGTCGACCGCGACGATGCATTCGATGCCGCACTGCGCCGTGCCGGTGTGCTGCGCGTCCGCGCCATCGGCGACATGTTCTCGGCAGCACGCGCCCTGACCACGCCGCGACGGCCGCTGGGCAACCGGCTGGCCATCGTGACCAACGGTGGCGGCCCGGCGGTAATGGCGCTGGATCAGGCAGAGGAGCTGAACATAGCGCTGGCGCAGCTTGCCCCCGCCACGCAGGAGAATCTGGCCGGGATGATCCCCGACAGCTGGTCGCCAGGCAACCCGGTCGATGTGATGTTCGATGCCAGCCCGGAGCGATTTGTTGCGTCGATCACCGCTTGCCTGGACGACCCCGGCGTCGACGGGGTGCTCGCCATCCTGACCCCGAATACCTACGTCGACCCGTTGGCAGTGGCCCAGGCCACCATCGCCGCCGCAGAGAAAGCCGACAAGCCGGTGCTCACCTGCTGGCTCGGCGAGTTGCAGGCACGCGGTGCGCGGGCGGCTTTTGCCAAAGCACGTTTTCCGACCTTCCGAACCCCGGAAAACGCCGTGGCCGCCTTCGCCTTCATGGTGAACTGGGTGCATAACCAGGCGCTGATGCTCGAAACGCCGCCGGCGCTGTCGTCCTATACCTCTCCTGACATTCCTGCCGCACGAGACATCATTGAGCATGCACTTGCGGAAGGGCGCGTAACCCTGACCCTGCCGGAAGCGAAAGCTGTTCTCTCGTGCTTTCAGATACCCGTCTCGGAAACCCTTCTTGCTACCACCCCCACCGAAGCGATCACCGTTGCCAACCACCTTGGCTACCCATTGGCGATGCGGGCACTGTCGGCACCCGGCAGCCCGGTACGCAGTGCTGCCTACCGGCAGCAGCTGCGCTCGGCTCCCGAAGTAGCGCTGGCTTTTCGCGAGCTCGGCGCCGCCGGCCACGGCGTACTGCTCGAACCCCAAGTCTACAAGCCGGAAGGCCGCTGGCTAGCCATCAATGTGCGCCAGGATCGTCTCTTCGGCCCCGTCATTTCGCTTTCCGAAAGCGGCATCGCACCGGTCATCTACAACGCCCGTTCCGTCGCACTGCCACCACTCAATACACGCCTCATCAACGTCATGCTGCGCGTGCCGCACGTTGCCCGCCTGCTCGGCCCCTTGCCGGGCAAACCGGCCGTTGCCGAAGGGCCGTTGCACGATATCCTGCTACGCATTTCCGAAATGGCCAGCGAGTTGCCCTGGTTGCGCAGCGTTGAAATTGGTTCACTGATCGCCGACAGCCACAGTGCCATCGCCGTCGATGCCGGCATTGAAATTCAGCCGCTTCACGGAACCGGAGAGCGTTACCGCCACATGGCCATTTCGCCCTACCCGGCGCAGCTTGAGTCCGCCATACAGTTGAAAGATGGAAGCCACTGCCTGCTGCGCCCGATTCGGCCCGAAGACACGGCTGCGCTGCAGGATTTCGTTCGCAGCCTGTCGGCACGCAGCAAGCGCCTGCGCTTCTTTTCAGCGCTCAGCGAATTGCCGCGCCAGCAACTGGCTCGATATGCACAGATCGACTACGGCCGCGACATGGTGATCATCGCCACCCGCGAGCAGGAGGGCCGGCCAGTCATTCTCGGCGAGGCGCGCTACTCGATCCTGATGGACGGCAAGAGTTGTGATTTTGCCGTGGTGACTGCCGACGACATGGCCGGCAAGGGGCTGGGCGGACACCTCATGCGCCAGTTGATCGAGGCCGCCCACCAGCAGGGGCTCGCCGTCATTCGCGGACAGGTCCTGGCAGACAACGAGCCGATGTTGGGACTGATGGAAGGGCTGGATTTCCGCGTCGCGCTCACCGACGATGAAACCCTGGTTGAAGTTTCTCGCGAGCTGAGCAAGTCGATTTAGAATCACCTCCTTCCATTCGAAGTGTTGCCAGGACTCCACCAAATGCCCTCGCCTTTCCGCCTGCATGCTGTCGGCGCTATCGCCCTGTTGCTCTCGGCCTGCACCAACCTGAATGGAAAGCCCGCCGAAGCCCCCTCGCCCCCGGCCAGGCCGGTGATCGCCCTGGCGCTGGGCGGCGGTGCAGCCAAGGGCTTCGCTCACATTGGCGTGATCAAGGCTCTTGAAGCTCAGGGCATCGTGCCGGACATCATCATCGGCACCAGCGCCGGCTCGGTCGTCGGTGCCATGTACGCCGCCGGCAAGAACGGCTTCGAACTGCAGACGCTGGCCATCACCCTCGATGAATCGCAGGTCAGCGACTGGTCGTTGCCCGATCGAGGCGTGCTCAAGGGCGACGCGCTGGCCGCCTTCATCAACAAGGCCGTGGGGAATATCCCCATCGAAAAGCTGCCAAGAAAATTCGGCGCAGTCGCCACCGATCTTGCCTCCGGCGAACCGATCGTCTTCCGCAGCGGCGACACTGGCACCGCCGTCCGCGCCTCCAGCAGCGTACCGGGCATCTTCCAGCCGGTATCGATTCGCGGCCACGAGTATGTCGATGGCGGCCTGGTCAGCCCGGTTCCAGTGCGCTTTGCACGCGAGATGGGCGCCACCTTCATCATCGCGGTCGACATTTCCAACAAGCCGCAGATGGGCAAGACCAAGAGCAGTCTCGACGTGCTGCTGCAAACCTTTGCCATCATGGGTCAGAGCCTCAATCGCAGCGAACTGCCGCTGGCCGACATCATTATCCGGCCCGATATCAGCCAGTTGGCCTCGGCCGATTTCAA
>ERZ724517.675-NODE-675-length-20187-cov-4.024538_pt1 | contig 20187 bp, 18 predicted proteins | sample MGYA00376050_ERZ724517 | MGnify/ENA primary metagenome ERZ724517 (study PRJEB28724, sample SAMN07190886) | activated sludge metagenome | isolation source: activated sludge of sewage treatment plant in Hong Hong | place: USA: Christiansburg, Virginia | collected... | reverse complement strand
CTGTTTCACGTGGAACATCAACTACATACAGTCAAAAAACTGTCAGATACGCATCGGCATCACAACATACTTGAAGCTCTCGTTACCCGGAATAGTGACCAGCGCGCTCGAATTGGAATCATTAAACGCCCACTGAACCGTTTCTGCAGAACTGTTGTTCAGCACATCGAGGAGATAACCTACGTTAAAGCCGATATCAATCGCTTCACCGCTGTAATCTACTTCCAACTCTTCCTGAGCTTCTTCCTGCTCAGCGTTGGCAGCCATGATTTTCAGACTTCCCGGCGCAAGCACGAGGCGAACACCACGGAATTTTTCGTTGGTGAGAATGGCAGCACGACTCATCGACGATAGCAGGGTAGCGCGATTGATCTGCAGAGAATTTCGCAAAGTTGCCGGTATGACGCGTTCATAATCCGGGAACTTGCCATCAATCAGCTTTGACACCAGATTGATATGGCCAAACTGGAAACGGATTTGATTGGCCGCTGTTTCAATGATCAGCGGCTCATCGTTGTCAGAAAGCAGACGATTCAATTCAAGCACTGTCTTACGCGGAAGGATCAATTCCTGACGTGGCAAATTGCCTTCAATCTCCATGCTTGCATAGGCCAGACGATGACCATCCGTGGCGACTGCACGCAACTGGTTGCCTTCAATCAACAACAGCAGGCCGTTGAGGTAATAGCGTACATCCTGGGCAGCCATCGAAAACTGGGTCTGACCGAGCAGTTGGCGAAACTGTTTTTGCGTTACGGAAATCCGTTTTGCTTCGCCGTCCGCGATTGCCATGCGTGGAAAATCATCTGCCGGCAACGTCTGCAAACTGAAACGGCTCTTGCCTGCGCGCAATTGCAAGCGCTTTTCTTCGAGTATGAGGCTGACTTCGGAAGTATCCGGAAGCGAACGCAGAATATCCTGAAGTTTGCGCGCACCTACGGTAACAGCGCCATCACCATCACCATGCGCGCCAAGTGTGCTGGTAGTAATCTGAATTTCAATATCGGTTGCCAGCAGAGTCAGTACATCTGCTTTCTTTTCAAGCAATACGTTCGAAAGAATCGGGAGGGTGTGACGCTTTTCAACAATGCCGGAAACCGACTGCAGAGGCGCGAGCAGGGTGTCGCGTTGGGTTTTAATAAGGATCATATATTTAATTCCTATAAATATAAGCTGCCGGTCAACTCTGTGGATATCTTTAAAATCTGTTTATTCTACAGTACGTTGCAAACAAAAAATGCCACTTGAGAACCCTGTTATTTGCTTGTTGATGAAAACTGGATAAGTTATCCACAGGTGCGAAAAAGCCAACTTATCCACAATTCATCCCCAGTATCTACACAGAGTTATTCAGCAATTATCCCTTCAATACCTGTAACAGTACGTGAAGATCATGATTCAGCTCATTATCCTTTATGCGCAGTGAATCAATTTTCCTGACAGCATGCAAAACAGTGGTGTGATCACGACCACCGAAAGCATCGCCGATCATTGGGTAGCTGTGAGCGGTCAAGTCCTTTGCCAACCACATGGCTACCTGGCGCGGACGAGCGATGGCGCGGGTACGCTTGGGTGAAAATAAATCGGCGACTTTCATCTTGTAGTAATCAGCGACCGTTTTCTGGATGTTTTCAACAGTAATCTGCCTATTTACCGCACCAATAATGTCCTTGAGTGCTTCCTTGACCAGATCAAGCGCAATTTCTCGTCCGTGAAAAGAAGAATAGGCCAGCACTTTCTTCAATGCACCTTCCAGTTCCCGCACATTCGAACGCAAATGCTTGGCAATGACGAAAGCCACTTCATCGTCCAGCGCCACACCTTCTACTTCAGCCTTCTTTTTCAGAATAGCCACCCGCATTTCCGTTTCGGGAGGTTCGATCTGTACCGTAAGACCCCAATCAAACCGGGTAATCAGCCTATCCTCAAGACCATTGATGTCTTTCGGATAAGTATCGCAACTGATGACGATCTGCTTTCTGGCTTCTATCAGGGCGTTGAATACATAAAAGAACTCTTCCTGAGTCCGGTTTTTCCCATTGAAAAACTGTACGTCATCGACCAACAGGACGTCCAGAGACCGGTAATAGCGCTTGAAAACATCAAATGACTTCTGCTGGTAAGCACGTACTACGTCTGAATAGTAGTCCTCTGCGTGAACGTACCGGACAACCTTCTGTGGATGCTGATCGAGAATGGCATTGCCAATGGCGTGGATAAGGTGTGTCTTGCCGAGGCCTGCACCACCGTAAATGAAGAGCGGGTTATAGGCACCACCTGGATTAAGTGAAACCTGCATTGCCGCAGCGCGCGCCAGATCGTTGGCTTTGCCCACCACCAAATTGTCGAAAGTGAACGAAGAAATAAGCCGCGTTTTTTCGTAGGGATTGCTTCCGCGCGGAGCGATGCTATTCACCACCGGAGCCTCAGCAATAGTTGGGCTGGCAGTGGGTGATCGAGTCTCGACCCGAATCGGTTGTGCGCTCGCTTTACGCTCTGCCAACATAAGCGCGATCTCGATCGGCGCTTTGAAATAGACGCGACTCAGTTCTTCGATTCTACTGAGATAGCGCTCCTTAACCCACTTCAGAATGAATCCGTTGGGGGCGATGAGGCGCAAACCTTCCGCAGCACGATCTTCACCTTCAAGCCGAAGTGGCCTGATCCAGGTGTTGAACTGTTGTTGCGGCAGTTCCTGTTCGAACTGACTGAGGCAGGAATTCCAGAAACTACTCATAGACGGGATGTCCCGGTACGCGCCAAGGCACGGTTGCTGCGAAAGGAAAGGAGAGTATGCGGCTAATGATCACCGAAACCCGCAGCAAACCGGGGGATAACTTTCCAACTATTTGTTTATAATATTGTTTTAAGAAAACTACGGCGCTAAAATGAACGGCCAGAGCAGTAATTCTACCCCGCTGCAGGCCAAGTTATCCACAGGCCGGGAAAAAAATTGGCCTTGACACCTCTACCCGCACAATGTCTAATTGCGCGTTTATCTTTGCATCAAAATCAAGGGCATAAATCATGAAACGCACCTATCAACCCTCGGTTGTCCGTCGTAAGCGCACTCACGGCTTCCTGGTTCGCATGCGCACCAAGGGTGGCCGTCGGGTCATCGCCGCGCGCCGCGCCAAAGGCCGTCATCGCCTCGCTGTTTGAGCGCAGACGGAAACACTGCTGTCGGGTGCATGGGTGGGGCGGTAGTTGCAATACGCAAATACGGCTTCCCCAGACACTATCGACTGACCAAAACGGATGAGTATTCATCCGTTTTTGGTTTCAGAAGGGCCTTAAAAAGCGCGCACTTCCTGTTACATTACCGCCCTCGGGCCAGTGATGAGATGGGCTCGGCACAGGGACTGACAGCTCGATTGGGGGTCGTGGTTCCGAAGCGACTGATCAAGGCAGCGGTTCGCCGCAATCTGATCAAGCGTTTGGGCCGAGAACAATTCCGATTGCTGCTGACGCTATTGCCAGCTCGCGATCTGGTGTTGCGCTTAGCTGTAAAACCGGGCGAATTGAACCGCAAGGGACTCGCAGAGGAGATTCGCAAGCTGCTGTTGAAATTGAACGCAGCGGGGCGATGAAGCAATGAAACAACTGCTGGTGCTGCTGGTTCGTTTTTATCAGTACGCGTTAAGCCCGTGGCTGGGGCGCCGCTGCAGATTCTTCCCCAGCTGCTCTGAATACACTGCTGAAGCCATCCAGAAACACGGGGCCTGGAAGGGGTTGAGGCTTGGGGTGAAGCGCATTTCGCGCTGTCATCCCTGGCATCCCGGTGGTTACGATCCCGTACCCTGACAATCAAGAATACTAGGGCTGTTAATGGACAACCGACGCATCATTCTCCTGATGATCTTCTCGTTTTCGCTGGTCATGCTGTGGGAGGCCTGGCAGAAGCACAACCTGCCCAAGCCCCCGGCGCAGAACGCTGCCCAGACGAGCGCTGCGACACCGCAGCCCTCTGCCAGCCTGCAAGCGGGTGCCGCAACGCCGACACCCTCGGCGGTGACGACTTCGGCGGTAATCGGTACTGCACCAGCAGCGCCAGTCGTTGCTGGCCAGGTCATCACCATCAAGACTGACCTCTTTACGGCAGATATCGCAACACTGGGTGGCGATCTTACCCGCCTCGAACTGTCGCGCTATACGGCGACGGAAGACAAGGGCAAGGTTTTTTCCCTGTTTGAGACCAAGCACCACTACGCGGCCCAGACCGGTTTGATCGGTGAAGGATTGCCGAATCACCGCACCGTCTTTGCGGCGGTCAGTGGCCCACGTGAAATGGCGAAGGACGGCGGCAAGGACGACAAGCTGCAACTTCGTCTCGAAGCAACAGCAGCAAACGGCGCCAAAGTGGCGAAGATCTACACGTTCACCCGTGGCAGCTATTTGATCGATGTGGCCTACGAAATTGCCAACACGACCCAGCTACCGCTCGTGACCCACGCTTATTACCAGTTTCAGCGCGACGATGTGGCGCCGGATGGTGAAAGCAAGATGGTCAGCACCTTCACCGGTCCAGCTGTCTTCACCAACGAAGAGAAGTATCAGAAGATCGATTTTGCCGATGTCGCCAAGGAAAAGGCCAAGTTTGCCAAGACCGCCGAAGACGGCTGGCTAGCCATGGTCCAGCACTATTTCGTATCGGCCTGGGTGCCGCAGGGCAAGGACAAGCGTGAGTTCTATGCGCGCAAGGTGGAGAGCGGCAACGGCGGACCGAGCGTATTTGCAGCAGGTCTGATCTTGCCGGTCGCGCAGATCGCACCGGGCGCGACCGGTAAGCAGTCGATCTCGCTCTACGCCGGCCCACAGGAGCAAGCCACACTGAAGAAATTGGCCGATGGTCTGGATCTGGTGGTCGACTATGGATGGCTGACGGTGGTTGCCGCCCCGATTTTCTGGGTGCTTCAGGCGATTCATGGGCTGGTCGGTAATTGGGGCTGGGCGATCATCCTGCTGACGGTCGGCATCAAGGCGATCTTCTTCCCGCTCTCGGCTGCCAGCTACAAATCGATGGCCAAGATGCGCTTGGTTACGCCGCGCCTGACGCAGTTGAAGGAGCGCTTTGGTGACGACAAGGCAAAGCTCAACCAGGAAATGATGAAGCTTTACCAGACCGAAAAGATCAATCCGCTCGGTGGATGCCTGCCGATTCTGGTGCAAATCCCGGTCTTCATCGCACTCTACTGGGTGCTGCTGGGTGCGGTCGAAATGCGTGATGCACCATGGGCTTTGTGGATCACCGATCTGTCTTCTGCTGACCCTTATTACGTTCTGCCGGTGGTCATGGTTGTCTCAATGCTCATCCAGACCAAGCTTAACCCGACGCCACCAGACCCAATGCAGGCCAAGGTCATGATGATGATGCCGTTCATCTTTGGCGTCATGTTCTTCTGGTTCCCGGCGGGCCTTGTGCTTTATTGGGTAGTGAACAATGTCCTCTCGATCGCCCAGCAGTGGCAGATCACGCGGATGATCGAGGGTGGTGGCAAAAAGGCCTGACCGGATCGCCGCAATCGCAACGGCGCCAGGCCGCGGAGGCATTGGCGTCGTTCGCATTTCCGGCCCGGAATTGCTTCCTGTCGCTGAAGCCCTGACCGGGCTGCAGCCCAAGGCGCGCCAGGCTAGCCTGGCCAGTTTCCGTGATAGCGAAGGCCGCAGCATCGACAGCGGTCTCGTACTTTTCTTTCCTGCCCCGCATTCCTTTACCGGCGACGATGTCCTCGAATTGCAGGGGCATGGTGGGCCGGTGGTTATGCAGTTACTGTTGGCACGTTGTCTTGAGCTCGGCGCTCGCCTTGCCGAGCCGGGCGAATTTACGCGCCGCGCATTTGAGAATGGCAAGGTCGATCTGGCACAGGCCGAAGCGGTTGCCGACCTCATCGACGCGGCCACTGCCAGCGCCGCTCGCAGCGCAGTTCGTTCTTTGCAAGGCGAGTTTTCCAAAGAAATCCACCTGCTGGTCGACCAGCTTACCGAACTGCGGGCGCTGACTGAAGCGACGCTCGATTTTCCGGATGAGGAGGTCGACTTTCTTGAATCTGCCGATGCCTTTGGTCGACTGGCTCGCCTGAGTCAACGCCTGGCGGCAGTGTTCGATCGTGCGCAACAGGGTCGCTTGCTGCAAGGCGGAGTGCAGGTGGTGCTGGTTGGTCAGCCGAACGTCGGAAAATCCAGCCTGCTCAATCAGCTAGCCGGAGACGATCTGGCCATTGTGACACCTGTGGCTGGCACCACCCGTGATGCACTCAAGGGCAGCATCCAGATCGAAGGCATTCCGTTGCATGTCATCGACACGGCTGGATTGCGTGAGACAGAAGATGAGGTCGAGAAAATCGGCATCGCCCGCAGCTGGCGGGAAATTGAACGAGCCGATGTGGTGTTGCTGTTGACCGATGCGCAGCACGGTGTCGGAGACGCCGAACGGGCAATTCTTGGCCGTTTGCCGCGAGACATTCGGCGCATCACCATCGAAAACAAGATTGACATGACCGGCCGAGAGCCGGAGCGTCGCGAGACCGCTGAGGGCGTAACCATCGCCCTGTCAGCCAAGGCTGGCCAAGGGATGGAACTGCTGCGCAGGGAACTGCTTACCCTCATTGGTTGGCATCAGGCCGAAGACGTATTCATCGCACGCGCACGTCATCTGGAAGCACTTCACGAGGCCAAAGAACACCTTGCGGTGGCCGAAGCGCAATTGCCCCGGCTTGAACTGTTTGCAGAAGAAATGCGTCTCGCGCAGCAAGCCCTTTGCCGGATCACCGGCGAGTTTTCGGCCGACGATCTTCTCGGAGAAATATTCGGACGGTTTTGCATCGGCAAATAGCAGCAGCGGCCGATGCAGCGAGACACTTAATTCTGAATTAAGCTGAATGAACCAAAATGTTCGACTATCCCCAAACACGAAGACTATCCGCCCAATGACTCATCTGCACTCCGAGCGAGGCCAGTTCCTGTTGGCACTGTCGCTGCTGATCCTGCTGACGGCGGTTGCCATCATTGCTCGTCCGATGACGCCCATCGACGAAACCCGCTATATCAGTGTGGCGTGGGAAATGTGGTTGCGCGGCGACTATCTAGTTCCTTTCAAGAACGGCGTTCCCTATAGCCACAAACCGCCGCTGATGATCTGGATGTACCAGCTCGGCTGGGCAATTTTCGGGGTCAATGAATGGTGGCCGCGAATGGTGTCGCCGCTGGTTTCTGCCGGCGGTTTGTTGTTGACGATGCAACTGGCTCGTCGGCTGTGGCCAGAGCGCACTGGCCTCGGCGGTTCTGCGGTGCTGGTTCTTTCCAGCAGCCTCCTCTGGACCGTCTTCTCCACCTCGGCGATGTTCGACGTCATTCTCGCCTTCATCACACTGATTGGTATGCACGGTACGCTTGCTGCGGCCAATGGCAACGAAAGGCGAGGCTTTGCCATGGTTGGTTTGGCGATTGGCCTCGGCGTACTGGCCAAGGGGCCAGTCATTCTGCTTCACCTTCTGCCGGCCGCCGTTCTGGCGCCGTGGTGGAATCCCGGTTTGCAATGGAAGCGCTGGTTTTCCGGCATCGGGTTGGCGTTCCTTCTCGGCGCGATGATCGCGCTGGCTTGGGCTATCCCGGCCGGTATTGCCGGTGGAGAAGCTTATCGCAGGGCTATTTTCTGGGGGCAGACAGCCGATCGCATGGTGCAGTCCTTTGCCCACAACCGCCCACTCTGGTGGTATCTGCCGATTCTGCCGGCGATCTTCTTCCCCTGGCTCGTATGGCCGGGCTTGTGGCGTTCGCTGGTGTCGTTCGCGAGAACGGGGCTGGATCGTGGCGGGCGCTTCTGCCTCGCCTGGCTGTTACCGGTCTTTATCGCGTTTTCTCTCATCAGTGGCAAGCAACCGCACTATCTGATCCCGATTTTCCCGGCATTTGCGCTTCTTGTCGCTCGCTCGGTCAGCAATGAAGCGCGCGTCAGCGGTTTGTGGTTACCGTCGCTGAGTGCTGTTCTGGCCGGGGGGGCGTTTGTCGCGATGGCATCTGGCTGGCTGAAGGTATCCCGTGACGAACTGACGGTACCGCCGGATGTCCTCCCCGGCTTGCTACTGATCGTGGTTGCAATTGTCGTCTACGCACGCGGCCGGAAAACCCCCCAACCACTGATCGCCATGACCGTCCTCGGCGCTGCCCTTTCTGCTGGCATGCAGCTGGCGCTGATTAAGCCGCTCTACCCGGCCTATGACATCCGGCCCATGGCTCTGGCGATCAAGGCCGCACAGGAAAGCGGCCGTACCGTAGCGCATCTGGGTGACTATCACGACCAATATCATTTTGCTGGACGACTGCAAAAACCGCTTGTCCTTGTCGAACGCAAGGAAGACTTGAGCCTTTGGCTGACCGAACACCCGGAGGCCTATGTCGTGATTTACTCGAAAAACCTGAAACGTCTGGAAGGTACGAACCTGATCGCATCCCAACACTATCTTGGGGCCGCAGTCGCACTGGTTGATGCACCCACAGCCAAGACCTTGCTGCTGACACCAAAGGCGATTGATTGATGCCGCATATTCCTCCGCACTTTTTGCGGGTGAGGGGGGCTAGTGTCTCCTGATGGACCGGGGCTCATGGCTATACTGGCATTGGCAGCCTTCGGCGCCGGTTTCATCGACTCCGTGGTTGGTGGTGGCGGCCTGATCCAGATACCTGCGTTGTTCACTGCCTTGCCGCAGCAGACACCGGCAACGCTGTTTGGTACCAACAAGTTCGCCAGCGTTTTTGGTACGACCAACGCTGCGTGGCGTTATGCCCAGCGCGTAAACATGCCTTGGCGAACGACATTGCCGGCGGCGGCGGCGGCTTTTGCTTGCTCCTATCTCGGAGCCATGGCGGTCGCTTGGCTGCCGCGCGAGATGCTGCGGCCGTTGATTCTTGTGCTGCTGGTCGGGGCGGCGGTCTACACCTTCATGAAAAAGGAATTCGGTGCCGTGCACGGGCCGACGCAATCTGGCCACCGCGAACTGGCCTATGCGGTGCTGCTTGGTGGCGTGATCGGTTTTTACGATGGCTTCTTTGGCCCCGGGACTGGCAGTTTCCTGATCTTCCTGTTCATCCGTTTTTTTGGTTTTGATTTCCTGCATGCCTCGGCTGCGGCCAAGGTGGTCAACGTGGCCACCAATCTCGCCGCGCTCGCCTATTTCGCGCCGAATGGCCACATGCTCTGGCAACTCGCGGTGGTGATGGCGATCTCGAATGTCGGGGGGTCGCTGGCCGGAACCCACCTCGCGCTGAAGCATGGCAGCGGTTTCGTGCGCCAGGTTTTTCTGGCCGTGGTGTCGCTGCTGATTCTCAAGTTCGCCTGGGATACCTTTAGCTCTTGATCCCGTATTTTCCGGCGACACGCTGAAACGCCTCTCGACCGGACAGTACGCGAAAATCCTTGGGGCTTTTTGTCTGCGCCTGTTGCAGATAGGCGTCGGCACGCTCGGCCAGATCTTCCCGCCAGCCGCTCTGATCCATCAGCGCACAGATGGCCTTGCTGGCGTTTGTCAGAAATTGCAGGCTGGGTACCCGTTCGGCCGCCTCGATCAGCAGTCTGACCGACTCTTCGAGATTGCCGCTGCGCGCCGCCATGACGCCACGGTTGTTGATCTCGACAATTTCACGACCGACCTGATCCAGCAGGGCACGCCCTGCATCTTCGTTGCCGGTGCGTGCAAACACACCTTCTATGCGAGCGATTACATGCGGATTCTCGTTGTTCTCGGCAGCCACTTTTTTGATGATCGCCTGTGCGGACTCTGCGTTACCCGTGGCGAGGCAAGCGTGAGCAAGGTCCACTGCGATCTTGTGCGACATCGGCTTGCCAGGGTCCGCTTCAGCAGCCAGTTCATCGTGCAACTGCAGCGCCTGTTCTGCAGCACGTTTGGCCTTTTCCGGCTCGCCTTCGGCTTGCAGGCAAAGGCTGTCCATGACCGCCGCCGCGTAAACGCCCTGCTTGCTACCACGCCAGTCGCGTTTGAGTTCCTGAATGATCTGCCGGGCGCCGGCCGTGTGGCCCTTGTCGAGCATGACCCGCGAGAGATTGGCGTAGTCGTCCACCTGTTTCAAGGATGATCCACGGTGCCGATCAAGCACCTTGCCATAGGCCTTTTCCGCCACATCGAGGTCGCCGTTGCGCAGGGCCACATCGCCGACGATCCGTTGGCGCGTGGCGTTGTTCGGCGAAATGGCGGCGGCTTCCTGCAGTACCGCCTGTGCGGCCTCCAACTGTCCGAGTTCTTCTCTCACCCCGGCCAGGAAATCATAAGCCGAGAGGTATTCCGGGAATTCCTGCACCACCAGTTGCGCCAGCGATTCGGCTTCATCCAATGATTTCTTGCCACGCAGGGCAAAGGCCAGACCCATGCGTGCCCAGGGAACCGATTTGCGTGCCAGCACATCGCGGTAGATAACTTCGGCTTCCTGATTTCGCCCCAGCGCATTGAGGATTTCTCCCTTCAAGCGCAGTACATCCAGCTCGAACGGTGAGGTATTGGCCAGCAGCGCATCGCAGGCGTTCAGCGCGCCAATATAGGCGCCGTCATCGAGTTTGCGATAGACCTCGGCAAAGAAATTTTTCTTGAACACCGCCTTCAGTAGTCGGGCCTGCAACTGCTCGGCCGTAAACGGTTTAATCAGATAGTCGTCGGGCGCCAACTCTGCTACCGAAACGACGTTGTGATACGAGCGTTCGCCGGTGATGACCATGAACACCGTGCCGAGCGCAATCAGATGCTGTTGACGCAACTCTTCAAGAAGTTGCTGGCCATCGCGCCCGTCGTCGAGCAGATAGTCGGAAAGAATGATGTCGAAACTGCCGGCCTTGACCTGACGCAAGACGTCTGCTGCGGTGCCGGCACCCACAACCGAGGTGATGCCCACTGCCGATAGCATCATACGTAGCGAATCCCGGGCGGCCGAATGGCGGTCGACGATCAATACCCGCTTCTGCGGCAGTTCTTTCTGCAGTTTCTGGGACAGTTCGCTGGTCGGATTGTCGTCGCTGAGGGCCATAGCGCAAAGGTAAGGCAAGCGCCCTATGCTGACAAGAGCACAAAATCAATTCCGAACGCCAGATTCCGGGCCGAAGCGGCAAGTCGACGACATCTGTGATTGATAGCTAAAAACTATAGTTTGTATCGCAAATATTAATTGGAGTAATCGTACCCCACTCTCTACCATGAGCATCGTCAACTGACACAACCCAAGGAGATAAAGCATGAACACCACCGTCATCAACACCGAAGTCCTCCCCTTCAAGGCCACCGCCTTCCACGCCGGCAAGTTCATTTCGGTCTCCGAAGCCGATCTCAAGGGCAAGTGGTCCATCGTATTCTTCTACCCGGCCGACTTCACCTTCGTCTGCCCGACCGAGCTGGGCGACCTTGCCGACAACTACGCCGAATTCAAGAAGCTGGGCGTCGAGATCTACGCCGTGTCGACCGATACACACTTCACGCACAAGGCCTGGCATGACACCTCTGACACCATCGGCAAGATCCAGTATCCGATGATCGGCGACCCGACCGGCACCATCTCGCGCAACTTCGGCGTGATGATCGAGGAAGCCGGCCTGGCCGAGCGTGGCACCTTCGTCATCGACCCGGCAGGCAAGATCCAGATCGTCGAGATCAATGCTGGCGGCATCGGCCGGGATGCCTCCGAGCTGATGCGCAAGGTCAAGGCTGCGCAATACGTCGCCACCCATCCGGGTGAAGTTTGCCCCGCCAAGTGGAAGGAAGGCGAGAAGACGCTGGCGCCGTCGCTGGACCTCGTCGGCAAGATTTAAATATTGAACCAGCTCCCGGCTATCGCCGGGAGTGCAGCGCAAAGGCGCTGGCCGGCACCCCAGCCCCTCCGACGGCATAACCGCCGGTTGGCGCCTTTGCACTGCATACGTATTGACTGAAGGGAGAAACACCATGCTCGACACCGCCATCAAGCAACAGCTTCAGGCCTACCTTGGCCGCCTGCAGCAACCGATCGAAATCGTCGCCACGCTCGATGCCAGCGACAAGGCGCAGGAAATGGGTGAGCTGATCAATGATATTGCCGCGCTGTCCGACAAGGTCAGCGTGCGCAGCAACGGCAATGCGCAGCTTGTTCCCTCGTTCGCCATCGGTCGCCCCGGTGAAGCGGCGCGCATCGATTTCGCGGGCATCCCGATGGGCCACGAGTTCACCTCACTGGTACTGGCCCTGCTGCAGACCGGCGGTCATCCGCCCAAGGTCGAGCCGGAAGTGATCGAGCAGATCAAGGCACTCGATGGTGAATACCGCTTCGAAACCTTCATCTCGCTCTCCTGCCACAACTGCCCGGATGTGGTGCAGGCACTCAACCTGATCGCTGTGCTCAACCCCGGTGCCAGCAGCGTCATGATCGACGGCGCGATGTTCCAGGACGAAGTGAACAACCGCAAGATCATGGCCGTGCCGACCGTCTTCCTCAATGGAGAGCCCTTCGGTCAAGGCCGCATGACGATCGAGGAGATCGTCGCGAAACTTGACGTCGGCGCCGAAAAGCGTGATGCCGAAAAGATCAGCGCCAAGGCGCCGTTCGACGTGCTCGTCATCGGCGGTGGCCCGGCCGGTGCCGCGGCAGCGATCTACGCAGCGCGCAAGGGCATCCGCACCGGCGTGCTCGCCGAGCGCTTTGGCGGCCAGGTGCTCGACACCATGGCCATCGAGAACTTCATTTCGGTCAAGGCAACCGACGGCCCGAAACTCGCCGCCGGACTTGAGCAGCACGTGCGCGAGTACGAGGTCGACATCATGAATCTGCAACGTGCCGATGCCTTGATTCCTGGCAACGAGTATCACGAGGTGCGCACCGCCAGCGGCGCTGTGCTGCGGACGAAGAGCGTGATCATTGCCACCGGCGCCCGCTGGCGCGAAATGAACGTTCCCGGCGAGCGCGAATACCGTGGCCAGGGCGTGGCCTACTGCCCGCATTGTGACGGCCCGCTGTTCAAGGGCAAGCGCGTGGCGGTGATTGGTGGCGGCAACTCGGGTGTGGAAGCGGCGATCGACCTCGCCGGTATTGTCGGCCATGTGACCCTGCTCGAATTCGACGTGCAGTTACGCGCCGATGCCGTGCTGCAGAAGAAGTTGCACAGCCTGCCCAACGTCACCGTCATCACTCAGGCGCAGACCACCGAAGTGCATGGGGACGGCGGCAAGGTAATAGCCCTGTCCTACAAGGACCGGCCGAGTGGCGAACTGAAGCGTGTCGAACTCGAAGGCATCTTTGTGCAGATCGGCCTGCTGCCAAACACCGACTGGCTCAAGGGAACGCTTGCCTTGTCGAATCGTGGCGAAATCGAGATCGATGCGCGTGGCCAGACTTCGGCGCCGGGCGTCTTCGCCGCTGGCGACGCAACGACAGTGCCTTACAAGCAGATCATCATCGCCATGGGGTCGGGGGCAACGGCTTCACTGGGCGCCTTTGATCACCTGATTCGTAGCTCGGTGCCGGAGACTGTGGCAGCTTGATTCACGGGCGGCCACCTTCTGGTGGCCGCTATTCCGACGGGTTGGCGTCAATCTGGCTTTCTAGGCCTCAGCACGAAGCGCCCCGCGTCGCGCTCGGCAGGTATCGCGAAGTCGAACCGGTCGGCCTGCGCGCATAATTCAAGGTCAGACTGAGGCAGGTTCGGGTTGTCGCCTGTCGTAAAGCGACGGCCGAAATCAGAGTTGCGCACACGTGCTTCGAAGAGTTCTGGGTCAGGATGCTTTTGGCGTAGCAGCGCTTCCAGATAGTCGGCACAGGCGACATCCTCGTCGCCATCGCGATCCACCCATTCCCCGGTAATCAGCAGCATTACATCCCGCGGCTTGAACCGCAGAATGGCGTCTGCCGTAGCCCGAGCACAAACTAGGCTACCTGCGAAGACGGCGCGGGCATGGGCGAACCGTAGCAAGCCGCGCACACCGGCGATGGTTGTCTGGATCAGCTCGCGTCCGTGCAGATCAGCGGCTGCCAGCGCACTTGGCGAATTGCCGAAATCAAAGCCCGGGGCCGGATCGCCACCGGCGATGGCGCCGGTGGTTATCGCGTTCGGCAGCGTCTGCTGCAACAGGAGGGCTTCGGTGATCGTTTCCACGGGATGGATCACGCTGGCGCCGGCAGCAAAGGCGTAGGCGGCGGAGGAAAACGAGCGTAGCACGTCGATGACCACCACGACATCGTGGGGTTCGGGGGCTGGATCGAGGCGATTGAGAAACTGGCGGCGGATGCGCATGGTGCTCTGGCGGTTGTTTTCGGTAGCATGCCACGGACCGGGCAAAAGCCGGAAACCTGTTATTTTTCAGCGAACTGGCGTAGAATCTCGCCCCTTCTCCGCGTTTTGCGAACAGGTTTTGAACCCCATGCAGTATCCCGAGCGATTCGACGTGATTGTCGTCGGTGGCGGCCATGCCGGCACCGAGGCGGCGCTCGCCTCGGCACGCATGGGCCAACGCACGCTGCTGCTGACGCACAACATGGAAACGCTGGGGGCGATGAGCTGTAACCCGTCGATCGGCGGCATCGGCAAGGGGCATCTGGTCAAGGAAGTCGATGCGTTGGGCGGTGCCATGGCGGCCGCCACTGACGAAGCCGGCATCCAGTTCCGCATCCTCAACGGGTCGAAGGGGCCGGCGGTGCGTGCGACGCGCGCGCAGGCCGACCGGCTGCTCTATAAGCACGCCATCCGCACGCGGCTGGAAAACCAGCAGAACCTGACCATCTTCGCCCAGGCTTGTGATGATTTGATTCTCAACGGCGAGCGCATTGCCGGCGCGGTAACGCAACTGGGTGTGCGCTTCGAGGCGCGCGCCGTGGTGCTGACCGCCGGCACCTTCCTCAACGGCCTGATCCACGTCGGTCTGCAGAACTACACCGGTGGTCGCATGGGCGATCCGCCCTCGGTGTCGCTGGCGGCCCGGTTGCGAGAGCTGGCGCTGCCGGTCGGCCGGCTGAAGACCGGCACGCCGCCACGGCTGGACGGCAAGAGCATCGATTTCTCGGTGATGGAAGAGCAGCATTCGGACGATCCGTTGCCGGTTTTTTCCTACCTCGGCTCGGCCAGCCAGCATCCGCAGCAACTGCCGTGCTGGGTGACGCACACCAACGCCCACACGCACGACATCATCCGTAACAACCTCGACCGCTCGCCGATGTACACCGGGGTCATCGAGGGCGTCGGGCCGCGCTACTGCCCGTCGATCGAGGACAAGATTCATCGCTTTGCGGCCAAGGACAGCCACAACATCTTCCTCGAACCCGAGGGGCTGACGACACACGAGATCTACCCGAACGGTATCTCGACCTCGCTGCCTTTCGACGTGCAGTTGCAGATCGTGCGTTCGATCAAGGGCATGGAAAAATGCCACATCCTGCGCCCCGGCTATGCCATCGAATACGACTACTTCGACCCGCGCGGTCTGAAATCCTCGTTTGAAACGAAGGCCATCCGCGGCCTGTTCTTCGCCGGCCAGATCAACGGTACGACGGGCTACGAAGAGGCTGCGGCACAGGGCCTGCTGGCCGGTGCCAATGCCGCGCTGTACGTGCAAGAGAAGGCGGCCTGGAGTCCGCGCCGTGACGAGGCTTACCTCGGCGTGCTGGTCGACGACCTGATCACGCGCGGCGTTTCCGAGCCATACCGCATGTTCACCAGCCGCGCCGAATACCGCCTCTCGCTGCGTGAAGACAACGCCGACCTGCGCCTGACCGAACAGGGCCGCGAACTGGGTCTGGTTGACGACGTGCGCTGGGGGGCCTTCAATCGCAAGCGCGATGCGATTGCCATAGAGCAGGAGCGGCTCAAGGCCACCTGGGTACGGCCGCAGACCCTGCCGCAAGCGGAGGCCGAGCGCGTTCTGGGCAAGGGCATTGAACGCGAATACACGCTGTTTGACCTGCTGCGCCGGCCGGATGTCAGTTACGCGGCGCTGATGACGCTGCCCGAGGCCGACGCCGGCCTCACTGATCCACTGGTCATCGAGCAAGTCGAGATCCAGGCGAAGTACCAGGGCTACATCGACCGCCAGCAGGACGAAGTGGCGCGCAGTCTGGCGCACGAAGAAACGCTGCTGCCGGAAGGGCTGGATTACACCACCGTGCCGGGTCTGTCGAAGGAAGTGCAGCAGAAGCTGGCGCAGCATCGTCCGCAAACCCTGGGCCAGGCCTCGCGCATTCAGGGCATCACGCCGGCGGCGATTTCGCTGCTGCTGGTGCATCTGAAACGACTCCGTTCATTCGGTACAGACGAGAAAAAGTCGGCATGACGCGCCAAGATCAGCTGTCGTCAGGCCTCGTCGCCTTGGGAATCGATTTGTCGACAGAGGCGCAGACCAGACTGCTTGCCTATGCGGCATTTCTTGAAAAATGGAACCGCACTTATAGCCTGACAGCGCTGCGTGATCCGAAGCGGGCGGTGAGCCATCATCTGCTCGACTCGCTGGCGATTTTGCCTTTTGTTAAGGCGCCGAATCTGCTGGACGTGGGCAGCGGTGGTGGCCAGCCGGGTATTCCCCTGGCCGTTGCCCACCCGGAACTGGCGGTGACACTGCTCGATAGCAACGGCAAAAAGACCGCGTTTCTGAAACAGGCAGTGATCGAACTCGGACTGAAGAATGTACAAGTGATTTCGGCACGGGTAGAGGACTACCAGCCAGAAGTCCTTTTTGCAGCGATTACCTCGCGGGCTTTCGCCGAATTGGCTGATTTTGTGAGGCTGACGAGTCATCTGCTGGCGCCTTCTGGGGTCTGGCTGGCGATGAAAGGGCAACGTCCGGACGCGGAAATCGCTAAACTTCCGGCCGGAGCAAAGGTAAGTGCGGTACACCGGCTCGATGTGCCGGGGGTGGATGGCGAGCGCCATCTGGTAGTGATCAGGGGGCAATGACGTGGCCAAGATTCTGGCGGTAACCAATCAAAAAGGCGGGGTGGGCAAGACCACTACTGCTGTCAACCTATCAGCGAGTCTGGCGGCGCTGGGGCAGCGTGTGCTGATGATCGACCTTGATCCGCAGGGCAACGCGACTACTGGTTGCGGCGTGATGAAGCGCGAGGCCCTGCCGACGGTCTACCAGATTCTGATCGGGCGCTCGACACTAGAGCAATCGCGTATTCGCACCGAGTTCGGCTTCGACATCCTGCCAGCAAACCGTGAGTTGGCAGGTGCCGAGGTGGAGCTGATCGAAATCGAGAATCGCGAGTTCCGCCTGCGCGATGCGCTGCATGCTGCCGGTGATCAATACGATTTCATACTGATGGATTGTCCGCCGGCACTGAACATGCTGACAGTCAATGGTCTGGTAGCGGCCGAGGCGGTGATGATTCCAATGCAGTGCGAGTACTACGCGCTGGAAGGTCTGACCGATCTGGTCACCACCTTGCGCAAAGTGCGCGCCAATCTGAATTCGGTGCTGCAGATCGAAGGTCTGCTGCGTACCATGTACGACCCGAGGATGACACTGATGCAGCAGGTTTCGGCCGAGCTTGAGAGCCATTTCGGCGAAAAGGTCTATCAGAGCATCATCCCGCGCAATGTGCGCCTGGCTGAAGCGCCCTCGTACGGCAAGCCGGTGATCGCTTTTGATCGCCAGTCGAAGGGCGCACAAGCCTATCTGCAACTGGCGCAGGAGATGCTGGACCGTCGCGATGGCAAGATCGCGATGAGCGTCAGGAATGAACAGGGAGCACTGGCATGATTACCAAGATGAGGGGCTTGGGGCGCGGTCTCGACGCGTTGCTGGCCGGCGACGATTCGGCGAAGAAAGAGCAGCAGCGCTCGCTGCCGGTGACGGCGCTGCAGCCAGGCAAGTATCAGCCGCGAACACAGATGGACAAGGCGTCGCTGGATGAACTGGCAGCGTCGATTCGTGCCCAAGGGCTGATGCAGCCGATTCTGGTTCGCCCGGTAGCGCAGGATCGCTACGAGATCATTGCCGGCGAACGTCGTTGGCGTGCCGCGCAACTGGCCGGGCTGGCCGAAGTGCCGACGCTGATCCGCGACATTCCGGATGAGAACGCGCTGGCCATGGCGCTGATCGAAAACATCCAGCGCGAAAATCTGAATCCGCTTGAAGAAGCGCTCGGTCTGCAGCGACTGGTCGACGAATTCAGCCTGACCCACCAGCAAGCGGCCGATGCCGTCGGCCGTTCACGCCCTGCGGCCAGTAACCTGCTGCGCCTGCTGGCGCTGGCTCAGCCCGTACAGGACATGCTGATGGCCGGCGAAATCGACATGGGACATGCCCGGGCATTGCTACCACTGGCGCTCGCGCTGCAAGTTCAGCTTGCGCAGCGCATTGCCCAAAAGGGGTTGTCCGTGCGCGAAGCCGAACGTCTGGTGCAGCGCGAAATGTCGCCGCCGTCAGTGCGCGTGGCGCCTAAGCCGGATCGCGACCTGTTGCGCCTGCAAGAGGAACTGTCAGATACGCTCGGTGCGACTGTTGCCATCAAGACCAATCGCAAGGGCGCCGGCAAGATGACTATCGATTTTTCTGATCTGGATCAGTTAGAAGGCATTCTGATTCGTCTACGATAGCGAATTGAAGTCTTATGTGCACCGCAGCATTTTTATTGACTCTTGTAGAAGAGTCAGTTAAACTGCGGCGGTTTTAGTCGGAGCATTCCTTGCACCCGCAAGTCCGCTGGATCATAGGCTGGCAGGCAGCGCTGACGCTTTTCATAGCGACGGTTGCCGCGGTGCAGGGGGGCGCAAATGCTGCATTATCGGCTCTTGCCGGGGGCAGCGTCGGGGTGGTGGCGAATCTGCTCTACGTTTGGCGAGCGATGCGTCTGTCGGCTGATGATGCCGGCAATACCGATCCGATGCGTGCGTACAGGGGTCAGGCAGCAGGGGAGGCGTACAAGTTTGCAGCGACACTCGGGGGTTTTGCTCTCGTGTTTGTCGGCTTCAAATCTGTTTTACCCATCCCGTTGTTTGCAGCCTATGCATCGACCTTCGTTATTTTCTGGCTGGCGCTGGCACGACGGCGCTGACTTGATGATGGTTCTAAGGGATTGAGGAAAGATCATGAGCGCAGAAGGCGGCCTGACTACCGCAGGTTATATCCAGCACCACCTGACCAACCTCGTCGTCTGCTCGGATGCAGCCAGGGATGCGGCTGGTAATTGCCAGGGATTCTGGTCATTTCACCTTGACACGCTGCTGGTGTCGGGCATTCTGGGCCTCGTCGTATTTGGCATGATGGCCATGGTTGCCGGCAAGGCAACTGCCGGCGTTCCCGGCTCCCTTCAGAATTTCGTCGAGATGGTCGTTGGTCTCGTTGATCAGCAGGTCAAGGACACTTTCCATGGCCGCAGCGCCCTGGTGACCCCGCTGGCCATTACCATTTTCGTCTGGGTGTTCGTAATGAACGCCATGGACTTGATTCCGGTTGATTTCCTGCCGGTCGCACTTCAGAAAGTCACTGGTAACGAACATCTTTTCTTCAAGTTTGTGCCAACTACTGACCCCAACCTTACCTTTGCCATGTCGATCACGGTGTTTTTCATCATGATCTGGATGAACCTGAAGGTGAAGGGTTTCGGCGGCTACATGCACGAGATTTTCACCGCTCCGTTCGGCGCCAAGCTGGCTCCGGTCAACTTCATCTTCCGCGTCGTCGAAGACATCGCCAAGCCGATCTCCCTGGCCCTGCGACTTTTCGGCAACATGTACGCCGGCGAAATGGTGTTCATCCTCATTGCGCTGCTTGGCCTGTATCAGCTGCCCCTGGCTTTGCCGTGGGAACTGTTCCACATCCTGATCATCACGCTGCAAGCCTTCGTGTTCATGATGCTGACCATTGTCTATATGTCGATGGCTGCCGAGTCGCACTAATTAAGAACCACTTTTCCCAACCGTTTTTTCGATTAACCGTTACTTTTCAAACTTAGGAGTCAACATGGAACTCGCAAACGTCCTTTCCTTCACCGCTATTGCGGTTGCCATCCTGATCGGCTGTGGCGCTCTGGGTACCGCTATCGGCTTTGGTATCCTTGGCGGCCGTTTCCTGGAAGGCGCTGCCCGTCAGCCGGAAATGATCCCCACGCTGCAGGTCAAGATGTTCATCGTTGCCGGTCTGCTCGACGCCGTGACCATGATCGGTGTCGGTATCGCCCTGTTCATGCTCTTCGCGAACCCGTTTGTTCCCGCGATCAAGGCAGCTGCCGGTC
>ERZ724517.674-NODE-674-length-20198-cov-7.873753_pt1 | contig 20198 bp, 22 predicted proteins | sample MGYA00376050_ERZ724517 | MGnify/ENA primary metagenome ERZ724517 (study PRJEB28724, sample SAMN07190886) | activated sludge metagenome | isolation source: activated sludge of sewage treatment plant in Hong Hong | place: USA: Christiansburg, Virginia | collected... | reverse complement strand
CTGCATCGGCGGCGCCCGCCGCGACGAGGAAAAGGCCCGCGCCAAGGAACGCATCATGAGCTTCCGCGACGAGTTCGGCCAATGGGACCCGAAGAACCAGCGCCCGGAACTGTGGGACCTCTACAACGCGCGCAGCCACAAGGGCGAGAACATCCGCGCCTTCCCGATCTCGAACTGGACCGAACTCGATGTCTGGCAATACATCGAGCGAGAAAAGCTCGAACTGCCGAGCATCTACTTCGCCCACACCCGCCCGGTGGCCATCCGCCAGGGCGCCATCGTGCCGGTCGATGTGCCGCTGGCCGGCGGCGGGCTGGCCAACCCGGCGAAGGCCGGCGAGAACATCATCGACCTGCAGGTGCGCTTCCGCACCGTCGGTGACATTTCCTGCACGGCCCCGGTCGCGTCGGACGCCGACACGGTCGGCAGGATCATCGCCGAAACGGCGACCACCACCATCACCGAGCGCGGCGCCACCCGCCTGGACGACCAGACCAGCGACGCCTCGATGGAACAACGCAAGAAGGAAGGGTATTTCTGATGTCCGCCCCCGAATTGATCCAGGACCACGGCCTGCTGCGCTTTTTGACCTGCGGCAGCGTCGATGACGGCAAGAGCACGCTGATCGGCCGCCTGCTGTTCGACACCAAGACCATCCTCGCCGACACCCTGTCGGCCATCACTCGCACCTCCGAAAAGCGCGGCCTCGGCGCCGTCGACCTGTCGCTGCTCACCGACGGCCTGCAGGCCGAGCGCGAACAGGGCATTACCATCGACGTCGCCTACCGCTACTTCTCGACCGGCACGCGCAAGTACATCATCGCCGACGCGCCGGGCCACGAGCAGTACACGCGCAACATGGTCACCGCCGCGTCGACGGCCAACCTCGCGATCATCCTGATCGACGCGCGCAAGGGCGTGCTGACGCAGACCCGCCGCCACTCCAAGCTGGCGTCGTTGGTCGGCATCCCGCACCTGGTCGTCGCGATCAACAAGATGGACCTGGTCGATTATTCGCAGGCGACCTACGAGAAGATCAAGGCCGAATACCTCGAGTTCGCGGCCAAGGTCGGCATCGAGGACGTGCGCTTCATCCCCCTGTCCGCACTCAACGGCGACATGATCGTCGACCGCGGCGACCGGCTCGGCTGGTACGATGGCCCGACGCTGATCGACATCCTTGAAATGACGCCTGGCGCCCATGCCGAACATCCCGAGGCTTTCCGTTTCCCGGTGCAGTACGTATGTCGTCCGCAGGATTCGGCCAACCCGGACCTGCACGACTACCGCGGCTTCATGGGCCGCGTCGAATCGGGGACGATCCGGGTCGGCGACGCGGTGACGGTTCTGCCCTCCGGATTGAAGTCGACCGTGACAGCCATCCAACTGGGCGGCGTCGACCTGCCGGAAGCGATCACCGAGCAGTCGGTCACGCTGTTGCTGGCCGACGAGATCGACACCTCGCGTGGCGACATGATCGTCAAGACCGCCGAAGTGCCGGCAGCGGTGAAGGAGATCCGCGCCACCGTCTGCTGGCTGGCCGAAGCCCCGCTCGACCGCGCCCGTACCTACCTGATCCGCCACACGACGCGGGACAGCAAGGCCAAACTGGCCGGCATCGACCATCGCCTCGACGTGAACACACTGGAAAAGGTACCAGCCGAAAAACTGGCAATGAACGACATCGCCGAGGTCAGCTTCAAGCTCGCCCAGCCGCTGTTCGTCGACCCCTACGCCGAGAACCGCGCCACCGGCGCCTTCATCATCATCGATGAAAGCAGCAACAACACGGTCGGGGCCGGGATGATCCTCTGATCCGGCCTCCCCCGGCAACGAAAGCGCCTCCTGACCGGAGGCGTTTTTTATTGAGCAGCGCCTGCCTTCCCCGTGCGACGCCGGGCTGGTGTATGTGGCCGCGGCCCGTTAGAGTCTTGTCTTTGACGAATCCTGTTCGCATGGCCAGGCCGGAACCCGATGGACCTTGTTGATATCTCTCTGCTCATCGTGCTGTTGATCGCCACCAGCGCCTTCTTTTCCATCTCGGAGATCTCGCTGGCGGCCGCCCGCCGCCTCAAGCTCGAGCAACTGCGCGCCGAAGGCGATATCCGTGCGGAGCGGGTATTGCGCCTGCAGCGCCAGCCCGGCCATTTCTTCACGGCCGTGCAGATCGGCCTCAACGCCGTCGCCATCCTCGCCGGCGTGCTCGGTGAAGGCGCCTACGCACCCAGCCTTTCCCTGCTGTTCCTCCACGTCGCCAACGCTGAGACCGCCTCGATGCTGGGTTCACTGAGCTCCTTCGTGCTGGTCACGGCGGCCTTCATACTGGTCGCCGACCTGATCCCCAAGCGCATCGCGATCGTCGCGCCGGAAGCCATCGCCTTGCGCATCGCGACGCCGATGCTGCTCTGCCTCAGGCTGCTCCGCCCCCTGATCTGGGGCTTCAACGGCATCGCCAACAAGGTGCTGACCTTTTTCGGCCTGCCTGCCGCCCGCCCGGAAGACGTCACGCCACAGGACATCGTCGCGCTGACCAACGCGGGTGCCGAAGCCGGTGTCGTGGCGCGCCAGGAGCAGGAATTGATCGGTAATGTCTTCGAACTGGAAATCCGTACCGCGCCGTCTACGATGACCGCCCGTGAAAGCATCGTCTGGCTGGAGCGAGACGCGAACGAGGAAGATATCCGGGCAACGATCAGCGCCAACCCGCACGCCAAGTTTCCGGTATGCACCGGGAGCATCGACCAGGTCGTCGGCTATGTCGATTCGAAGGACATTCTCAGTCGCCTGCTCGTCAACAAGCCGCTGTCGATGGGCGGCGAATCCCTCCTACATAATGTCCTGATCCTGCCGGAAACTTTGACGCTGGCCGAGATCATCGCGCAGTTCAAGGCGACGCGCGAAGACTTCGCGCTGATCATCAACGAATACGCCCTGATCGTCGGACTGATCACGCTCAATGACGTGACCGGCACACTGATGGGCAGTACCCTGGCGGCAGTCGCCGACGAACAGATCATCCAGCGCGATGCCGACTCCTGGCTGGTCGACGGCATGACACCGGTGGGCGACCTTGAAAGCCTGCTGGAAATCGGCCCGTTTCCGGACGACGACCAGTACGAGACCATCGCCGGCTTCATGATGTACACCCTGCGCAAGCTTCCCCGGCCGACCGACAGTGTCGAGCATGCGGGATACAAGTTCGAGGTGATGGACGTCGACAACCACAAGATCGACCAGTTGCTGGTGACTCGGCTGGCCCCCAGGGCCCGGCCGGATTCCTCTACTGCGGGCTGATCCTGCACTCCCCTTTTGCCCTGCGATGCGCTATAAAGAGAACATGAAAACCGTACCGATCGCCCTCCTCGCCCTGCTTGGCTTTGCCCTGCCGGCACAGGCCGAGGTCTACAAGTGCCGCCAGCCCGATGGCCGGACCGAGATATCAAATTCACCGTGCAGCGGTGGCAGCACCACGCTGAAAGCGATCCCCGACGATACGGTTTCCGAAGCCAGCCGCAAACAGGCCGAACGCGATGCCGACCGACTCGAAAACTACGCCGACAAGCTCGAGGCGGAACGCAAGGCTGACGAGGCCGCCGAGCGCAAACTGTTGAAGGAACAGCAGGCCGCCGCCCGCCAGGGACCTTCGGCAGCAAGTGTCGAGCACTGCCTCAAGACGCTCGACCGCATGGCGCTCGACTCATCGCGCCGCGCCGAACTGGAAGACGGCTGCCGGGCCAGCGGGTCGGTTCAGCCTGTCTATGTCCCCGTGCCGGCTTACTACGGTGGCTCCGGGTACGTCCGTCCGCAGTACCCGAATCTCCACCCGACACCGCTGCCCGCCCCGGTCAAGCCGGCCAAGCCGGTCGACCTCTACAAGGTGCCGAGCGCCCCGCGCGGCCGCTAGGCGCGCCGCGAAGCGTCAGGCCGTGTCGTGCTGCGTGCCGTCACGGCTCTGGCGGCCCAGCGTCAGTTCGGTGTCCGAACCCAGCGCATCGAAGAAAGCCTGCACTGCCTTCGGGTCGCCCGACGCGGCAAAGGTCGTCTGCCCGCAATCGCACTGACCGACCCAGATCGCCTCGATTCCCGACAGGCCGCGCGTGCTGACCGGATGGATCGTCGTCACGTCGGCAGCGCAGCCGTTGCAGACCAGTTTTTCCGGGCGCGTCGCCTCGATCTTCGCCTGCGCCTGGGCAATCCGCTGCTCCAGGTCACCGCGCCGTTTTGCTTGCCCCATCATCGTCCCCTTCGTCTGCAATGGCGCGCAGCATAGCCGCACTCGCCTGCCGTGTCGAACCGCCCACCACGACCTTCAGGCCGCCGGCAAACGCATGGCGCTGCTTGCCGCCGGCCTTGGCCTTGTACATGGCCTGGTCGGCGGCGCGGATGATCCGCGCCGGCGTCGCCGCCCCTTTCTCCGCCCCTGCGAAGAGTGCGATCCCGATGCTGGCGCCGATGCGGCCCGCGTCCGGCACATCGGCAATCGGCTCGGCAAGGGTGGCGAGCAACTTGTCGGCAAGCTGGGCGGCGCGGGCCGGCGAGTCGATGTCGCGGGCCAGGACGAAGAACTCGTCGCCGCCGAGCCGCGACACGGTATCGGTCTGGCGTACCGCTGCCACCAGGCGGCGCGCTATTTCGCGCAGCACGATGTCGCCGCGGTCGTGCCCGAGCCGGTCATTGACCTGCTTGAAGCCGTCGAGGTCGATGAACAGGCCGGCGTGGGTCGCGCTGTCGCGCCGGCCGCGGGCCAGCAGTTGCGCCATGCGGTCCTCGAGGAGTTCGCGGTTGGGCAGGCCAGTCAGGCGGTCGTGCAGGGAGCGTTCGAGGTGATGCTGGCGCTCGCGGTCGAGCTCGCTTTCGCGGATGAACAGTTGCCGGCGCTGGTATTCGGCCAGGTAACCGGCACCGCCGCCGATCAGGTTGGCGGAGATGATGAAAAAATCGTGGGTGAGCAAGACCGGCATCGGGTAGCCGCGCACCGCACCGAGAATCAGGTTGTAGGCGACCACGATGATCATGTCGATGGCCAGTGCGTAGATGAAGCGCGTGCCGATGAAATTGTAGGTATAGAAGGTCGACAGGATCAGGCAGGGATAAAAATAAGCCGTTGCATCGAGCGGCAGGTGATACATGATGGCGATCAGGCTGCCGGAGACGGCCAGGCCGGTCGAGCCAAGGGGGAACAGGTTGAAGCGCTCGAACAGCGGGTGAAAGGTCAGCAGGAAGACGAGGCCTGCGTAGGCGAGCGCCGACAGGCGCAAGGTCCACACCGTCGCCTGATACTCGGGCGGAACCAGCCAGGTGTCGAGGATGCCTGACAGCAGGTAGATGAAGGTGCCGACGATGATCGCCGTCCGTCCCTGCAGGCGCAACCGCGACAGCAGGTGAACGGCGAACGCACGCTCAACATCGCGGTTGCGAAAACTCAGTGTCAGGGGGTGCAGTTGTTCCAGCATCGGCTTGATCGAACTCCGGAAAATGGTCGTGATCGATGACGCATGATTCGCCAATCCGCGACCGGCGTGAAGGAAATACTTCACACTCGGCCGGGGACTGCCCCCGGGCGCCACGCCGGCTATGGCAAGATGAGACCATGAACGCGAATTCCCACCTGGCCGGCATCGGCTTCGGCCTCCTGGCCTACGGCATCTGGGGCTTCTTTCCGCTCTACTTCCGCCAGCTCGCGAACGTCTCGCCGATGGATGTGCTCTCCAACCGCGCGCTCTGGGCCTGCGTCTTCGTCGGCCTGCTGCTGACCCTGCGCGGCGGCTGGCGCAGGGTCGCCGCCGCCTTCCGCGCGCCGCGCCAGTTCGCCATGCTGGCGCTGGCAGCGCTGCTGGTCGGCAGCAACTGGCTGATGTTCCTGTGGGCGGTCGCCAACCAGCAGGTCGTCGCCTCCAGTCTCGGCTACTTCCTGACCCCGCTGGTCAATGTGCTGCTCGGCCTCATGGTGCTCAAGGAGCGGCTCAACCGGCTCGAGTGGATTTCGGTCGCCTTCGCCGTCGCCGCCATTGCCAACGAAGTGGCCGCGCTCGGCAGTCTGCCCTGGGTTTCGCTGTTCCTCGCCGCCACCTTCGGTACCTACGGGCTGGTGCGCAAGCAGGTGCCGGTCGACGCGCTGTCCGGCCTCTGGCTGGAGACACTGGCCATGCTGCCGTTATGCGGCATCTACGCGATCTGGCAGGCACAGGCCGGGCACACCGTTTTCGGCGGCCACGAACTGTCGACCGCAGGGCTGCTGGTCGGCGCCGGCATCCTCACCGCCCTGCCGCTGATGGCCTTCGCCGCCGCCACCCAGCGCCTCGACCTGGCCACCGTCGGCATGCTCATGTACATCAACCCGACCATGCAGTTCGTGACCGCCGTGTGGATTTTCGGGGAACCGATGCAGACGGCGCGCCTGTTCAGTTTCGCCCTGATCTGGGCGGGACTCCTGGTCTTCAGCTGGAGCGTGTGGGGCAAATACCGGAATCGGGGATAATCCGCCGATGTCACGCCTGCTCATCTACACGATCGTCTTCATCGAGGGCTTCTGCTCGCTGGGCGCCGAAGTCATCGCCCTGCGCCGGCTGGTGCCCCACGTCGGCAGCTCCATCGTCGTCACCGCGCCGACCATCGGCTTCTTCCTGCTCGCACTCGCCCTCGGCTACGCCGCCGGCGCCAGGGTCAGCGCCAACTATTCGGCCATCGTCGCCCGCAACTTCCTGATTTCCGCCGCGCTGGCCGGCGCCGGCCTCGCCGGGGTCAGCGTCGACTGGCTATTCGCCCACCTGCAGCCGGCGCCGGTCGCTTACTTCATCTTCATCGGCGCCGTGCTGTGCCCGATCGCCTGGCTGCTCGGCCAGACAGTTCCGATCCTGACCAACCTGATGAAGCATTCGCGGACCGGCGAAGCGAGCGGCATGGCCCTCTACTGGTCGACGCTCGGCTCCTTCCTCGGCTCGCTCAGCCTGTCGCTGCTCGTCATGCAGTGGCTGGGGGTTTCGGCCGCGATCGTCGCCTGCAGCGCGCTGCTGCTGTTCGGCGCCCTGCTGCTTGGCGGCCGCGACCTGAAAATGGCCGCCATCTGCCTGTCGACCGCAACCGTCGCCGTCGCCTTCAACCTGCACCACGAGGTGACCGCCGACACCGCCTACGCCGAATACATCGTCGGCCCGGTCGCCCTGCCCGGACAACAGGACCCGCGCGCCTTCTGGGTCAACAAGTCCACCGCCTCGCTGATCGACGACTCCGAGCCGCCCAACTACACGCGTTACATCAAGCATCTGCGCCACATCCTGCTCGACGAACTGGCATTCCGCGAACGCGACATCCTCGTCCTCGGCGCCGGCGGCTTCACGCTCTCGCACCGTGAGCCGAGCAACCGCTACACCTATGTCGACATCGACCCGGCGATCAGGGACATCGCCGAAGCGCACTTCCTGCGCGAGCCGGCGCGCGGCGAGTTCATCGCCGACGACGCCCGGCGCTTCGTGGCCACCACAGAACGCCGCTTCGACGCCGTCGTCGTCGATGTCTTCAGTTCGCACACCTCGATCCCCAGCCATCTGGTCACCCGCGAATTCTGGGCAGGCACCCGCCGCGTGCTGAAACCCGACGGCGTCCTGCTCGCCAACCTGATCCTCGACGGCAGGCTGGAAACCCCCTATGCGCGCAACCTGCTGGCCACCATCGAAAGCGTGTTCGGGCGTTGTGCGGTCGAGGTCCTGCACAAGGCGAAAACGCTGGCCAACGTCGAAGTCACCTGTTTTGCCAGCAGCCGGGCGGGCGCCATCGACATCTACGTTGACGAGAAGAACCGGGCCGACCTCGACATGGCGCGTTCGCGCTAGGCGGCGCCAGGCTCGCTGCCGGGCGCCCCGGCTTGACGCCCGGCTGGCGGCGATTTGCGGGTAAGCAGGTAGAGCAAGGGCCCAAACGAGCCGAATGCCAGCGTGGCAACGAGCCATGGCCATGGCTGGCGACCGCTCGCTGTGGCGTCCTTCCACATCCACAGCATGACCAGCGTCAATGCGATGACCAGGTCGGCAAAGATCTGGCCGCCGGCAAGGCTTTGCAGCGGCCACGCAAAGATTCCCAGGAATCCGTGCTGGTGGAGCGCTGCTGCGCTAAGCGCCCCGAACAGGAGGAGGGTGATGACGATCAGGCTGCGTTGCATACGGCGCTCCTTCAAGACATGGTGAGCCCAGTATCCGGCGCCTGATTCACACGCGCAATTACCTGCGAGGTAATTGAATTCGCGCGCGCTTGTGGTTCAATCCGGCCATGGAAGAACTCACCCTTACATTGCCCCTTACCTTGCAACAGGCGCGCAAGGCGCGCCGCTTGAGCCAGCTTGAATTGTCGATGCGGGTCGGGGTTTCACAGCGCCACGTGAGCTTTGTCGAAAGCGGTCGGGCCCGGCCGAGCCGCGAACTGCTGATGGCCTGGCTGCACGAACTCGATGCGCCACTCGCGGTGCGCAATGCCGCCATGTTGCAGGCGGGTTATGCCCCGGCCTACGGCGCTGCCCAACTGGGCGACCCGGCGCTACTCCAGGCCAACGAGGCGCTGCTACAACTGCTGCGCGCCCACGATCCGATGCCTGCGCTGGTCATCGATGCCCGCTGGAACCTCCTGCATCTCAACCAGGGTGGCAGGTGGCTGACTGCCACGCTGATGCCCTGGGCTGCCGACCTGCCGGCCGCCACGCCAATCAACCTGCTGGACATCCTGGCCCACCCCGAGGGCCTCACCAGGCACATGGTCAATCTGCATGAAGTCGGCCCGGCGATGCTGGCGCACCTGCGCGACGACGCCACCGCTCAGCCGGTCCTTGCCCCCAGGGTGGAAGCCTATGCCGAACTGCTGCGCAGTCGCCTCGGCGCCCAAAGCCTGCATGGTGCCTGGCCGCACCCCACAGCACCGGTGCTGACCTCACGTTTTGCCACGCAGCACGGCGAGTTGGCCTTTTTCAGCATGTTCACGACCTTTGGCACGCCTCAGGACATCACGCTTGCATCACTCCGGGTGGAGCACATGTTTGCCGCCGATGACGCCACGCGTGCCGTGCTTTGCGCTCAGGTTCCAGCAGTGACATAGCCGGAAACCAGGACTCACGCGCCTGGCAAACGAAAGGCGCGCACCGCATCAACGCCGGCCAGCCACCCGCTTACATCCGGCAACATTTCGCTACATATCGAAGTCAGTCCCCGCCCAGCGGCCTGCGTTATTTGACTCGTTACCCACGATGAGAAAACGTCATGCCAAGGATTCCGAAGATCGCCATGTTGCTGGCCATGCTGGCGGGCATCAGCGCCTGTACGGTGATTCCGCCCCAGGTTGCGTACACCGGCCCCGCCGTCGGCGTGGTGGCAGTTCGCCCCGCGCCGTATTACCCTGCGCCCGCGCCCTACTACGCCCCGCCACCCTATCGTGGCTACTATGGGCATCGCCACGGGTATGGTTATCGCGGCTGGTGAGTCGCGGCAGTCGGCTCAGACGCAACCGGTCGGCTTGGGCAAGCCGCCATACTTGGTGATCGGCTTCATCGGCCCGGTCATCCACAGCGCGAACACATCCTTCTGGTCCATATCGATGTATTTGGCGAATTTCCGGATCGGCGGAACCGACTGGAATTCGTCATAGTATTCGCGCGCCCTGAGGACCTGCGCCCATTTCTCGTCGCTCATCTCGACGCCATCGGCGACAGCCATTGCCTGCCCGATTTCAGGGGTCCAGTCGTCCATTTTTTCCAGATAGCCATCGCCATCGCGTGCCGGCAGTTCCATGCTTCGCTCCTCGGTCAAGGTGACAGTTGCTGGCCACCGATGTTTGAATTCAGTGCGACTCATTAAATATTACCCGACTTAATTAGTCAAGTAATTCGAGCACATCGGCATTTGCCCGGCATAGCCACGTTGCATAGGAAAGGGCGGGCGCCTAGAATGGGCCTAGCAGGCTGGCGAAGCTGCGGCCTGCCGGAAACGGGCAACCCAAGGGGGCTCCCGGCAAGCGACAGGAGAGCAAAATGGCAAACATGCAAGTCGGTCAATCCGGCAAGAACCTGTTCATGGAATGGGAAGGTCTTGAAGTCAACGAATATCTCGATTCGGGCGGCCTGCCAACCATCGGCATCGGCCATCTGATGACGCGCTCGGAACGCATGTCCGGCAAGATCAATATCAAGGGCCATCCGGTGGTGTACCGCAACGGTCTCTCTGTCCAGCAGTGCTGGGATCTGCTGGATCAGGATCTCGATGTGGCGGAAGCCACCGTTAACAGCCTGGTCAGCGCACCGCTCAACCAGAACCAGTTCGACGCCCTGGTATCCTTCGTCTTCAACGTGGGCGGCGGCGCCTTCCGCGACAGCACCCTGCTCAGGATGCTCAATGCCGGGCAGCGTGACCAGGTTCCGGCACAGCTACGGCGCTGGAACAAGGTCAGCGGTACAGTGGTCAGGGGCCTGATCAACCGCAGGGAAAAGGAAATCTCCCTGTGGAACACGCCCATAATGGCCTGATGGCCGACCGCGACGCAACACCCCCATCCGCCTGCAGGGCACCGATCCCGCACGCAGCGCGGCGCCGGCGCACGCCACGCATGCTCTTGTGCGGACTGCTATGGGCAGCGGGGGCCGCCGCCGCGACTGGCGACGACCAGCTATTGGTCGGCACCTGGGACGCCGGCGACCGTGCCAGCCAGGCCCGCTACGGCCGGTTGTGGGTGAGCGCGAGCCACCTTCAATGGTCGGGCAGTCGCGTCTACCCTGGCTGTCGCCTTCGCTACACCGTCGCCGCGCGGGAACCAGGCCACACCTATCGCGACGCACTCCCCGGGCTGGCTGGCCCGGGCAACCGGCCACCGGGCCCGCCGACCGGCGAAAACGCCGGTTCAGCCCGTGAAAACATCGCCAGCCCGAGCTATGCCGTGTTTCGCCTGGCGCTGCAGCAAAAGCCCTGCGCCGGCGGGCGCTCGACGATGCAGTTCGCGATTCCGGTGGCCAATCCGGATCGTGCCGAACTGATCACCTATGACGGGAAGTCACGCCCCGTCGCGTGGGGGCATTTCGAACGCCTGCCCGTCCGCTGACGCGGCCCGGACAGGACGACGCATCAAACTTTCTTCTTGGCACGGGCCTGCGGTTTGCGCGCAGCAGCCGGCTTGGCCTTGGCCTGAACCACCGGCGGCGCCTTCACATAGCCACCGAGTGCTTCCTTGGCAGGGCAAATCTTGAACACCGGGCATTTTTCGCAACCGGCGACGATGGCAATCGGACAGACCTTCATTTCACTTCTCCTGTGTTCCGCATTGGCGCGGCAGCGCCTGAAATCGAAGCGCTTTGGTCGCCCATTGTAACCCGTGAGGCGAATCCGCCCCGGCTAAGTCCCGAGCTTGCGCCGGCGCAGGCCCCATGCCTCGTTGAAGGCCAGCGCCGCAAGCACCAGCGCGCCACCAAGCACGGCGCTTGCCGAGATGCGCTCCCCGGCACCCAGCCAGGCCCAGGCGACGCCGAACAGAACCTCGAGCAAGGCCAGCAAGGCGATCTCCGGCGCCGGCAGATGACGGCTCAGCCAGACCAGCAGCAGGCAGGGCAGCGCCAGTTGCACCGTGCCGAGCAGGGCGAGCAGTCCGAGGTCGTGAGCCGAGGCCTGTAGCGGCAGGGCCAGCGGCAAGGCGAACAGCGCCGAGATCATGGCGCCGAGCAGCACCGCCGGAAGCATGTCGGGCGCCTCCGCGCCGGCCTCGCCCACCCGTTGCAACAGCGTCCAGTTGGCGGCGCCAGCAACCGGGACCGCGCAAGCCACCAGTGAACCGAGGAGGGAAGCGCCACTCCCGGCCTCGGCGCCGAACATCCAGACGATACCAGCCCCCGCGGCGAGGATTGCCAACCAGGTTCGATTGGCGAGGCGCTTGCCCAGGAATATGGATGAAAACAGCGCCGTGACCATCGGCCCGATCGCCATCGTCACCAGGACGTTGGCCACCGAGGTCAGCGTCAGGGCAACCATGAAGGCGGTGAACATGACCGCCCAGCACATCGCGGAGGCCCACAACAGGCGACCCGCGCGCCACAATCCGCACCACAGCGCCGACCCGCGCAGGGCTGTCAGGACAAGCGCGAGCACCAATGCGGTGAACAGGCTGCGCCAGAAAGTCACTTCGAAACTGCGCGCGGCTTCGAGGTGGCGCGTCACGACACCGGCGATGCTCCACAACAGCGTCACCAGAACCATAAGCGCCACTGCGCGGTGGTGGGTCATGGCCAGGAAAAGCTGCGCTTCAGGCGCGGCGACGCCTGGCCTCGAACAGGCAGACGCCCGCCGCGACGGACACATTGAGGCTTTCCACCGTACCGTGCATCGGAATACGCACCAACTGGTCGCAGTTCTCGCGGGTCAGCCGGCGCATGCCCTCGCCTTCGGCACCGAGCACCCAGGCCGCTGCCTGAGGCCACTGCGCCGCGTAGAGATCGCTTTCCGCCTCGCCGGTGGTGCCGACGATCCAGATTTCCCGCTCCTTCAATTCCCGCAGCGTCCGGGCCAGATTGGTGACCATCACGTAGGGCACCGTTTCGGCTGCGCCGCTGGCTGTCTTTGCCGCCACGTCGGTGAGGCCGACGGCGCGGTCCTTGGGCGCGATCACCGCATGGACGCCGGCCGCATCGGCAACCCGCAAGCAGGCCCCGAGGTTGCGCGGATCGGTGATGCCGTCTAGGACGAGCAGGAAGGCGGGCTCGGTCAGGGTATCCAGCACATCGTCGAGCTGCGCGAGCTTGCGCCCGCCTTCGACCCGTGCGATGACGCCCTGATGCCGGGCGCCCGGCGCCATGCCGTCGAGCCGCTTGCCGTCGCTGGCGAGCACCTTGACCCCCTGCAGTTCGGCGTGCGCGAGCAGATCGCGGGCGCGCGCATCGTGGCGAGCCGCGTCGACGAAGATTTCCTTTAGCGCGCCGGGGTCGTGACGAAGCTTGGCGGTGATCGCGTGGAAACCGTAGATCAGGCGTGAGGACATGACTGCTTTCGCTGGATGGGAATCGCGATTTTACCGTGCCACAGCGCCGGACGCCGCCCCGGCGCGCCGGTTGCGGTCAACCCTGCTTTTTGCCCTTTTTCTCCGGCCGCGCATCGCTTCCGGCGAGCACGAAGTCAATTTTGTTGGTTTCCAGGTCCGCCCGTACCAGCTTGACCCGTACCCGGTCGCCGAGGCGGAATCGCTGCCCGGTGCGCTCACCCAGCATCTGGTGCTTGATGTTGTCGAACTGGAAGTAGTCGGCACCGAGTTCCGAAACGTGCACCAGGCCCTCGATATAGACAGCATCGAGCGCGACGAAGATGCCGAAGGCGGTGACCGCCGAGATCGTGCCGTCGAACACCTCGCCGATGCGCTCCTTCATGTAGAAGCACTTCAGCCAGTTCTCGACGTCGCGGGTCGCTTCGTCGGCACGGCGCTCGGTCGCCGAACAGTGCAGGCCGATATCCTCCCAGCTGCTGACGGGCGTGTATTTTCCCCGGGACAGCACGGCCTTGATCGCGCGGTGAACCAGGAGGTCCGGGTAGCGGCGGATCGGCGATGTGAAGTGGGTGTAGTGTTCGTAGGCCAGGCCAAAGTGGCCGACGTTGTCTGGGCTGTACATCGCCTGGCGCAGCGAGCGCAGCATGACCGTCTGCAGCAGCTGGAAATCGGGGCGCGGCTTGATCTGTTCAAGCAGCTTGGCATAGTCCTTGGCCTTCGGATCGTCGCCGCCGCCCAGCGGCAGTCCGAATTCGCCGAGGAAGCTGCGCAGGTTCTTCAGCTTTTCCTCACCCGGCGCCGCGTGGATGCGGTAGAGGCAGGTCTGCTTGTGTTCGGCGAGAAAGTCCGAAGCACAGACGTTAGCCGCCAGCATGCATTCTTCGATGATCCGGTGGGCATCGTTGCGCACGACCGGGACGATGTTCTCGATCTTGCCCTGGTCGTTGAACACCATCTGCGTTTCCGTGGTCTCGAAGTCGATCGCTCCGCGCTCGCCGCGCGCCGTGTGCAAGGCCTGGAAGAGCTTGTAGAGGCTCTTGAGGTGCGGCTGCACGGCATGCTGGGCCTCGCTTTCAGGCGCGCTGGCGCCGGACAGCCACGACCACACCTGGTTGTAGGTCAGCCGCGCCTGCGAGCGGAATACCGCCGGGTAGAAGCGGTATTTGCCGATCTTGCCGGACGTGCCGACCTCCATGTCGCAGACCATTGCCATCCGCTCGACATCGGGGTTGAGCGAACAGATCCCGTTCGACAGCTTTTCCGGCAGCATGGGAATCACGCGGCGCGGGAAATACACCGAGTTGCCGCGCTCCATGGCCTCCTTGTCGAGCGCCATGCCCGGCTTCACGTAATGCGAGACGTCGGCGATCGCCACCACCAGCCGCCAGCCACGACCCTTCTTCTCGCAGAACACGGCGTCGTCGAAATCGCGAGCCGTTTCGCCGTCGATGGTCACCAGTGGCAGGTCGCGCAGATCCTCGCGCCCTTCGAAGTCGGCCTTCCGGACCTTATCCGGCAACGCCTTGTTCTCGGCCAGCGCGGCCTTGGAGAACTCGAACGGCAGGTCGTGCTTGCGCAGCGCGATCTCGATCTCCATGCCCGGATCGGCGTAGGTGCCGAGCACTTCGCTGATGCGGCCGATCGGCTGCGAGAACTTGCTCGGCTGCTCGATGATGTCGACCATCACCACCTGCCCCGACTGCGGCTTGATCTTCGCCTTCTTGTCCGGCGGCACCAGGATATCCTGGGCGATGCGCCGGTTTTCCGGCACCACGAACACGACGCCATGCTCGACGAACACGCGACCGACGACGCGCGTGTTGGCACGCTCGGTGACCTCGACGAGGCTGCCCTCCGGCCGCCCCTTGCGGTCGATGCCGGTGACCCGCACCAAGGCGCGATCGCCGTGCAGCACCTTGCCCATCTGGTGCTGGTCGAGAAAGATGTCAGCGCTGCCGTCATCCGGGATCAGGAAGCCGTAGCCGTCCGGATGCCCCTGTATCTTGCCCGCCGTCAGGCTGGCCCGCTCGGGCAGGATGTAGGCCCCCTTGCGGTTGCGCATCAGCTGGCCCTCGCGCTCCATGGCACCGAGGCGGCGCTGGAAGGTCTCGCGTTCGCTGCCGGCGATGTCCAACAGTTCGGTCAGCTCGGCGAAGGTTACCGGCCGGCCTTCATCCGCCAGCTTCTGCGAAACGTACTCGCGGGAGGGCAGCGGAAACTCGTAACGCGCCAGTTCACGCTCGTAGAACGGGTCGGCACGGCGGATTCTGGATGGTTTTTTTCTTGACATGTCATTTACTTTCTTTATAATTCGCCGCTCTTCGCACCTGTGCCCAGGTGGCGGAATTGGTAGACGCACTAGTTTCAGGTACTAGCGGGTAACTCCGTGGGGGTTCGAGTCCCTTCCTGGGCACCAGCGATTTTGATCGAAGGCCTTGTCAAAGCAAGGCCTTTTTTCATTTCCGCGGCCAGATTCCGGTCGACCGCAACACGAGCCGACCATCTGCCCGGCAATTGTCTCACAGGGTTTAGCCGTGCCCTGTAACAATTCCTCACAAATGAGCAGCACCCGGCGGTCATCGGCCAGCGTCCTGCCGCGTTGTTTGGGCATGAAAACGATCATCAGCTCAATCAGCATCGCACTCTGCCTCGCGCTGGGTGTCTCCACGCCGGCCCTGGCGGACCGCGGACATGACCGTGGCTACTACCGCCCGGCCCCCGAGCGTTACAACCACGGCTACTACCGTCCGGCGCCTCCCCGCCACGATCACGGCAACCATCGTGGCTACGGCTGGGCCGGTCCGGCCGCCGTGCTGGCGATTACCGGAATCGCCGCCGGCATCGCCGCCTCCACCTACTACGCACCGGCACCGGCCTACGTCGCGCCACAACCGGTATACGTCGCCCCGGTGCGCCCCGTCTATTCGGCCCTGGCCGCCGGCTACTGGAATTATTGTGGGTCGGCGGGCCTGTATTACCCCAACGTCAATTACTGCCCGGAAGGCTGGCAACTGGTACCCGCCCGCTAGGCGGCACAGTATGGACCGGACGGCGGCAAGGCCGTAAAGTCCGGCTCATGTCTCCAAACTGTCGCCAATCGCCCCCTTGCGCCGCCTGCCGCTCCTCTGGCTGCTGATCGCCTGTTCGCTACCCGGCATTTCCCTGGCAAGGCAAGCCTACCCCTTCGCGGTGAGTTCCGAGCGAAGCGACACGGGGCACGACCTGGTCGCAAGGAATCGCGGCCCGGCACCCGTATCGGTCAGGCTCACGCTGACGACGACCGACAACGTGCGCAGCAGCCAGCCCCTGCCCGTCATCGCCGTCGTCCGGCCTTACAGTGAACTGCTGCTCCTCCAGGTGCGCCCGGCCTACCCGGGGCGCGGCCATCGCTTCTCGACGCAGTCCACCTACAGTATCGGCAACGTCTACGCCGAGCCCGACCCGCGTGCGACCTACCGCCTGCCCTATGCGGACGGTCGAAGTTTCGCCATCAGCCAGGCTGCCGGGGGCCCGCTGACCACCCACCTGACAGACGACAGCGCACATGCCGTCGATTTCACGATGCCGGAGAACACTCCGGTCGTCGCCGCCCGCGACGGCATCGTGATCGAGGCTGAATCGGATAACCGCTTCGGCGGCAAGGACAAGGATCTGCTGGCCATGGCCAACTTCGTGCGCATCCTGCATGCGGACGAAACGGTGGCAACCTACGCTCACCTGGCCTACGGCGGGGTACACGTGCGTCCCGGCGACAAGGTGCAAGCCGGAGCGGTCATCGGCCTGTCCGGCGCCACCGGTTATGCCTCCGGGCCGCACCTTCACTTCGTGGTGCAGAAACTGGTGCGCCGGAACGAGCGTTTCACGATGGTCTCGATACCGGTCCGCTTCGCGGTCGGCAACCCGCCCTTCACTTTCGAACCGAAGTTCGGCCAGTTCCCGACGGCGGACTATTCGAAGCCCGGCAAGGCGCCCCCGCTGGTCGACGAAAAACGGGCCAATCAGGCCCGTTGACCGCAAGCGATTGGTGATTACTTGAAGGGATGCTGCTTGAGGATGGTTTCGTCCCGTTCCGGGCCAGTGGACACGATGGCGATCGGTACCTGGCAGAGTTCTTCCAGGCGATTGAGGTAGGCCTGGGCATTGGCCGGCAGGTCTTCCCAGCGCTTGGCGCCGAAGGTGGTTTCCGACCACCCGGGCATGGTCTCGTAGATCGGTTCGCAGCGGGCGACTTCGTCGGCACCGATGGGCAGCAGGTCGAGTACCTTGCCATCCAGCCGGTAACCGTTGCAGATCTTGAGTTCCCTGAGCCCGTCGAGGACATCGAGCTTGGTGATGCACAGCCCGGTCAGGCCGTTGATGCGGCCGGAACGGCGCAGGGCAGCGGCATCGAACCAGCCGCAACGGCGCTTGCGTCCGGTGACCGTGCCGAATTCCTTGCCGACTTGCGACATCTGGTAGCCCGGGACGCCCGGCGTGTCGATATCCAGTTCGCTGGGAAACGGGCCGCCACCGACGCGGGTGCAATAAGCCTTGGTGATGCCCAGCACATAATGCAGCATGCCGGGACCGATGCCGGCGCCGGCAGCCGCTTGTCCGGCCACGCAGTTCGACGAGGTGACAAACGGATAGGTCCCGTGGTCGATGTCGAGTAGCGTGCCTTGTGCGCCCTCGAACAGCAGGTTCTGGCCGGCCTGGTTGGCTGCGTAGAGGGCAGCCGACACGTCGGCGACCAACGGGCGAATCTGCTCGGCATCAACCATCGCCTGATCGAGCACCATCTGGTAGTCGACCGCGGGCGCCTTGAAATACTGTGTCAACACGAAGTTGTGATACTCGAGGACTTCCTTCAGCTTTTCAGCGAAACGCTCGGGATGGAACAGGTCATAGACCCGCAGGCCGCGCCGGGAAACCTTGTCCTCGTAGGTCGGGCCGATGCCCTTGCCGGTCGTGCCGATCTTCTTGTCTTCGGCCTTGACGCCTTCACGCGCCTTGTCGATCGCCGAGTGATACGGAAGGATCAGCGGACATCCCGGACTGATCTTGAGCCGCGAACGGACGTCGATGCCGCCCTTTTCCAGTTCGGCAATTTCCGATAGCAGATGGTGGATGTCGAGCACCACGCCGTTACCTATATAGCACTTGACGCCATCACGGACGATGCCCGACGGCACCAGGTTCAGCTTGTAGACCTGCTCGCCGACGACCAGCGTGTGACCGGCATTGTGGCCGCCCTGAAAACGTACGACCCCCTGGGCATGGTCGGTCAGCCAGTCGACGATCTTGCCCTTCCCCTCGTCGCCCCACTGGGTCCCCACCACGATGACATTCTTGGCCATGATCAGTCCTCTTGTATTGCTTCTATTATCCAGTGCTCGCCTACCCGCGCGAGCTTTCTGTCGCAAACGGGCCCCTCGCAGGCAGTTTCGCCCGGCAGCAGTTCGACGACGACCTCTCCCTGTTCACGCAACGCCGCAATGTGGGCGGCGAGCTTTACATCATTTGCAGCTTGCGGCGCGAGAATGGCGCCGCTGCTCTTGCCCGCCGGCGCCAGACGCGCCACCTCGCGCAAGTCCATCGAAAAACCGGTCGCCGGGCGCGCCCGCCCGAAGGCCTTGCCCGCGCCGTCATAGCGGCCGCCCAGCGCGATCGCCACGGGATAATCCGGGCAGTAGGCAGCGAACACGACACCATTATGATAGTGATAGCCGCGCAGATCCGAGAGGTCCACCGAGAACGGCAGGTCGGGAGCAGTAGCCACCAGATGGCGCAGGCCGGCGAGCGCAGCCGCGATCGCCGGCAGGTCCGGCAATTCGCTCGCCGCACGGTCCAGCACCTCGACGCCACCGTAAAGCTGCGGCAGGCGCTGCAGTGCCTCGCGGTAGGGCGAAGGCACCGCCGCGCAGGCCTCAACCAGGCCCGGCACATCCTTGGCCTGGAGCAGGCTGAGCACCATTTCCTCGGACTCCTGCGGCAAGCCGGCCGCCTCGGCCAGCGCGCGGAAAATGCCGACATGCCCTAGATCGATGCGGCTCACCGGCACCTTGACCCGCTCGAAGGCGCCGGCCATCAGACGGATCACAGCGAGGTCGGCAGCGATCCCGGCATGGCCATAGAGCTCGGCGCCGATCTGCACCGGTTCGCGGCTGGCGGAAATGCTCGCCGGCATCGTATGGAGCACGCTGTCGCAGTAGCACAGGCGGGTGACGCCCTGATGGTTGAGCAGGTGCGCGTCGATGCGCGCTGCCTGAGGCGTGATGTCGGCCCGCACGCCCATGGTACGTCCGGAAAGCTGGTCGGCGAGCTTGAAGGTGCGCAGCTTGAGGTCCTGCCCTGCTCCGGTCAGCAAGGATTCGAGATATTCCAGCATCGGCGGCATGACGAATTCGAAGCCGTGGCTCCGGAAATGGTCGAGCAGGGTACGGCGCAGGCGCTCGATGCGTGCGGCCTCGGCCGGCAGGGCGTCGGCGATGTATTCTGGTAACAGCCAGTTCATGAGAAGACCATGAGCAGGACCAGGCCGATGATCATCGAGGTCAAGCCGATGAAGCGGATCTGGCCGTCCGAGAGTTGAACCAGCCGGCGGAAGGTTTCACGCCAGGCCGCCGGCGCAATGAAGGGCATCAGGCCTTCGAGCACCAGCATCAGCGCGAAGGCCAGTAGCAGGGTCGAGGTCATTTGCCCTTGTCGTTTCCGCGGCCGGCACCCTTCATGTATTTGAAGAATTCGGAACCCGGTTCGATGACCAGCAGATCGCTCTTGTTCTTGAAGCTGCCGCGATAGGCTTCCAGGCTGCGGTAGAAAGCATAGAACTCGGGGTTCTGATTGAATGCCCTGGCGTAGATGGCCGTCGCCTGGGCATCACCGTCACCCTTGATCTTCTGGGCATCGCGGTAGGCGTTGGCGATGATGACCTCGCGCTGGCGGTCGGCATCGGCACGTATCTTCTCTGCTTCGGCAGAGCCCTCGGAACGCAGCTCGTTGGCCACCCGCTTGCGCTCGGCCTCCATGCGCCGGTAAACCGCCTCGCTGACCTCGTTGGGCAACTCGACCCGCTTCAGGCGCACATCGACGATCTGGACGCCGATCTTGCGGGCGTCGGCGTCGGCCTTTTCGCGCATGTCGTCCATGATCTTCTCGCGTTCGCCGGAAATCACGTCATGCACCGTGCGCTTGCCGAATTCCTCGCGCAACCCGGCATTCACCGTCTG